>Ga0172379_10005994_pt1 | contig 16564 bp, 13 predicted proteins | sample GrowelOW334metaG_FD_119756 | JGI IMG/M metagenome (GOLD analysis project Ga0172379, IMG submission 119756) | Groundwater microbial communities from an aquifer near a municipal landfill in Southern Ontario, Canada - Groundwater well OW334 metaG | ecosystem: Environmental > Aquatic > Deep... | reverse complement strand
ATAATTCCGAGTTATCCAAAATATGACGAGAGAAAGTAATTTTCCATCCCTCAGTTTATGCTTTCCTGGCTTGCCGCGTACAAATCCATCGGCATTATGCCTCCAATTTACATAGATGTAGCAGCCCCCTCCGCGTCAGAATGGCGCGACTGAACGGGTAGGTCACGGCAACTGAGCGCGCCGAGCCATCTCGACCTGGCCTAGCTGCTTCCGCTGTTCTGGTCGGAGCCGAGGCGTAAACTTTGTCGCCAGTCGCCCTGTGCTCAAGTTCACTTCATGCGGTGTCAGTCTGGGCGGACGGAGACGGCCACTTCCGAGCCCAGTTCTGGGCTTACCCCGTACTTCATCCTCCAGTACCTGGATAAATTTCGCGCCTGCTGTACGCACCAACTCCTCCAGCTGCCCGACGCTAATGCCCCCGAGGCTCGCACTGTTCGGACATGGAATACCCGCTGACGAAAAATGTCTTTGCCGCCGCCTCAAATCCTGTGCGTCGTGCAGTAGTCAGATTGGGCAGTCCCATACCCACCGTAAGCGATTCCCGACGGCCGCTTGACTCGACTCTAAGGCATTCGCCGGCAATGTACCTGCGCGCTACCCTTGAGAAGGAGGAGAGCTCGTTGATGAAGCCGCGCAAGTCTTGCTGATACGCCTTAAATCCTGAAGCATTGGTAGGTCGGGCTTTAGCCCGACGAAGCCGGTACTGTCGGGCTAAAGCCCGACCCACACGGTTCCGCCAATTCAGAAGCACTAAGCTAACTCGCCTCAACCTTGACCGCGCAGAACTTGAATTCCGGTATCTTGCCTGAGGGGTCGAGTTGCGGATTGGTGAGCAAGTTGGCGGCGGCCTCGTGGTAGGCAAAGGCCAGGAACACCGCGCCACGCGGGATGGCTTCATCGGCGCGGGCGATCAGGTCGACGCTGCCGCGCCGGCTGGAGATCCGCAGCGTCTGTCCCTGCTGGCGAGCAAGCGCGGCCAGGTCGAGCGGATGAATGGAAACCGTGGCGGTCGGTTCGATGGCGTCGAGCACCCGGCTGCGCCGGGTCATGGTGCCGGTGTGCCAGTGTTCGAGTTGGCGGCCGGTGATGAGGACGAAGGGGAATTCCGCATCCGGCAGTTCGGCTGCGGGCAGGACATCGACGGGTTTCAAGTAGCCTCGTCCGTCGGTGGTCGGAAAACTTTCGGTGAACACCACGCCGAGTCCCGGCGAGTTCTCGTCGCTGCATGGATAGGTGACCGCACCCTCGCGCACTAGCCTTGTCCACGGGATGCCGGCGAGCGATGGCATGGCACCACGCATCTCCTCGTATACTTCCGCCACTTCCGTATAATTCCAAGGCAAGCCAAGCCGGCGGGCGATTTCCTGGGTGATCCACCAGTCCGGTCTGGCCTGGCCGGGCGCCGCGACGGCGGGACGGGCGAGTTGCACCAGGCGGTCGGTATTGGTGACGCTGCCGGATTTCTCGGCAAAGGCCGCGGCCGGCAGGACGACGTCGGCCAGCATGGCGGTTTCGGTCATGAAGATGTCCTGCGCCACCAGCCAATCGAGTCGGGCCAGGGCCTCGCGGGCATGATTGAGATCGGGATCCGACATGGCCGGATTCTCGCCGAGGATGTACATACTCCGGACTTGTCCGGCATGGATGGCGTCGAGCGTCTCGACCACGGTCAGGCCGGGTTGCGGGTCGAGCGGCATGCCCCAGAGTGCCTCGAATTTCGCGCGCGCCGCCGGGTTGTCGACGCGCTGGTAATCGGGATACATCATTGGGATCAGCCCGGCGTCCGAAGCGCCCTGCACGTTGTTCTGGCCGCGTAGCGGGTGCAGCCCGGTGCCGGGCCGGCCAATCTGGCCGGTGATCAGGCTCAAGGCGATCAGGCAGCGCACGTTGTCGGTGCCATGGGTATGCTGCGAGACGCCCATGCCCCACAGGATCATCGAAGTCTTGGCTGTGGCGTAGGCGCGTGCCACCGCCCGGATCGTCGGCGCCGGAATGCCGCAGAGCGGCGCCATGATTTCCGGCGCGTAGGCCTTGACTTTCTCCGCGAGTTCAGCAAAACCGCTGGTACGCTTGGCGACGAAAACCTGGTCGGTCAATCCCTCTGCAATAATGGTGTGGAGCATGGCGTTGAGCAGCGCCACGTCGCCGTCGGGATGAAATTGCAATCCCCAGGTCGCCAGCCGCATCAAATCGATGCGGCGCGGATCGGCCACCACCAGCTTGGCACCACGCTGTACGGCGTTCTTGATGAAGCTCGCGGCCACCGGATGGTTGGCCGAGGGATTGGCGCCGATGACGAAAATCAGTTCGGCCTGCGCCACATCGCGCACCGGATTGGATACGCCGCCGGAACCGAGACCTTCCAGCAGCGCGGCCACCGACGACGCGTGGCACAGTCGCGTGCAATGGTCGACATTGTTGCTGCGAAAACCGGTGCGTACCAGTTTCTGGAACAGGTAGGCTTCCTCGTTGCCGCACTTCGCCGAGCCGAAGCCAGCCAAGGCCCTGGCGCCGTCGCGCGCCAGGATGCGCGAGAATCCGCCTGCGGCGAGGTCCAGCGCTTCTTCCCAACTCGCTTCACGGAAATGCGACCAGGGATTGGCGGGATCGAGGCGTTCGTCGGCACGTTTGGGAGCGCCGTCTCGACGCACCAACGGTACGCCGAGACGCTGCGGGTGTTGCGCATAGTCGAAACCATAGCGGCCCTTGACGCAGAGGCGCCCGGCATTGGCGGGTCCGTCGCGGCCGCTGACATAACGAATGAAATTGCCGCTGACGTGATAGGTCAGCTGGCAGCCGACACCGCAATACGGACAGACCGAGTCGACCTGCTTTTCGGCGGCGTCCCGCGCCGCATGATTGGCCGGCATCAGTGCGCCGGTCGGGCAGGCCTCTACGCATTCGCCGCAGGCGACACAGGTCGAGTCGCCCAGCGCGTCGTCGCAGTCGAACACTATCCTGGCCTGCGCGCCGCGCCGTGCCAGGCCGATGACATGGTTGGCCTGCTCGTCTCGGCAGGCGCGCAGGCAGCGGGTGCACTGGATGCAGGCGTCGAGGTTGACGGCGATGGCGGGGTGCGAGAGATCCGGCCGCGCCGCTCCCGCCACGGCCGCGAAGCGCGACTCGATTGCGCCGAGCTGCGAGCACCAGTCGGCAAGTTCAGATGCGCCATTGTGGCGGCGCAAGTCGTCGTTGCCCGCGCTGAGCAGTTCGAGCACCATCCTCTGGGAATGCCGGGCTCGCTCGCTCTCGGCGCGCACCACCATGCCGGGCGCTGGCTTGCGGCAGCAGGAGGGCGCCAGGCCGCGCTCACCGTCGATTTCGACGACGCAGACGCGGCAATTCCCGGCCGGTTCGAGACCCTCCTTGTGGCACAGGTGGGGGATGGCGATACCGTGGCGTTCGGCAGCCTCGAAGATGGTTTCACCGGCCTCGGCAAGGACCTCCCGGCCATCGAGGGTGAAGGCGATCATGCTCATGCGTGCTCTTTCGACGATCCATCGACTTCGTGGGGAAAATACTTGAGCACGCAATTCAGGACATTCGGCGCCGCCTGGCCGAGTCCGCAGATCGAGGCATCCGCCATGGCGCGGGCCAGGTCTTGCAGCAGCGCCGCATCCCAGCGCGGCGCCGCCATCAGACGTGCGGCCTGGGCGGTGCCGACGCGGCACGGCGTGCATTGGCCGCAGGATTCCTCGGCGAAGAAGCGCATCATGCCCAACGCCACGTCGCGCGCGGTGTCCGCTTGCGACAGGACGATCACCGCCGCCGAACCGATAAAACAACCATAGGACTGCAAGGTGTCGAAATCGAGCGGCAGGTCGGCCAGGCTCGCCGGCAGGATGCCACCCGAAGCGCCGCCGGGCAGATAGGCGTACAGCGTGTGTCCTTCGGCCATGCCGCCGCAGTATTCGTCCACCAGTTCGCGCAGGGTGATGCCGGCCGGTGCCAGCTTGACACCGGCTACGCGGACACGACCCGAGACCGAGAAAGAGCGCAATCCCTGGCGGCCATGCCGTCCTTGCCTGGCAAAGGATTCGGGGCCGTCGCGCAGCAACACCGGCACCCCGTACAACGTCTCGAAATTCTGCACCAGCGTCGGCCGGCCGTGCAGGCCGACTTCCGCCACATACGGCGGACGCAGCCGCGGCATGCCGCGTTTGCCCTCGATGGACTCGAGCATCGCCGATTCCTCGCCGCAAATATAGGCGCCTGCGCCACGCCGCACTTCGATGGGCGGCAAGGCATGGCCAAGTTGTGGCAACTCAGCCAGCGCGGCGCCGAGGATGCGCCGGCACTCGGCATATTCATCGCGCAGGTAGATGTAGATTGCGGTGATGCCGACGGCCCAGCCGGCGATCAGCATGCCTTCGAGGAAGCGGTGCGGGTCGCGCTCAAGATACCAGCGATCCTTGAAGGTGCCCGGCTCGCCCTCGTCGATATTCACCGCCATCAGGCGCGGCGCCGGCTGGCCGCGCACGATGCGCCACTTGCGCCCGGTCGGGAAGCCTGCGCCGCCGAGTCCGCGCAGGCCGGCTTGTTCCAGCAGGGAGATAATGTCGTCGGGGGTGCGCTTGCCAGCCAAGCACTCGCCAAGTTCAGTATAGCCGCCTTGGGCGCGATAGGCGTCCAGCATGGCCGGCGCAGCCGGATGTTCCGGCAGGCAGAGGGTGCCGTCGAGCGCATCGCGGATGCGTTGCGGCGAGACCCGGCCGAGCGCCTCGGCGCCAACCAGGGCCGCCGGCGCCTGTTCGCAGCGGCCGATGCAGGGCGCCGGCAGAACACGCGCCTCGGCCCCCAGCAGGGCACCCAGTTTGTCCGCCATGGCTGCGCCTCCGGCCAGGGCGCAGGCTCCAGTGGTACAGACGCGTACCGTACGCGGCGACGGCGTGGTCTGCTCTTCCTTGACGACATCGAAATGGTGGTAGAAGGTCGCCACCTCATAGACTTCGACCTGCGAAATCTTCAGTACTTCGGCGAGGGCCGCCAACAGGGTGAGGGGCAGGCAGGCGCGGGCGTCCTGGATGGCATGCAGATATTCGATCAACCTGTCGCGGCGTGGATCGCCAGGGCCGAGGATCGAGGCCAGTTGCGCGCGCGCGGTGGCATCTGGGCGGCGGCCCTTGGGGCGGGCGATCCGTTGTAGGGTTCGGGGAGCGATATCGGGTTGAACCGATACGGATTGGGTGCTGGTCGTTCTTCGAGGAGGATGGTGGGTCGTCATAAAGAAACTCTACCAGCATTTGCGCCAGCGGACCGGACCCGCCCCCTTGCGCGCATCACCCCCATGGCGCAGCCGAGAACACGAGATTGCAGGTCATCAATGGCGGGGAGAACGGCGGCCAAAGCGTTTTTCGGCGATGGTGTCACGAGCGCATCCTAGCGACAGTATTATCGTGCCGCCGGCGCCTTGTCGATACCGTTCAATTGAGTCCCGCCGGCGAGCCCTCTGCTATTGAACCAGCCGGCGCTCATCTCCAGGGCGAATTTCGCCGGTTTCGCGGCACAGTGATTGTTTTCGGTTCGCGGTAACATTTCTTCTATGTTGATGATGCGCCCGTTTCCGTCGATGAACGCCACCGAAAGCGGAATCAAGGTGTTGCGCATCCACATGCAGTGTTGCGCCGTCTGATCAAAAACGAACAACATGCCGTAATTGGCCGGGAGGCTCTTGCGGTACATCAGACCTTCGGCGCGCGATTCGAGGGTATTGACCACTTCGGCACGGATACGGTGTATGCCTGCGCTGAGTTCAAGGGATCCTTGGGGCCAGGCCCTGGATGTCGCCAGCAACAGGGTGGCGACAACCAACCGTCCTAGTACTTGCCTTTGCATGGTATTCAAGCCGATGACCCGCGCCAAAGAAAAAGGCAGGGGTGACCCTGCCTTCTCGGTTCTACCCAACAACGATTACTTCTTTTCAGCTTTCTTTTCGTCTTTCTTGGCGTCTTTCTTTTCGTCTTTCTTGGCATCGGCCTTGGCGGCGGGGGCGGCAGCCTTTTCGTCCTTCTTGGCTTCGGCTTTCTTCTCTTCTTTCTTCTCAGCCTTCTTCTCTTCCTTCTTCGGCGCATCGGCGGCGAAGCTGGAGACAGAAACGGTGGCGAACATCGCAGCGATCAGGACGGATAACAGTTTGCTCATGGTGTATTTCCTCTCTTAAGTAAATGATTTAAATGAGACCAATTTTAAAAGGCCGCAAATATTATAACGCAAGTATTACTAATGGACGAACTGACCAAAACCAAATGAAAAAAGGGCAGATCACCTCGCCCTTCAGTCACCAATTACTTGGCTTCGGCGGCAGCCTTCTTGGCCTTCTTGGCTTTCTTGGCTTTCTTGGCCTTCGGGGCAGCGACGTCAGCCTTGGGGGCTTCGGCGGCGGCAGGCTTGGCTTCAGCCTTGGCCGGGGCAGCGGCAGCAGCAGGGGCAGCAGCCGGCGCAGCCTTGGGGGCATCGGCGGCAAAAGCGGAAGCAGCAAAAGCGGTAACGATCAGTGCAGTCAGAAGCTTGCTCATTTTAGATCCTTTCAAGATTAGTGTATGCCATTGACACTATGGGTAAAAACTGGTGTCAAGGCCTATAACGCGCGATCCCCGTAGCGGTTGACAGTGGACCCCAATTTCTAGGCAACTTCAATCCAGGAGCCCGGTGCCAATCCTGCCAAACTCCAGGAACCTATCGCCCAGCGAATTAAACGCAAAGTGGGAAAACCCACCTTGGCGGTCATACGCCTCACCTGACGGTTCTTGCCTTCGCGCAACTCAATTTCGAGCCACGCCGTTGGAATGGCCTTGCGCACCCGGATCGGCGGATTGCGTGGCCAGAGGCCTTCAGGTTCGTCAATCAGCCGGGCGCGGCAGGGCAGTGACTTGAAATCGCCTAAATCCAGCCCGGAAGCCATCGATTCGAGTGCGACCGGATCGGGAACTCCTTCCACCTGAGCCAAGTAGATCTTGGGCTGTTTGTAGCGGGGGTCGGCAATGCGCTGTTGCAGGCGACCATCGTCGGTCAATACCAGCAGCCCTTCGCTGTCGCTGTCCAGTCGGCCGGCAGGGTAAATTTCCGCTTGAGGAAGAAAGTCCTTTAGCGTCGGACGATCGTCAGACGACGTGAATTGACTCAGCACCCCGTAGGGTTTGTTGAATAAGACGATTCGGCTCAAGAAGAACTCATCCAGCCGTTTCCAGGCGACTGGAGTCCGCCGTGCCAGCCAAGAAAAATCTTAGCGACTCGTCATAGGGGAAAAAGTCCTTGACGAAACCATCGCGTATTTCGTCCTGAGCCGCCTGCCAAAAACCTTTATCGAGCAGGTCCGCATGATATTTCATGAATGCGGCTCGAACCGACGGCGAAGTCAGAAGGAAGGATGCCAATTCCTCAGGGAATACGTCCGTTCGCGCCACCGAATACCAGACTTCTCCAGACATTTCCATTTCCGGGTAAGGCGCCGGCGGAATCTTGCGGAAATTGCAGTCGGTCATGTATTCGATTTCGTCGTAATCGTAGAATACGACACGGCCGTAACGGGTGACGCCGAAATTTTTCCATAACATGTCGCCCGGAAAAATATTGGCAATCGCCAGCTCCCGGATGGCGTTGCCATACTCGCGAACGACCTGCTCGATGCGATCCTGGCGACCCTCCCGTTCTGCCTTCTCGAGATACAGGTTGAGCGGCTCCATGCGTCGCTCGATATACAGGTGCTTGATGATTAGGTCGTTGCCGTCCTCTTCAATCAACGAAGGTGCCGCTTGGTATAGCTCGTCGAGCAGGTCTGGCGAAAATCGCCACTTGGGCAGCGCGACATTGGAGAACTCCAATGTATCGGCCATGCGGCCGACACGATCCACCTGTTTGACCAACTGATACTTGCGCCTGACAGTTTCGTGGTCAACGTCCTTGGAAACGCCGAATACATCCCTGATGAGCTTGAACACGTAAGGATAGGACGGCAAAGTAAATACCAGCATCACCAGGCCGCGTATCCCAGGCGCAACAACGAACCGATCCTGCGAATGATGCAGGTGATGAATCAGGTCACGAAAAAACATGGTCTTTCCCTGCTTGCCCAAACCCAACATGGTGTACAACTCCGATTGCGGCTTGCCGGGGATGATGCTGCGCAGGAATTGAACATAGGCGGAGGGCACTTCCATGTCGGCCATGAAATAGGCGCGTGATAGGGAGAGAAGCATACTGATGCGCCATACGTCGAGCAGGATGGTATCGACGTACAGTTTGCCGGATTCAGCATGCAATACCGGGATGACAAACGGGTATTCCATGCCGCCGTTGATGGCTTTGCCGATGACGTAGGCCGCCTTGTTGCGGTAGAACGCCGAGTAAAGAACCTGAATCTGAAAGTTGTAGTCGGGGTCCGGCCACTCCCCAAGGTGCATCTCAACCGCTTGGCGGATGGCACCAATGTCTCGATCAAGATCCTCAAATGCCCTCCGCCACCCGAAGTCCGACAGAATCTGGCGTATCGCTCCACGAAAACCAACCTCGATCGGGTAATAGCTGCGATAGGCAGGCGGATCGGAGTCGATAAACTCGGTCGAAATCGCCGGTCTCACAAAAATGAAGTCATTGTGAAAATAAGTCCTATGCAGAATCTTGCAGAATACCGAATTGAAAAAGGTTTCCGCCAGTTCAGGCTGCTTGTGATCGAGCAGTAGGTCGATGTAAAGCAGTTTCGCCTGCTGCCAGTCGGTCATGTGAAGCGCCTCGGCGTTGAACTCGGTATGCAAACGTTCGATGGTTTCCTCGACCCGGTCATCATAGAATTGGATGCGGTCACGCACTGCGAGTTGAACGGCTTGCCAGTCACCATCGTCGAAACGAACCTTGGCCAGCGCGGAGCATTCGCGAAACAAGCGATAGTGCTTGTTGAAGCCCTCCATCAGCGCCAGAGCGATACTCCGAGCAACAACGCTCTGATTGACAGGCACGTCCATGTGAACCCCTGGCTACCTACGCAATGCAAGTATGCGCGATTGTAGCAGCGGCGCCAATGGAGCAGCTGGAAGTTAGAGGTCTGTTGAATGACCATCCAGCACGGAAACTGCCATATTGGCTGATTTGTATCAAACTTACCCCGCCAGCTTGATGGCAACATAATCGGACTATTGTTGCTATCGGCACACCAAATTCACCAACCCCATATGATGGAGCAGGCATGAGCACTTCGCTGATTGAGATACCGCAAGGCGGCAAGAAGATTGTTTCCGGCCATCCAATTCCCGATAACCCGATCATCCCTTTCATCGAGGGCGACGGCATCGGGGTCGATATCACCCCGGTGATGAGGAAAGTGGTCGATGCAGCTGTTACCAAGGCCTACGGCGGCAAGAAGCAGATCCATTGGATGGAAGTCTACTGTGGTGAAAAATCGACCAGACTTTATGGTCCGGATGTGTGGATGCCGGCGGAAACACTGACGGCGATCAAGGAGTATGTGATTTCGATCAAGGGGCCTTTGACCACCCCGATCGGCGGCGGAATTCGTTCCCTCAATGTCGCGTTGCGCCAGGAACTCGACCTCTACGTCTGCCTGCGGCCGATCCGCTACTTTCAGGGAGTGCCCTCTCCGCTCAAGGATCCGGCGAAGACCAACATGGTGATCTTCCGCGAGAACACCGAAGATATCTATGCCGGGATCGAGTGGTTCGCCGAGACGGACAACGCACGCAAGCTCATCAAGTTCCTGATGGATGAAATGGGCGTCACCAAGATCCGTTTCCCCGAAACCTCAAGTATCGGCATCAAACCGGTCTCGCGCCAGGGCACCGAGAGATTGGTGCGGCAGGCGATCAATTACGCCATCATCAACAAGCGCAAGTCGGTGACGATAGTGCACAAGGGCAACATCATGAAATACACGGAAGGTGGCTTCCGTGATTGGGCCTATGCGCTGGCCAAGAAAGAGTTCGGCGGTGTCGAAATCGATGGCGGGCCATGGCTGAAGTTACCTACCGGCATCGTCATCAAAGATGTCATCGCCGACGCGTTCCTCCAGCAAATCCTGCTGCGTCCCGCCGAATATGACGTCATCGCCACGCTGAATCTCAACGGCGACTATGTTTCGGATGCTTTGGCGGCACAGGTTGGCGGCATCGGCATTGCCCCTGGCGCCAATCTCTCGGACGATGTCGCGATGTTTGAAGCCACGCATGGCACAGCCCCGAAATATGCAGGGAAGGATTATGTCAATCCTGGCTCGCTGATCCTCTCGGCGGAAATGATGCTGCGCCATATGGGGTGGATCGAGGCTGCCGACAAGATCATTGAGGCGACGGAAGCCGCCATCAAGGACAAGGTAGTAACCTATGACTTTGCTCGCCTGATGGACGGCGCTAGGGAAGTATCATGCTCGGCGTTCGGCGACGCGATGATTGCGCGCATGTAACAAGAACCCGCGTGCCGCTTTGGCTGTCCCCGCACGTCGCTGCGTGAATTCCGCCCATTATGCGTAGATTCAAGGCTCCGCAAGGAGCCTGATCCATTACCACCTAGCGACGACAAAAAGCCCACCGTGGCACGCCACGGTGGGCTGAATCCGGCGCAAGCACGCGGGATTACGCTTTCTGTATGTTGGAGGCTTGCTTGCCCTTCGGGCCTTGCACCACCTCGAACGAAACCTTTTCACCCTCCTTCAGAGACTTGAAGCCGGGCATATTGATTGCGGAGAAATGGGCGAAAAGATCCTCGCTGCCATCATCCGGCGTAATGAAGCCAAAACCTTTGGCGTCGTTGAACCACTTGACAGTACCTAGTGCCATAAAGCTTATTCCTTAATTGTTAAATCACAAACCAAAACGTCAAAAGACACTCTGGGGCATGTTTGAATCGCAAGTTCGCTACAGATGGGATGACGCCAAGCGGAGATTCGGGAATGAAGGACTGCGGGGCTGTCGACATTGCGGAGATCTTGACAAAGACAAACACGTTCCGCTTTTTACGCACTTTATAACTGGCAGTCAAGCTTTTTCGTTGCTGCACGACAACAATGTATGTTATTTACGTCATTCCTCGCTGAAACCACTCTTTGATTGGGCATGAAATCGGCAAATTAAGCGTGCTTTACCCCTGTTCTCATCAGTGTTGCGGATTGAGCAATTCGCATTAGAATCACCTTATGGCGACACGGAAGCATGTCGACCGCGACAGCGGCGCAGTACTCGAAACGGAACGCAGCAGGACCAAGCCACCGCGGCTCTATCGGGTACTGCTGTTGAACGATGACTTCACGCCGATGGATTTTGTAGTGGTGGTGCTGCAGAGGTTTTTTGGCATGAGCCGCGAGCAGGCAACTTTGGTGATGCTCAAGGTACACCGTGACGGCAAGGGAGTATGCGGCGTTTATCCGCTTGACCTGGCGGCGACCAAAGTCGAGCAGGTCAGCACTTTTGCACGTCAAAATCAACATCCGCTGGCGTGCGTGATGGAGGAAGACTGAAATGATTGCGCAAGAACTCGAAGTCAGCTTGCATATGGCCTTTGTCGAAGCACGCCAGAAGCGGCATGAATTTATTACGGTCGAACATTTGCTGCTGTCCTTGCTCGATAACCCGTCCGCTGCGGAAGTGCTGCGTGCCTGTGCTTCCAATCTAGAAGAGTTGCGCAAGGAACTGACCTCCTTTATCGCCGAACATACGCCCACCGTGACTGGCAACGACGAGATTGATACCCAGCCGACACTGGGCTTCCAGCGCGTCATCCAGCGAGCAATCCTGCACGTTCAATCCTCCGGGAAGAAGGAAGTAACCGGCGCCAACGTACTGGTCGCCATTTTCGGGGAAAAAGATTCGCACGCCGTATATTTCTTGCAGCGGCAAGGAGTGACGCGGCTTGATGTGGTGAACTTCATTTCACACGGGATCACCAAGTCTCCTCAGCCGGTCACCCGCGGGGAAGCCGAACAGAGCGAACAAGATCAAGAAAATCAGCCATCGGGTGGCGCCCTGGAAAGCTTTGCGCAAAATCTCAACGCCCTGGCCCTGATGGGAAAGATCGATCCGCTGGTCGGCCGCGACAAGGAACTGGAACGTGTCATCCAGACGCTGTGTCGGCGCCGGAAGAACAATCCACTGTTGGTCGGCGAAGCCGGTGTAGGCAAGACCGCCATCGCCGAGGGCCTGGCTCGGCGCATCGTTGAGGGGCGCATACCGGAGATTCTGACCGGTGCCACCGTGTATGCCCTGGACATGGGAGCGCTGCTGGCTGGAACCAAGTATCGGGGCGATTTCGAGCAACGTCTAAAGGCGGTATTGAAGCAGCTGCTGGAAAATCCGAACGCAATCCTGTTCATCGATGAGATTCACACCCTGATCGGTGCAGGCGCTGCTTCCGGCGGAACGCTCGATGCCTCCAACCTGCTCAAGCCTGCGCTTTCGAACGGCAATCTGAAATGTATCGGTGCCACCACCTACCTGGAGTTCCGCGGCGTCTTCGAGAAAGATCATGCGCTCTCGCGCCGTTTCCAAAAGATCGACGTCAGCGAGCCTTCGATCGAGGAGACCGTGTCCATCCTGCGCGGCCTGAAATCGCGCTTCGAGGAACACCATGGCATCAAGTATTCGAGCGCGGCCATTACCAGCGCCGCCGAACTCTCGGCAAAATACATCAATGACCGGCATCTGCCGGACAAGGCCATCGACGTCATAGACGAAGCCGGCGCCGCCCAGCGGATTCTGCCGAAGTCGAAGCAGAAGAAGCTGATCGGCAAGACCGAGATCGAGGACATTGTCGCCCGGATCGCACGGATACCCTCGCAGCATGTGTCCAGCGATGACCGCGGTGCCCTGAAGAATCTCGACCGCGACTTGAAAAGCGTAGTGTTCGGGCAGGACAAGGCGATCGATGCCTTGACCAAGGCAATCAAGATGTCGCGTTCGGGCCTCGGCAATTCGCAGAAACCCATCGGCAGCTTCCTGTTCAGCGGTCCCACCGGCGTCGGCAAGACCGAGGTAGCGCGCCAGCTTGCCTACTGCATGGGCATTGAATTGATTCGATTCGATATGTCCGAATACATGGAGCGTCACGCCGTCAGCCGGCTGATCGGGGCGCCGCCGGGCTACGTCGGCTTCGACCAGGGCGGCCTATTGACCGAAGCAGTCACCAAGAAGCCGCATTCCGTGCTGTTGCTCGATGAAATCGAAAAAGCCCATCCGGACATCTTCAATATCCTGCTACAGGTGATGGATCATGGCACGCTGACCGACAACAATGGACGCAAAGCCGACTTCCGCAATGTCGTCATCATCATGACCACCAATGCGGGCGCCGAGGCACTACAGAAACCGACCATGGGTTTCACCGCCAACCGTCAGGCTGGCGATGAAATGGCCGAAATCAAGCGCATGTTTACGCCCGAGTTCCGCAACCGCCTGGACGCTACAATATCCTTTGCCGCCCTCGATGCCGAAATCATCCTGCGGGTGGTGGACAAGTTCCTGATGCAACTCGAGGGCCAGTTGCACGAGAAGAAAGTCGAGGCGATCTTTACCGATGCACTCAAGGCCTGGCTCGCCGAGCAGGGCTTCGATCCCCTGATGGGCGCCAGACCGATGGCCCGCCTGATCCAGGATACGATCCGTTCCGCGCTGGCCGACGAACTGCTGTTCGGCCGTCTCGCCGGTGGCGGACGCGTCACCATAGACCTCGACTCAGATCAGAAAGTTAAGCTGCTATACGACGAGGCGGTTGAGAACGTGGTGTGACCACCCACCCAACCGTCATTTGAAATGCGGCGACCCATTGCAGGGTCGCCATTTTTTTGCCTATAAGGGAACAACATTATGGCTTTGCGAACCGCCGACCTCCTTGACGCCCACGACGACCAGCTACGACTCGGCCAACTGCGCGTTGTGGCGCCGATGTTCAAGTCCTACGGGAAGCGCCACGCCTTCCACGGCACAATCAGTACCCTGAAGATATTCGAAGACAATTCGCTCGTTCGCAAGGCCGTCGAGCAGCCCGGCAATGGACATGTATTGGTCATAGACGGCGGCGGATCGATGCGCTGCGCGCTGGTCGGAGATCAATTGGCGCAGCTTGCAGTAAATAATGGCTGGGCCGGCCTGGTGGTATATGGATGCGTACGGGATTCGCGTGCGCTCGCTGACATGGAAATCGGCATTTTCTCGCTCGGCACACACCCCCTGAAGACCATCAAGAGAAACACCGGCGAAGTCGATATTCCGGTTTGCTTTGGCGGCGTTACCTTCGTCCCCGGGCAATACCTCTATGCCGACGCGGACGGCGTAATCGTCAGTGTTTCAGCCCTCAACTAATCCGCATGTCATGTTTCTGGTTCGGTGCGGTGCAAGAGCTGGGCATTTCATGCCGGGAAAAAACGTACCACAATATGAAATCTACGATGCAACTGGCTGTTCTTGATAAGAATATAAAGTTGCATACTCTTATATAAGACTATTGCTGCTCTGCAATATTCACTTTATACTTCTATTTAACGATGAGCCGCATTCTTAGGCTCATCGTCATCTTCCTCAACGACTTCTATAAGGTATCCGAGATGACCACTCGTGAACAAGCCGCCACTCTGCTGGCCAAGGACTGGGCGGAAAACCCCCGCTGGAAAGGCATCAAGCGCAACTACACCGCCGCGGATGTGGTTCGCCTGCGCGGCTCGCTGCACGTCGAACATACGCTGGCCCGCCGTGGCGCGGAAAAACTCTGGGAAATGGTCAACACCCAGCCCTATGTCAACTGCCTCGGCGCCCTCACCGGAGGCCAGGCGATGCAGCAAGTCAAAGCCGGACTGAAGGCCATTTACTTGTCGGGCTGGCAAGTCGCTGCCGACAACAACAGTTCGATGTCGATGTACCCGGACCAATCGTTGTATACGGTCGACTCGGTGCCCACCGTGGTCAAGCGCATCAATAACTCCTTCCAGCGTGCCGATGAGATCCAATGGTCGAAAGGCGTTAACCCGGGGGACAAGGATTACATCGATTATTTCGCGCCGGTCGTAGCGGATGCGGAAGCCGGCTTTGGCGGAGTTCTGAATGCCTACGAACTCATGAAGGCGATGATCAAGGCCGGTGCCGGCGGGGTTCACTTCGAGGACCAGTTGGCCTCCGTCAAGAAATGCGGCCACATGGGGGGCAAAGTCCTGGTTCCGACGCAGGACGCCGTGCAAAAACTCAACGCCGCGCGTCTTGCCGCAGACGTTCTGGGGGTGCCGACCCTGATTCTTGCGCGCACCGATGCAGAAGCCGCCGATCTGGTCACGAGCGACTTCGACGCCAATGACAAACCCTTCATTACCGGCGAACGTACCGCCGAGGGCTTCTACAAGACCCGCAAGGGCCTGGACCAAGCCATCTCGCGCGGACTCGCTTACGCTCCCTACGCCGACATGGTGTGGTGCGAAACCGGCACTCCGGACCTGGCGTTCGCCCGTAAGTTCGCCGAAGGGGTACACGCCAAGTTTCCGGGCAAACTCCTCGCCTACAACTGCTCGCCTTCCTTCAACTGGAAGAAGAACCTCGACGACGCAACCATCGCCAAGTTCCAGAAGGAACTCGGCGCGATGGGTTACAAGTACCAGTTCATTACGCTCGCCGGCATCCACAACATGTGGTATCACATGTTCGACCTGGCCCAGGACTACGCGCAGCGCGGCATGACCGCCTACGTGGAGAAGTTGCAGGAGCCCGAATTCACTGCCCGCGAGCGCGGCTATACCTTCGTCTCTCACCAGCAGGAAGTCGGCACGGGATATTTCGACGATGTCACCACCGTGATTCAAGGCGGCGCGTCCTCGGTGACCGCGCTGACCGGTTCGACGGAGGAGGAGCAGTTCCACTAGGCCCGCACCAGGGTCCAAGGTACTGAGTTGCATCGGGATGTCCCTACACCAGGGACAGACCTCGCGCCGCACCCTCACCGGGTGCGGCGCTTTCACTTACGACAGCCAGTATTCCGTCCTGCCATAGGTGTGTTTGAGCAAGTCGATAAACAAACGCACTCGTAGCGGCAGTTGGCGGCGTTGAGGAAACACCGCATAGATGCCGATAGGCGGCGCGGCGCTGCCGTCCAACACCGATATCAACCGGCTCTTGCGCAAGTCTTCTTCGACCTCCCAGAGCGACCTCCAGGCCAGCCCCCGCCCGGCTAACGCCCAGTCGTGCAGCACCGCGCCGTCATTGCACTCCAGGCGCCCCGTCACCTTGATGGTGACGCTGCCGCCCGGGTGATCCGGATCGGCAAAAGTCCAGCCGCGCTGTTGCCCCAGCGACAGGCATTCATGCTGCGTCAGATCGGCCAGGGACGTCGGGATGCCCCGGCGGGCCAAGTAGTCCGGACTCGCCACCAGCAACCGGCGCATATCTCCGAGTCGGACGCTGACAAGGCTGGAATCCGCCAATTCGCCGACGCGGATCGCACAATCAATCCCCTCGTTCACCAGATCCACCAATCGGTCCGAGAGGTCCAGGCTGACGGTGACTTCTGGATTGGCGTCGAGAAATTCGGCGACCAACGGCGCCACATGCTTACGGCCGAATCCGGCCGGGGCGGACAGACGCAGGTGACCACT
>Ga0172379_10005993_pt1 | contig 16565 bp, 13 predicted proteins | sample GrowelOW334metaG_FD_119756 | JGI IMG/M metagenome (GOLD analysis project Ga0172379, IMG submission 119756) | Groundwater microbial communities from an aquifer near a municipal landfill in Southern Ontario, Canada - Groundwater well OW334 metaG | ecosystem: Environmental > Aquatic > Deep... | reverse complement strand
GACCAAAAGGGTGAGGATGAAGTAGTGCAGGGTGGACGGGCCAACCAAATAAAGAGCGATTAGCACGATAACCAGAGTAAGTGAGGTGTTAATAGATCGAGCAATGGTTTGCTTGATGCTTTGGTTAATGACTTCTTTAAAATCAGACTTTCCTTTATCCAGGTATAAGTTTTCCCTAATTCTATCAAACACAACAATGGTGTCGTGAACAGAGAAACCCATTACAACCAGAAGAGCCACGATGAAGTTACTGTCTATCTCTACACCACTGTAATGACCCAAGAGAGCCATTAATCCGGCAGGGATAGCAATGTCGTGCAGAAGGGAGAAAAGAGTGACCACTCCATACTTCCAAGAACTAATTGGTCGGGAAACTTTTCTGAATGCGTACGCAATGTAAAGAGAGATACCCAGGAGAACCAAGACGATAGAAACCATGGATTTCTTGCGGAGTTCGGCTCCGACAGAGGGGCCGATAGATTGAAAACTTAATTCGTTGAATCCGGAAAATTTAGTAGAAAAAGCAGAAACTAACTTTTGATGATCTTCTTCACTCAAAACCGGAAGACGCACCAAAAAAGAATCGGAGGTGGTTTCGAGAGCGACCCGAATATCTCCAACAGAAGGGAGTTGCTCCTTAACTGTAGTTTCTAGAATTTCTGGCGTAGTTGAATCTTCGGTTACTTTAACCTGCCAAACCGTACCACCCTTAAAATCAATCCCCTCTTCAAAACCAAAAACAAAAATTGAAAGTATAGAAAGACCAACCAACACTCCGGCTATGCCTAATAAGATTCCTTTTTTATCAATAATGTTCATTTTAGGATTTAATAACTTTGTCTTTTATAAAAACTCGGAGCAAAAGACGAGTGGTGGTGATAGAGCTAAACATGCTCACTAAAACTCCAATGAGAAGAGTGAGGGCGAAACCCTTAATGAAGCTTGAGGTGAAAAAGTAAAGAATGATGGCTGTAATAATAGTACTAACATTGGAATCACGAATAGAAGTCCAAGCCCTGCGGAAACCCTCTTCAATTGCCACCTTACGACTTAAGCCCCTTCCAAGTTCTTCCCTGGTTCTTTCAAAAATTAAAATATTGGCATCAACCGCCATTCCGATGGTTAGAATAAATCCAGCCAAACCAGCCAAGCTCATTGTCACTGGAATTAATTTAAACAACCCTAAAGTAATAAAGATATAAATAATCAATGCGATAACGGCAAAGATACCAAGATATCGATAATAGATAACCATAAAAAGCATCACGAGGAGCGTGCCTAAAGCTCCAGCCAGTAAAGCCTTACTAAGGGAGTCACTGCCTAGTGAGGCGCTAACGGTTTGCTGATTAATCAGGTTGATTGGTGCCGGAAGAGCTCCTGCATTAAAACGTTCTACCATTTTTTTAGCCTCCTGCACTCCAAAGCTTCCGGTAATAACGGCACTACCTCCACTGATTTTAGTTTGAACAGTAGGCATTTCAATAAGCTCATTATCCAAGAAGATAGCTAATGGTTTACCGATATTAGCTTCAGTAATTTGTTCAAAAATTTTAGCTCCTTCGTCGTTGAAGGTAATGGAAACTTCCGGAGCTCCGGTAGTTGAATTAAAAGATAACTGAGCCTTACTAATATACTGACCAGAGAGGTTGGTTTGGATAAATTCAGTACTAGAACCATTCTGCTCTACTTCTCTGAAATCTAAGAGTGGAGTAAGACCAATTTGATTAATAGCTTCATTAACACTTTTCACTCCAGCTAATTCAACTACTAGATTAGTAGAGGCGCCCGATTCGGCAATATAAACTTGAGGCTCACTAACGCCAAATAGATTTACCCTTCTTTCTATAACATCTCGAAGTCCCCCTAAAACCGAGGCGTGGTCTTCAGCGGAAACCTTGGAGAGGTCTACGTTGTAGATTAAGTGACTTCCCCCAACAAGATCCAAACCCAATTTCCAGGGTTGATTAGAAAGTCCGAAGCCGGATGGGTAAATAAAAAATCCGGCGGCGATCGTGACGACCAAGACTAGAGCTAGAAATAATCCAGGACTCTGTTTCATTGAGCATTATTATAACTATATTTTTTTATGGTTGGCAAGTTGGCGCTCACCTTTTACTCCAACGGACCAGAGTGGTTCGATTCCTGCGATCGAACCCTCTTGCATCTCAAAGTGATGAGTCGTCTTAGGACGACACCAAGCTCATCACTTTTCCGATAGCTCCTCCAGAGCAAAAGGTTCGCTCAGGTAGAAAGAATGTAGCCAAAAGTTTCTCCGAGACCTGCCTGCCGGTAGGCAGGGCTCCCCGCAAGTGAAATACTCACTCAGATAGAAAAAATGAAAGAGCTCCGCTAGAGCAAAAGGTTCGCTCGAGTAGAAAGAATGTAGTCATGCGTAGAAACGTGTAGCGCTTCATATGTTAAAATTCTTGCTATGCATTCATTACCTAGAGTTTCTGGCTCAGCACTAGTTGTAGTAGCTCATCCAGATGACGAAACAATTTGGATGGGAGGAACGATTCTTTCTTTTCCGGCTACTAAATGGACGATTCTTTCACTCTGCCGGGGGGATGATTCTGATCGAGCTCCAAAATTTAAAAAAATTACTAAGCACTACGGAGCTTTCGGGATTATTTCCGACCTGGAGGATGATGGAAAATTAAACATCAAAGAAAGCTTGCTGGAGATTAGAAAACGAATTTTAAAATTATTGCCTCAGAAAAATTTTGATTATATTTTTACACACGCTTATAATGGGGAGTATGGACATCCCAGACACAAGGGAGCCCATCAAGTTTTTAAAAAATTAGTTGGTGAGAAAAAAATTTCCGCGAAAGAAATTTTTTGTTTTAGCTACGAACTGCTCGATAGAACTGGTTTAGCAGTGCCCCGTAAAAAATCGCAATACACTTTTAAATTAAATCCAAAAATATTTTCTGAAAAAAGAAAAATTATTAATGAACTATATGGATTCAAGAAAGATTCTTTCGAGTACAGAAGCTCTTTGTCCTATGAAACCTTTAACCGTTTAGAGATATGAAATCAGTTGTTTTGTACGCTTATCCGCCCGAACCAGATGGTTTGAGCCAACAGGGCGACATGCTCTACCGAGGTTTTAAAGAAAATAAAGAAGAGGTGCTCCCCTGCCATCTTTCGAGCGAATTCCAAAAAGAATGGATTTATAAATTTCTAAAACCGGACGTGGCGATTGGAGTGGGTTTTTGGGGACACACGCAGGACATTATTCTCCACCCTCAAAAATACGGCGTTCAACCGGTGCCGTGGCTTTTAGCGGACGGTTGGGTAGCTAATTACCATAAACAGATTGCCGATCTGCCTTTGGTTTTTACAACCAGCGATTGGGTAGCGAAAACTTTTCTGCGAGATGGAGTAGACACAAAAAACTTTGTGACTTCTTATATTGGACTTGAAACAGAAATTTTTAAACCAATCCCCAAGACTGATCCACGGATTAAATTAACCCGCGAGATGATTGGAATCAAAGACGACGAGGTGATGATTCTAACTACCGGAGGAGACGTCACTTCCAAAGGGGCACAAGAAATTTTCCAGGCGCTTAAAAAAGTGGATCAAGAATTTAAGAACTGGAAATATGTTTGCAAAATCTGGGGTGGCGAAAGTGCTGACGATCACTACGAAGACGAAATGGCTTTAATTGAAGAACTGGGAGTTTCTAAGGACAAGGTAGTTTATTTAGAGGGTTCTATGTCTAGAGAGTTTATGCCCCTCCTCTTAAATGCCTGCGATATCTACGCCGCCCCTTCGCGCCTAGAGGGCTTTGGGATGATTCAAGTAGAGGCCATGGCTTGCGGTAAACCGGTAATTTCAATTGATGAAATGGGCCCCAAAGAAACGATTATTCATAATGAAACCGGCTTCTTGGCAAAAGTAGCCTCCACGGTAGATTTAACCGAAGAGTGGGCGTATGTGGGTATGGGGTTTGAGGAAGACCACAAAATTCAATTTGAAAAACCAAAAACCTTCGCTTATAGAGCTGATGTGGATGAGTTAGCAGATTATTTGCTTAGATTATTAAAAGATCCGGAACTCCGAGAAAAAATGGGTGCTCGCGCACGGGAACACGCAGTAGATAAATTTGAATACAGAAAAATCGCGAAACAGATGGCGGATGTGATAAAGGAAAGGCTAAGGTTGTAGCCAATAGAGTGTAGGGTTAAGAAAATGAAAATGGAAAATTTAAAATTAAAAATTTAGGATTGTAAATTTCAATATTTAATTAATAAAATATCCCGACCCACAAAGTGAGCCGGGATATTAATGTCTGGAATTAGAAACTGAAATTCTCTAATGAAGAAGCATCAGAAACCAAATCATTATCAGATGAATTCCGGATATACAACTAATCCATGAAGTTGCTTTTGTTTTCTGGACGTTGGATAGTGGTTTTATCCCGAAGATTATTGCAACAATCGCGGCCACAAGGTTCATCCAACTTGCTATATTTGCGAAGCTCGTTTCCCTTGCAAGAAGAATGATTCCGCATAAGATGCCGACAGAAAATAGATAAAGTGGAAGCAGAAAGAACCAAAAAGAAAGATCTTTCTCTTTAATCAGTGCCTTGAGGATGACAAACCCGCCCAGTATATAAATAACGAGTCCAATCGCAGCTAAAAAATCTAACATTCCAATTCCCTCCTAGATTGTTTTAATCGATGTTTTCTTAATTTTCTATTTTATTTATAATTTGTTTTATTTACTTTGTCAAATGATAGGCGTAGAGATATGCTCCGGCGCTCCAGGCTTGAATTGTAAAAATAGAAATTCCCCTTAGGCATAAAAGCTTTTAGGGGAATTTAATTTGTGATGCAGTTTGATTTTATTTCCTTGGTCTGAAAAAGAGGCCGAAAATATAACCCAGAAGCGCCGGACCGATAAAGGCCATGAACATAATCAAGAACGCTCCGGCGATACTAATTGAAAGCCATGAGAAGGTTGGCTTTTGAGGTAGTACCCATAATAGAACTACAGCAAAAGTAACTACCATGGTTGGCATGTAGAGAATGCTATATTTTTGGGTTATATACATCCCCAACCTCCCGACTGGGAAAAAGGCACAGAACCAATAGATGAAACAAACACTCAAAACAAAATATTTAAGCACTAACAGCACAAGAACCTCCCATGGAATAAGAATTATTAATTATCTTTTTTATCAAAAAATCTTATTATAATATATTCTAGGTTTTGCTTTTTATCAAATAAAAAGCAAAAAGATACGCTCCGGCGGACCAAGCTTGGTAGGGGCTAGCACTACCGGCAACTTTGCCTTTTTTACCATCCAACCATTCGGAAAAACCAAAGTTGCTAGATTTTATTTCGCTGATCTTTTTCCACTCACCACTAACTTCTTGATTGGCACGGGCCAAAAGTTCTAATTCTTTTTTCGCCTTAACCCTCTCCCCTACTTTAATTAAAGAAGCAACATAAAAACCACCGATAAAAGGCCAGATGCCACCGTTTAAATAATGGTAGGCGTCGTGAGCTTCACATTCTTCAAAATAACTGTGGTATTCCTTATCTCCCTTTTTGATGGCCGGATAAATCGTTTTACATGGATAGGGACGATTGATTCCACTTTTTTGAATGTGCCGTAAAATGCTTTTAGCAATTTTGGGTGTAGCTAGACCAGAAACTATGGCTAGTAAATTTCCTAAAGTATCAAACCAATATTCTTCTTCCCGAACTTTTGGACCATGAGTTTTCCAAGCCCAGGGATAGTAATAGCCAAGCTTGGAATTGTAGAGCGAGAGATATTTTTCGATCTCACCATTGACGATTTTTTTTAAATGTTCGGCCTGCTTCTTTTTTCCATACAAAGTGAGCACCCAATAATACAACGCCTCGGTGTTGATGGTGCGACCATATTTATGCGGGAAAGCATCCTCCCAGTCCATGGTGGGTTGCTGAACCAAGAGCGAGTCTTCGTTGGGATCTTGATACTCAAGCCAGGTGAAGGCGCGCTCAATATTTTTTTTGTATTTATTTAAAAGAGTTTTGGTTTTGTAATTTTTCGCGTAAGTTTGGTGGCCAATTAAATACCACAGAGTTGAATCAATGGAGTTAAAGGTGACGTCCGATCGGCGTTCGGTATTCCAAGAACCCACGGCATTAGGAATTTGGCCGTGCTTGGATTGGTTTTTAGATAGAAGCTCAATACTTTTTCTGAATGGCTCTTCAAACTTCTTTTTTGGCACCAAGCTGGCCCCAAGAGAGGTTATCATACTGTCTCGTGCCCACGTGGCTTCGTAGCCACCTGGAAGACCGGAAGCATAGAAACCGGTTTTTTTAGCGCAGTGCTCTAAAACCCGAATAGCTTTTTCTTTGGCGGTGTCAGTGAGTTTCATTTGTTGAATACTTTATTTAAAAAAAATGAGATTGTGCATGAAATAATATATACGATAAAAATATAGAATATTTTATATAAAAAGTTTTCTTTAATAAATTGAGCTAAGCTTGGCGGTTCACCACAAATAGTCGAGAATCCAATCGGAATACCTACCAAAGAATATTTACTATGAACACATCCGCTTATTGAATTATCGCTCTTTCCATAATCTGCCCAACCAGTTTTTAAAGATGAATCAAAGCCACCTATCAATATAAAAACGATTAGAAAGATAAATAACGTAAAAACTATTTTTACTAGTGTGGGTTTTAAAAAATTCATAATTAATTTAGCTTTCTTTCACTTCATCTATTACTAAACGAGCCATTAGATACGAAATAGTTGATTCAGCGCCTTGGTTAAGGTTGATCGCGTGTTGACCAACACCGTCGTAACACCCGCCTGTCACCTCGTCGTAAACCATTTGACCCAGATGATTTTTACCAAGAAACCACTGGAAAGCGGTGAAAGCATCGTCCAAGTGGCGTTTATCTTTGGTAATTTTATAAGCCACCACCTTGGTTTCTACCATGGAGGCGGTGTCTTCCGGTTGCTGATCGTAGTAAGAGCGTTGACTGTCGCGCATATACCAACCATTCTGTCCAATTGGCGAGTAATGATTTTTTTCGTAGGTAATCTGCCCGAGAAAATCTAGAGTTCGATTAGCTACTTCTAAATATTTTGGATTGCCGACTAATTCGTAAGCGTAATAGAGTGATTCAGAAAGCTTACTATTGGAATAAGTGAGCGCATCCTCAAACCAGTGCCAATCTCCCGAAGCCGAGGCCTCGTAAGCTTCAACCTGCTTATCAGCTAAATTCCTAAAAAGTTTTACTAATTTGGGATTGGGATGAGATTTTAAATAGAAATAAAGTCCAGTCATAGTGAAAGCGATAGCGCGAGGAGACTTGAGTTTGTCGGCAATCTTTAATCCCCGGTCAAAAATTTTACTGGAAGCTAAACGAATTTCTCCCGGGACGTCGGAATCTGCCGAAACATACCCAACAGCCCAAAGCGCTCGTCCCTGGACGTCCTCGTCGAAGGTTCCATCTTTTTGTTTTTTATAGGAGACAATATTGGAAAATCCTCCGTTGGGCCTTTGAACATAGCGCATAAAACGAAGATAGGTTTTCATTAGTTCCAGATATTTATTTTCCGGATTAGATTTATACTGCCTGGCGGCGATAACCAATGCTCTGGCGTTATCATCCAAACTATACCCGTAGCGTTTATCCGGTTCACTGTATTTAGCAAAGTGCATGACACCAAAGTTATCGGTTAGGCGTTCAAGGTGATCAAATTTAATTTCTGGTAATTTCTTTTCCTCGGTTTCAAGATCGGCGAATTGTTTATAGAGTTTGAAATAGGCGGCGGCAACGTTGGGCCAGGTCATTGGTCGAGTCTGCTCATAGGCTTCGGTGGCCATAGATTTCATCAACTTCTCATTCTCTAGAAGTTTATTGATGGCTAAACTAAAATCCTTGGAATTTTTTGGTTTAACAAGAAAACCATTTTGACCCGGTTTAACAATGTATTTAGCATAAGCAGTTGCGGTGCTTATAACCGGACGACCGCAACCCATGGCGTAGGAAAGAGTGCCACTAACCGATTGCTTGCGATCAACAGTTGGAGAGATGTAGATATCGGTGGCTTTTAAAAAATTAATAATTTCATCCAGAGATAGATATTTATTATAGAACTTAACATTGTCTTCTAACCCCAACTTCGCTACTTCCTGATTTAAAAAATTACGGTAAACTTCCCCTTCGTGTTCCTGAACCACTGGGTGGGTTTCGCCTAAAACTAGATACGTAACGTTTGGAAATTTTGCGACAACTTCCGGCAGAGATCTGATGGCATACTCAATTCCTTTATTACGGCTCAACATACCAAAAGTGGAAAGAACAATTCGATTAGATAATCCTAAAACTTCCTTCATTCGATCACTCGATTCAAAGGTGGTTTGCGGAATACCATGCGGAATAATAGAAAGCTTTTCCCTAGAAACACCATATTGATCTACTAAGATATCGGCTGAAATCGTATTCATAATAACCGTGGATTTAGCCCGATTGATTATAAAGCGCACTAAATTGCGCAGGTCATCATCCGGATCCGGCAGAACCGAATGGAAGGCCACTACAACCGGCTTCTCCAAAACTTGCAGGAAAGGAATAAGATAATCACCCCAATTACCGCCAAAAAGACCGAACTCGTGTTGAATATTAACTAACTTAACATCGTCTCGATTATTGATTTCCTTGGCTAAGGAAACATAGTTTTCCAATTCAGTGGCAATTAATTTATCCACCACTTTAACTGGATAGTTATAAATGCTCGTGGATTGAGCATTGATAGCAATAATTTTAGATTTAACTACGGGATTAAATTTATGATCAATTGCGGTGGTGAGATCGTTGGTAAAGGTAGCGATACCACATTCTCTTGGAGGAAAAGTGCTTAAATAAAGAATGTGGTTATGTTTTCCTTTAATGATTTTCATTTTTAAGCTTGCGTCTTACCTAGGGTTTTCAACTCTTCTAATAAATCATTCAAATTAACTTTAGCCACAGCAACAAATTTATCGGCGGTTCCGTAATAGATATATAAATCTTTTTCAAAAACAGCGGTGCCGGTTGGGAAAACTACGTTATCCACAAAGCCATGTTTTTCCCAATCCTCAACCGGTGAAAAAAGTGGACGATTGAGCCGACCAATTAATTTGGTTGGGTCTTTTAGATCCAGTAGAGCGGCGCTTGCGTGGTAGATTCTGGCTTTATTCAATTCTTCTACGGCATGGTAGATTAGAAGCCAACCATCTTTGGTTTTAAGGGGTGGCGCTCCCCCACCAATATTTCTGGATTCAAACCAATATTTATTTTCTAAAATAACAAATTTAGAAAGATTTTTTAGATAAGTTTTCCAATATTTTTTATCACCTAATTCTTTAAAATTTTTAAAATAAGCAATTTGGATATCCGGAAGAATCCTATGGATCAGAGCGAACTTACCCTTGATTTTTTCCGGAAAGATAAAGGCGTCTTTCTCCCAAAGCAGAAGATTTTTACCGCCAAATTCTTCGTAATAGGATTCAAACATAAAATAACGATCCTTGAGTTTTTCTTTCCTAAAGGCCTTAGCGGCTTCGTCGTAGGTGATTTGAGCGCTAATAACTCCATGCTTTTCCCAATTTTTTAAATCTTTACTGGTTGCATAGGCAAAAATAGCATTCCGGCCATCATGGGCTACATAAGTTAGATAAAAAGTGTCGCCTAACTTTACTACTCGCGGATCTTCTACTCCTCTTTTTTCGTATTCAAAATCACGTTTGATAATGGGTTTTTCCCACCGCTCTACAACTTTGGTCGGACCTTTGAGTTTGGCGTATCCAACCGAAGAATTTTTTCTGCCGTCAATGGCGCGATAAAAAATATGAACAAATTCTCCATCTTGATAAACACCGGGATTTAAAACAGACTGACTTTCAAATCTATTTTCGGTCGGCGCAAGGATAATGCCGAGCTTCTCAACTTTCGTTTTCGGAATCATACGATATGTCCTTAATTTTACACCAAATCAATCAGAGAATGAACGGGGGGACTGTGAACAAGTGGTCGCTCGTATTTTGCTTGCGGGGAGCTCTCGGAGAAACTTTTGGCTTGGTTCCCGAAGGGACAAAAGTTTCGAGAGGCAGGTTGGCTCTTACCGCAGGAGTAAGAGAACAACCGATCCCCACAAGTAAAATACTCACTCGGTTAGAAAAAAATACCCCGCATCTTGCGGGGCATAACAAAATCTAGACCTCGCAAGCTCGGTAAGATTTTCTAATGTGTGCGCCCACTAGGATTTGAACCTAGGACCATCTCCTTAAAAGGGAGCTGCTCTACCAGACTGAGCTATGGGCGCAAAATTTCTACAAAATATTCTATCTGAACAAAATATATTTTAAAAAATAAATAATGTACAGACTGACCTACCTACGGCAGGCAGGGCTATGGGCGCATTTGATTTCTACGAAATAATATCAACCTAATTATTTGAAAATAATTGTATATCCTTGTCTACTAGTTCTGCAAGTCTTCTAAAACTTTTTTTATTTTTGAATCAATCTTTTTGGGAGATTTAATAATAAAACTAACCAGGAGATCCCCGCGACCAAAGCTACCAGCATGAGGCATCCCCTCCCCTCTAATCCTTAAATCTTCTTTAAGATTAAAACTGGTTGGAATTTCAATGTGTAATTTTCCTCCGGAAATAGTTGGAATTTCTAATTTTTTACCAAGTAAAAGATCTATAATATTTAATTCTTTTTTCACAATTAGATCATCACTTCTTCTTTCAAAAGTGTGATGCGGTTCAACTTTAACTCGAACGAATAAATCGCCCTCGGTTGCTCCGCGTTCTCCGGCTTCGCCAGCTCCGGTGACTTTAATAAGCTGATCACTCTGAATACCCGGAACGATTTGGATAGAAATTTTTTTATCTGCCCCTTTTCTACCACTTCCGCGACAAACCGAACAAACCTTATTAGGAATCTGTCCTAACCCGTGACAATGATTGCAAGTTTTAACTTGATAGAAACTACCAAAGAAAGTTCTGCTTTGCTCCTTAATCTCTCCTTGTCCGGCACAAATGGAACAGGTGGTTGATCCAGCACTGGGGTCGGCCCCCCTGCCTTTACATTCTTCACATTTAATTTGGGTTTTGAGATCAATATTTTTAATCGCTCCACGAAAAGCTTCTTCAAGGGAGATAGCAACACCGATTTCCAAATCTGATCCACGATTATAGGTTCGACGACGAGGCTTAACCCCAAGGCCTTCAAAAAAATTATCAAAAATCTCGCCTAAATCTCCGAAATCTCCATAGGCGCTTGGATCAAAATTGATATCGTTCCAATTTACATTAGGCCCATGTTGACCACCGGAAAAACCTTCGGCACTGCCAAACTTGTCGTAATGGGCTCGTTTTTTTTGATCCGATAAAACCTGGTAGGCTTCATTGATTTCTTTAAACTTCTTTTCATCTCCGCCTTTTTTATCGGGGTGATGCTGATGAGCCAATTTTCTATAGGCTTTTTTGACGTCTTCAGCCGAAGCGGTTTTACCAATGCCTAAAATTTTATAATAATCTTTCATTAATTTTTTGTAGTTTATATGCTCTTTACGGCTCTCGTCAAACCTAAAAACACCGGAATGGTTTTGATTTTTAATCAATTATCCAACTTAAAATGAGATACTTTCCTTAGTCCTGTTTTCAGTTGCTATGTTAATAAAGCCGGTGACTAGAAGGATTTGGATAACTAAATAAGAAATACCGGCAATAAGGATGGAGAAAAGAAAACCAATAGTTCTTACAAATAGAAAGAAAAAGACGAGCCAAGCCACAAGAAACCAATTTCCAATTTCAGCTCGCCACTTCCCAAGATACTGAATAGCGAGATTGTAGAAAAACTGGCTAGTTTTTTCTTCCGGATTAATTACCTGATTAAGAGTTTTATTTAATTGATCGGTGACATCTTTGATTGCTGAATTTTTTAATTGATCCTGTTCTGGGACGCTAAGATTTTTAAATTCTTCTGTTTGTAATTTGTCTTCGGCTAAACCACTAATAAAATCTCCGACGGTTCCTTCCATTTCTATATGCGGATTAATATTTTTTATTACGCCAACAGTCCATGAATAGAAAGTTTCAAACATTTGAGGAGAAACAAAAGCGCTTTCAATTTTTACACTTTGGCTATTTAGATTGGGTAAAAAAAGGATAACGGCTACCAAGGCAATACCGGTCGCCATTTTTTTAAGTTTAATTCTAGAAACTCTGGCGTAATGTTGTTCTATAGAATTTTTAAAATCAGACCTGGCGTGCCATTCCCCAGCAATCTGGAAAACCAAAAGAATTCCCAGAGAGATTAAGACAGCCCACCAAGTTCGATCAAGAAATAAAACAACAACAGCTAGTGATTCTAATAAAATAATAAATAGACGACGATAAATGCTCTTAATTAAGAGAACTTCTAAAGAAGTTAGAACTCCAAAAATAGCGAAAGCCACAAAAACACTCCAAAGACTGCCACTACCCAAAACATAAAGACGATAGCAAAAACCAAAAGCGAGCGCCGCGATAACTACGAGGATATCAAGCGCTATGCCCTTTAAAAATTCCGGGCTGTGTTTACTTTCAAAAGAAACAGAACCAGCTGACTTTAGTAAATTTTGATTATTAGTGGCTTGAGCCATTTAGGACTTTGCTGACTCCCCTGCTGATGAATTTTGATCTTCCTCTTTTTCTACTTCCGGTTCCTGACTCGGAGTTTCAGCTTGTTTTTGATTATACATGGTTTGACCAATTTTTTGAATTTCCCCAGAAAGATCAGCGGAGGCAGATTTTATAGATTCAATATCTTCGGAATCTTTTATTTTTTTAAGAGCTTCAATTTTATCATTTATCCCCTTCTTGATTTCTTCCGAAATTTTATCTCCGGCATCTTTAATAGATTTCTCGGCCAGATAAATCAGACTCTCGGCTTGGTTCTTTGTTTCAATCAATTCTTTCTTCTTGGCATCTTCAGCTGCGTGGGCTTCGGCTTCTTTTTTTAATTTTTCAATTTCATCTTTAGAAAGATTGGTGGATGCCTCAATTTTTACAGATTGGCTTTTACCACTGGCCTTATCTTTAGCCGAGACACTTAAAATACCGTTCGCATCAATGTCAAAAGCTACTTCAATTTGAGGAACGCCTCTTGGAGAGGGTGGAATACCATCTAGAATAAACCTGGCGAGAGTTTTATTGTCGCTAGCCATCGGTCGTTCGCCTTGCAAAACATGCACTTCTACCGAAGTTTGATTGTCTGCCGCGGTAGAGAAGGTTTGGGTTTTGGCGGTAGGCACGGTGGTGTTTTTTTCAATCATTGGCGTAGCTACACTACCAAAAGTTTCAATACTTAAAGTAAGTGGTGTAACATCGAGAAGAAGAATGTCCTTTACATCACCCTGTAGAATCCCAGCCTGAACAGCGGCTCCGATTGCCACAACTTCATCTGGATTGATACCTTTGTGTGGTTCTTTGCCAAAAAGATTTTTTACCGCATCCTGGATGGCTGGCATTCTGGTTTGGCCACCCACTAAAAGAATTTCATTAATCTCTTCCAATTTGAAACCGGCAGCTTTTACGGTCTCCCTGGTTAAATTAATAGAACGATCAATATATTCCCTGCAGAGTTCTTCTAATTTAGCTCTGGAGATTTTCATTAGAAAATGCTTTGGACCCGAAGCGTCGGAGGTGACATAGGGCAGATTAATTTCGGTTTCAAGAGCTGAGGAGAGTTCGTGCTTGGCCCTTTCCGCTGCTTCTTTAAGTCGCTGCAGAGCCAGGGGATCTTTAGATACATCCACTCCTTCTTGCTTCTTGTATTCAGCGACAAGATACTCATTAATTTTTTTGTCAAAATCATCGCCACCTAAATGAGTGTCCCCTCCGGTTGATTTAACTTCAACCGTATCATCAGCAATTTCTAAAACAGAGACATCGAAAGTTCCGCCACCAAAATCATAAACAACCACTTTTTCATTCTTATTTTTATTAACTCCATAAGCCAAAGCGGCGGCGGTTGGTTCGTTAATAATTCGAAGAACTTTTAATCCGGCGATTTCTCCGGCATTTTTTGTGGCTTGTCTTTCGGAATCATCAAAATAAGCCGGAACCGTGATTACCGCCTCTTCTACTTTTTCCCCAAGTTTAGCTTCGGCATCAGCTTTTAATTTTCCTAAGATTGCGGCAGAAATTTCTTCCGGCGTGTACCAGCGATCCCCCATTTTTACATCAATTCCACCATTTGAAGCCTCTTTAATGTCGTAAGGCAACCACTGCTTATCTTTTTCTATTTCTGCATCTTTAAATTTTCTACCAATCAATCTCTTCACTGAAAAGATGGTGTTTTTTGCGTTGGTAATTGCCTGACGTTTTGCTAAAACCCCAACTAGGCGCTCGCCATTTTTATTAACTGCAGCAATAGAGGGGGTGGTTCTGGTACCCTCGCTATTTTCCAGAACTTCCGCTTCACCGCCCTTCATTACGGCGACCGCTGAATTAGTAGTTCCCAAGTCTATACCTATAACTTTTGCCATTTTTTTATATTTTTGTTTTTTATTTAATCGACTTTATTTTTTTATTTAATCTTAGAGATTTTTACTCTGGCCGGACGAATAATTTTATCGTAAAGACGATAGCCCGGATCAATTTCTTCGGCGATATTCCCCGGAGGGAATTCTGAATCTACCTCAGTAATGGCTTCGGCTATGCTTGGATCAAAAACATCGCCAGATTTAATTTTAATTTTCTCTAAGCCCCTTTTTTTAAGCAAATCTTCGATCTGATTTTTAATCATATAAATACCCTTTTCAACCGGACCGGATTTTTCCAAAGCTTTAATCCCTAAATCAAAATTATCTAAAATTACAATTAAATCTCTAAGTAAGTCTTCGTTTCCATAGCGAGCCAAGTCTTCCAATCTTTTTAATTCCTCCTTCTTGTAATTAATGAAATCTGCCTTAGATCTTTGCCAACCGGATAAATACTCATTTTTATCTACTTCACATTTTTCTAATTTATTTCTTAAATCTTCCACTTCATCCACCTCTCCGAGCATCGGAATTTCTTCTACCTCTTTTTTATTTTCTTCGTCCATGGTTTTTATTAATTTGATTTAGACCTTTGAAAGTTTTAATAACTTTTTCATAATCCATTCTCTTCGGACCAATTGCCAGAACCATCACCTCTCCATCTTTTGTATCAATTTTTTCAGCAATAATTGACAGGTCTTGGCATTTGGTGATGGGGCTTTTAGTTCCGATGAAGACATGGATCCCTTCCGCCAATTCTTCGCTTAGAATAGGTAGCCTTTCATCAATCGCATCAAAATCGCGAATCATTTCTTTGATTCCTTCTTCTGCGGTACCAAGCATCCGTTCAAAAAGAAATTCCAGATTGCCCTTATAGACCCTATCCTCTTCGGTGGGAAGAGCCACTCCAAGAAGTCCTAACTCCTCAGACAATTCCTGAACCAAGCTGGACCAATCAGCTTCTTGAACTTGATCATAGATTGATTTGGAAACTTTCTCCTGATTTTCGTTGTTAATTAAAATTCTTTCGGTAAAAAAAATATACCCTCGATCACTGGGAATTCGCCCGGATGAATAATAGGGCTGATCAAGGTAGCCCTCATCAGTTAACTCATCCAATTCCCAACGAATCATGGCCGGCTTAATACCAAAATTATAGTTTCTGAAAAGACAGGCGGAGCTGATGGGTTCACCCAGTTTGATAAATTCTGAAATTGTCGCATTCAGAATATTTTCCGTTCTTTCTTTCATGTTGATTTAGATTATATATTTCGATTAGCAACTGTGTCAAGAGACTGCTAATACGTAGCCCGCAAGGGCTTATGGTGTATGGTCTAAAAAATTAAAAAGTGAAAATGGAAAATTTAAAATAAAGGACGAGGGGTTGATTCTCGTCCTTCTGCCACCATGCGCTCTGGTGGTTGTTAGCTCAATCTCCGCTCCTCGATGTATTCATCAATTTTCTGATCTCCCTGCTCGACCTCCTCCTTGCCTCTGTTCCAAATATAACCGCAAGAGGTGCAGGAGTTGAAGCGCACATCATTAAGCTGACTGCACTCTGGGCACTCGATCTGAATTGGCATGTCAGAACTCCATTTCTAATATTTAAAGATTCCAAGCAACTAATCTGATTATTGAACGACTGTTTTGTAAAATCAAGATTTGATATAATAAATGTAATGGAAACTTTAAAAGGTAAGGTAAGTTGGATAAATATTTTAAGTCCAAAAGAAAAAGATCTTTTATGGCTTAAAAAGAAATACAACTTTCACCCTTTAATCATTGACGAGCTCCGGGGGCCGTCGGCTAGGTCCAAGGTAGAGATGAATCATAAATATCTCTACTTAATCTATTACTTCCCAATCTATGATCCAATTGAAAAAGTTTCAAAGCGTGGTGAGATTGATTTTCTAATTACCAAGAAAGGAGTGATTACGGTAAGTTATGAAAAAATAGAAATCTTTGAGGATCTTGTAAAAACCCTAAACACCAATAGTCGTTTTTTTGAAGATCCACTGCGT
>Ga0172379_10005992_pt1 | contig 16569 bp, 14 predicted proteins | sample GrowelOW334metaG_FD_119756 | JGI IMG/M metagenome (GOLD analysis project Ga0172379, IMG submission 119756) | Groundwater microbial communities from an aquifer near a municipal landfill in Southern Ontario, Canada - Groundwater well OW334 metaG | ecosystem: Environmental > Aquatic > Deep... | reverse complement strand
GCTTACTGGTGCTCCGCCGTTCACTGATGAGAATCCAGTCAAGCTTATCTTGCAGCACATAAGTGAGACGCCTGATTTATCGAAAGTACCGCCGCGATTGCAATTTCTCCTGTGCGAATGTCTCGCTAAAGAGCCAGAATTGCGTGCTCAAAAAGTTGATACTCTTCTCGAAAGAGTAGCAGCACTGGGTTCAAATCTCTTCGTCAATGGTCAGGTAACTAACTTGTTGCACGGCTTGATGGCTGTGGTGTTAATAATGTGTACAAGTTCTATCGAAATACCTGAGGCTGCATGTAGGTACCCTCACTCACTTAGTTGTTTAGCAGCGGTTTTATTCCTTTGGATGTATACCGTCGTCGTTAATCGAGACAATGCTGGTCGCTCAATCAACTACAAGATTTTGGAGTTGAATTTATTCCTTGCAGTAATAGCTGGAGCTATTGCTGAGTGCTTGGCACTAACACATATTCCATACGTAAATTTTCTGACAGCACCTTTTTTGGTAGCAGTTACTCTGTTTCTGATCCTACAGCCTAAGGTGGTTGCCACTTATTCAAACAGAATCTCTGCAGTTACTAGTTTTGCAAGCAGCCTCGAGTCACGCTTCTATAGTAAACATGAAACAGTCATTCAGCGGATTGGCTTGTGTCTGGGCCATGCGCTTCTTGCTCTGTTAAGTTTTATGGTCGCAGCAAGTGTGTTCATTTTAGTTTTGATTAGTACTTTCGGTGTCAATTTTGGCTCGCCAGATGAAATGTCGTTTTTCATGTTAATGGTTTCGAGCTCTGTATTTTTCAATTTTGCCTTTGTTTTCATGCGACTTTTTGTCGATGTTTCTACCTTGAAACGGACCGTCAGGCAAAGCTTGATGTTATCGACAAAAATTCAAACAGTTGTGGTCTCATTTGCGCTGATTGCCTCTCTAGTATTAACAACTTCCGTCGGCAGTTCTGGTTTCAACCTCTTGCTGCGACAGGTCTGTGACAGTTCAAGTAATAAACAAAAGGAATTGCAGTTGCGTCTCGAGGCTTTGACCTATCCTGATAACCTCTTCGCAAATCAAGCTAGGCTCGTAGCTGCGGATTATCTTTGGGGGCCTAATGGTCGTAATTCTGAGGCACTTGCTCTTGGTCAACAGATTATTGAGAGTAAGCGAGAACGCGATCCTGTTACTTTAGCCGCTGCTTACGTCCTGCGATATCGAATTCGAGAGTTGAAGGGACAGAGTGGTGGCGATTCTGCTGATTTGGATAGAGCCATGAGCCTTCTTGAAGATTCCCAACATACCCCGGCTACTGATTTGGATTCAAGTCTTTTCAATATTATTCGTCCTATAGTAGCGGAGAGCGGGGCTTTGAGTATAGGAGAGCTGGCGGTAAGAAACGGTGACTTGACGCTCGGAAAGAGAGCGTTAGAACTTGCAAAGGACCTCGATGGAGTCTATCATTTAAGTTCAGCAAGTGGCGTCAAGCGATTACAAACAAGGGTAGATGCATTGTCCGCGCCAAAATCGGATACTCCCGCCGAACACAAATAATTCACCCTCTGCTTTCCCCAAACTGCCTTTTAATTCAGCAATCCCCACGAAATACTCATGGTAGCGACTTAAGCTATGACTATAGGTGGGAGGCTGTTCCGTGATTGTCAAAACTATTTCTTTTTCACTCGTGCTACTGGTTCTTGCCGCAGTCTCGTTCTCGGCTGCTGAAGCAAGAGGCTTTGGTGGAATGCGTGGATTTAGTGGAGTGCGGGGCTTGGGCGGCATACGCGCTGGCAGATGTGCTCTAAGTGGTGGCATTCGCTTAGGACGCGGTCGCGGCGGTCGCCGGTATGGTTATAACTCAACAGCCAATCAAGGGCCGACAATCGAGCAGCAGCAGGCCAGCTATTTCCAAGAACGAAGCGCACAGAACCCATATGCGAATGTGCCAGAGCGCGTCAATGTCAGTGATTACATCAGAAGCTATCGCTAGTACGATTCTTTCGGCTATAGTTAGATGGTGAAACCCAAATATTCAATCGCCATCATAGCTGTGTTTGTTGCAAGCACATCCTGCTTGCAGAGCTGCTTTGGCAGTCCATTTGATGGCGGTTATCCATCTGATGAACAGTTGAAAACTATCGAGTGGCAACGCAACTTCGACGGTAGCCAGAACGCATACAGGCGTCAAGATTTTGCTGAAGCTGAGAGATTCGGCAATGCTGCCGTTAAAATTGCCGAGGGCTTTGACTCTGATGACCAACGCCTGTATACGACGCTACATAATCTGGTGTTTGTATACGAAGATCAGAAGAAGTGGGCTGAAGCCGAGCGACTTCAGATGCGTTCGCTACAAGTTGCTAAAGGAAATCCGATGAGAACCGCCGAAGTCTATAATGGTCTTGCCACCTTATACAGCCTTCAAGGAAATGACGTGAAGGAAGATGAGATGCTAGCTGCCGCTTTGATGGCTGCGGAGTCTGGCGCCACTAAGACTACTTCGAGCAGTCCAGAGGATGTGGAGCTTCTTGGTCGGCTTCTTGTACACGCGAAGAGATATGCAGAGGCGGAGCCGGTTGTGCTGCAAGCTCTGCAAATGCAAGAAAAACGATATGGTGCTGACAGCCCTATGGTCGCCAATTCTTTAGCTAGCCTTGCTCGACTCTATGTTTTTGAGGGTAAGTTAAGTGAGGCTGAGCCGCTGTACAAGCGAGCTATAGTAATTTGCGAGAATCTGACGCCACCGAGCACAGGACAGTTAGCGGGCGCACTTAGCATGTATGCAGAATTACTTGAGAAATTAAAACGTCCTGCCGAGGCAAAGCAAATGTATGAGCGGTCGGGGCGCCTCATTAACGGACCTCAGCGCTAGTTGAGCCTACTCAGTGAGATAAGCTTTTCTGGTAGTTTTCAAATTTATGACAACAGCGGCTATAGCCGGTTTTGCTCTTTGTGCTTGTTTTCAATCTCAAGCCATTTGGCTTCTTCTTCGTCTTGCAGTGACTTGAGTAGAAACTCCGCATCTTGAACGTGACTAGCACCACCGGCCGAGATCTGATTTCTCTTTTGATGTGCTGCTGCTTTGTACTGTTTAGCAAGTGTGAAAATCTTTTCTGCCTCGTCGTTGTTGGCAATAGAGGATGGTGGTATCTGTATGCCGTTAAACAGGGCAATCACATAAATACTGCCTTTTCTCATTTCGACGTCATGGATTTGGTGCCATTTATATTTCAATTTTACTGGTCCGAATGAGTCACTAATCCCATCTTCGTTAATAGTTATTGTAGATTCAGTAATTAGTTTACTTAAAAGCACAATTGACACCGTGTAGAGAAAAGCACAACCAATAACCACCAAGAACTGTAAGAGTGCGGTGACTATCAAAATACCCATGAATGTTAGCAGCGAGAATGCTTGGCTTAGTGAGGTGAGTGCCGCAATCACGCAAAAGATCGCGTATGAAATAAACGTGCGTCGGGTGCTATACATGCGGATCGTGCCTTCCCAGATTTCGTTAAGGTGAAGGGTTTTGTAAGTCAGTATGTATTCAGTTTTGGCTGGTAAGTCCAATTGCGATTGCCTTGTCTTAAGGGCCGATGACCAAGTTGCCAAAGGGGGCAGTGTCACTTTGCAATTCTACCTTCATTTCAATGCGTTAGAACGCTTTGGATTTAGTTAAGCGCTCGTACTTTGATAGTGCATAATTCACTCATCGCTATGCCATCGGGTATGATCAACGTTGTAAATATCCGGTGTTGGTGCCAGGCTATTAGATTCATCCACACAAAAACCGTGGTTCGTTATCCTTGAGTGATCTTTCAACTTTAAGTACCTACCTATTTGCCATGCTTCCATCCGTATTGGTTAGCATTGGTGCAATTAGTGCAGCTTCAAGGAAGGGGCTTTGGCTCTGGCCAACTAGTCGATTGATGTTTCCATCAGAAAACCTGGCGCCAGCACTGCAAATCTACTCTCTATCAACAAGCTCCGAACAGCCGACGATATCGATTGATTGTGGCCGATTGTCTCGATTGGTGCTGGCGCAATTAGCTATCTATCTCGTGTGTGCGGCTTGGGCCAATGTCTTAGCTGCCATGATATTTTTGAGTCAACCTTGCATCAGTCTTCTTCTGAGCCCCCTTCGAGAGTTAAAGGCTGCCGGCATTACCTACGGTCTATTTATGACGTCGGTGACTTCACTTTTTGCTTTCTATAAACTTCAAGTTTTTTTCTATCAAAGAATTGCATCAGGTTCATTGGCGAGAAGAGATTACATCAATCAGTTGCGATTTAATTGTTGTATTTTTGCCGGAGCCCTTGGTCTTTTGGTTCCCTTGATTCAGTCATTTGTGCTTTCGCGAGTAGGATTGGCTCTGGATCCTGTTGACTTTCTCAGAATTGGTTGGCTACTTTCTGTGGCGCCTCTTGCGGTTGTGCAACTAATAATATTGTTGCATTCGAACCCACATCGCCATGGAAATTATCTTGACCTTATGCGCTTTTGGCGCGCCCTAAGACCACTTCAAAAGCAGGATATTCCGCTTTCTGAGAGCCTTCAAAAATATAGTGACAGCGAGTTGATTGGCTTTGCAGAAATAGCGAGATTTGAAGAAAACTCTGAGACGATGGCAATTATCGAGAGAATTTTGAATGAGCGGTACGAGAAGCAGCACTCGCTAAGGCTTGACTGACAGGTTTCTTATCGTTGGCAAAACTCCACTACTTAGTGCTGCGTATCCAAAAACTTCCCAACTACGTTTCCTTCTTCGCTGCCATCTGGACGCAAGATAGTCCAATCTACCACGTCGCTCTCTAGCACTAGCAAGGGCTCACCGCACTTGTGATTACTGAGTTTCACTTCGCTAGCTAGAATGCCCTCGATATTTTCCCCGCTCCAGCTAACGACTTTTACAAAGACTTGCTCCATGCGCCGACCATCGGTGTCAAAAAGCCGTGTGGTTACTGAGAGCTGTTGGTCAGCAGGGAGCCCTTTCAAGAAGCGTTCCTTGACGGCTGGCAGCGTTTTGCGAGCCGTCTCCACATATGGTGCCAGTACGGCATCCATGTGATTCTTGTTGACCTGCAGAATTCGGTCTGGTGGCGGGCTGCCTGCCGGTCTGAAGCCTAAGGTTTTTGCCATTTCTAGATTGGTTGCGGCAGAGCCAATAGATTTTTCGATAGCTTGTGAATGCTCTGGTCTCTCTGTGCCGGGTATGCCTATCACCATGGTGCCAGACCGATTTCCTGTTGCCGATAGACGCAGCTCGACCACTGCTTCTTTAACTTTTTTCTGCGCGAACAGAGCTGTACCTTTGATTTTATGAGCATCTCTCACTGCCCCCTCTGGCAGATTCTGACCTTTGTATTGAAGAATATAGTCAGCGTCGTCTATGGCAAGATCAAATTGTTTGGCGGCAAGGTAGGCTTGCCCTCTCATTTCGGTGGCGAGCAGCTTAAGGGTACTGTCTTTCTCAGTTTCGATTGTGTTAGTAAAGTCGGCAATAGCAGCTGTGGAATTTCCCAGCTGTAGCTCGGCCAAGGCTTTGAACAGATGTACATCGCCTTTCTTTTCGCCAAGCTCAATTGCTTTAGAAAGGTCTTTTAGGGCGTCTGCAGGTTTTCGGGTCAGGCAATAATTCATGCCCCGCATGAAGTAAGCTCGACCAAATTTTCCATTCAGCCTGATGGCTTCGTCACAGTCTAAAAAACCGCCAGAGATGTCTTTTAAGTTGAAACGTACAGTGGCTCTCAGCAGATGTGCGTAAGCGTCTGGTCGTTTCTTTATTGTTTGATCAAGCTCTGTTTTGAAAGCATTTAGTCGGCTTTCGTCAACTGCGCCTTTGGCTAGCTGGCTGTCGATAAGCTCTAATGCCTTTTTGCTTTCGGCGGCTTGCACTGGCTCCTGACCTGTACCAAGGCAATAAATACTGATCAAGCTACATGCTTGGCCGATGACAATTACGCGGCGGAACTTGGTTTTGGTAATACTGCGCAAGCGTTGAATCTCCTTTCCCTGAGTTCCTGATTATACCCGCGGCCAATCCTAGAGATTTATTCATTTGTCCCTGGTGGCCAGACTTTTCCTTTGGGCAAATCGGCGCCAGGCACTTTGGTAGTGGCAAATTGTAAATTGATGAGAAACGGATCTTGTGCATCAGGAATTAGTACGTTTTTCTCTATCCAGGGCTCTTTGTGATCTTTACCAATCGCCCTCCACCCGCTGACTTTTCCATCATGCAGCTTTATTTGTACGGATGCATCGCGCATTCGTGAGTATTGAAGCAGCTCGTCACCACTCTCGTCTTTCTCTGCCGTTGAGTCGCCAGGACCCAGATGATTTATAAGTTCGCTGCGGCTCATACCTATTAGGTCAAAGTCTTTTAAAAAGTAAGCAAACATCGCGCAGCCATCAAGTTCCTTTGCCCACATATTGTGGTAGAACCGCTGCCAGTCCGGGCCTAATGGATTTCCAATGAACTTATCGTTTGATATTGGTTGTAGGAGTATGGAGCTAGGTGGTAAGACATATTTGCCAGCTAGGTCAATAATTGAGTGGTGTCTATTATCTATCCACTTTAGCTTCAATCTTCCTTGGGCCGCTCTTTCAACTTTATCTCGCTGTTTGGCATCCATTTCCTCACTGATTTTTCCGGCCAGCACTTCGTCTTTGGTTCTTATAACTTCTTTGCCGCTTGGGTCAATAACTAGATGATAGAGAACACCGTTTTCTTCAATCTGGCCATAGGCGTTGGTTAGTCTAGACTCGCAGTAAGACAATTTCATTGGATAGACCAACTTGCCATCAGCATTTACCAATCCGAATCTCTGAGGCTCGCCAGGTTTGGTTTGATCTTCTGCTGCAGAAAAGCCGAACCGCAGCGTTCCGTTAAGTTGCGCTATATTTTCGAGTATTTTTGGACGGCCAGACGAATCTATTATTGTCGATATTCGCTTATTCGTTTTTTTATCATGGCTTCTGCATTCAAATGTTTTTCCATCACCAGCAAAAACTATATCGTCGTATAAAGGCTCAATATAGATTTCTCCTGTAACGCGTTTCATACCGTACGCGCCTTCTGTGCCGCAACTTTGCAGTAGATGCCTGCGCGGATCTTCGCCTGGCTTAACGGGCAATTCTAGCCAACTAAGGCGAAATCCGCGCTCTCTAAAATCGCCAGCTTTCCTAATCTCGTCATCTAGCGGATACTCTTTATGTGGTGTAACCGAAGTATCGATAAGTGCTGCCTTATTGGTTTTTCCGTCAATGACGAAGAAATAGTTAGGAGCAAATTCTATAATTTGTCTGTATTTAGGCTGTAGTACCCATTTTAGGTTGCTATCGAAAACACCATAGTAGCTGCCCGGGATAGCTTTGTTTTCGGCTTGAATCTGTTTGCAGGTTTCAATTGCTGTTTGAGGGTCAGCAGCAATTACAGGCTGATTCAGACCGATACATATACAAGCAGTGTATAGAGCTAATGTTGTACGCGCGTTATTTCTTAATGGCAAGGCTTGACCCAATTTCTTAACAACAGTGATCCTCATAGTATAAAGGCGCAGCTATCCAATGTCCTATTTGCGGCAAAAATGGCGCTATCATGATGATGCTGACACCGATTATGGTTGCTACAAGTCTTTTGTCTGCCGGAACAAGCTTTGTTCTAAATGTAGTAGTGATGACAAAGCTGCCGAGCAGCAGTGCTGTGTATACGCTGGTGTCAGCCATGAATGTTATTAGTGGTCTGAGCAACTTTATGACGTCCAAAAGCAGTGAAGTTTTTTTCGCTCGCTGCGTAACTATGGCTGCAGTGCTCTCCTCTATCTGTTTAGGCGGGAGCACTTTAGTTGTAGGTATTAATGCCGAGCTTTCTTGGGCCTCTGGTTTCGCTGCCAGCGCTTTATTGGTGCTTACGCTGGTGAATAGGAACACAGATAGAACTAATGAGATGAGAATTGATAGATATGCAGTAATAGAGCGTTTCATCGATTGTTGCTCCTGTGCGTTGATGCTGAGATTGGCCTCAGTAAAAACATGTTCAATCAATAGAAATTGCGCGGCCAAGAACTTCAGCAACCTGAAGAAAGATCAGCGCTTTGTATTGATCTCAGTTGTCGATCTAGTAAGAGAAGAGAACTAGTGCGGATGCTAAAGTGAGCAAAAGTTGCTCAGTGCATGAATAGTAATCTTCGCGCTGATTGTGGTCAAGAGGTGTTTACCCTAGGTTTGCCCACTGGGTTTATCTTCTTGTGCGCCTTTTGCTTCTGGCTCTTTCGCCTCACTCTTTTGGACTGGCTCTTTTGCTGCTAACGCAGGCTCGCTTTTCTTGCCCTTTTTGCTCAAAATCATAATCAAGAAAAGAATGCCGATTATGTAATATTTTTGCTCTGAAAATAGGCTATATCCAGTCTGAATCATCTCACCAGGCACGTTTAGCAAGTGAGCAATTACCATTGCTGTCAGCCAAAGAGCTGCGTTCAGTGGTTCAACAAACCACAAGAGCCCAAACACTATCCATATTCCGAATTGGCCAAAGCGATTCATTGCTTCTTGAGCGCCGCGTGGCAGCCAAGGTTCAATTACTCCGTAGCCATCGAGTGGCGGAATTGGCATTGAGTTGAGAATCAAGCAGACAATCTGAAGCAGCACGAGAAGCGCTAGGGCGGGCCAGAGAGGATTATTTGGATCTTGTTTGACAAAGCCAAGCATGAAAGGCGACGCATAGACAAATATCATCACTGCGCTACCAAATGGGCCTGCGGCCGACACAGCAGAGTTCCAAAACCGATTGCGCAAGGCACTTCTGTCTATGTATACTGCGGCCCCTGGCAGGGCTATTCCGCCTAGCATGAGCATTATTATTGGTATCACTAGTGTCAGGCCAGGGTCTGTATATTTGAGTGGATTGAGCGTTAAGTAGCCTTTTTCTTTAACTGACTTGTCACCGCCAGCGTATGCAACAGCAGCATGGCAAAATTCATGGATGCACAAGGCGAAGATCCAGCCGATGCAAACTATCAACGATAAGCTCATTTTCTTCGTGCTCTCCCTTTTCCTAGATCAAGCATATCGCCAAATTCGTCTATGGCTCCGGCCATACCCTTAAACTTAAACTGTTTGTTTATCGATTTGAGAACGGTATAGCCTTTGGGAATGGCAAAAGTCGAAGCTGGTATTGAGTTGCTCGACTGCAGTTTGGTTGTATGAATAAACCACTTCAAACGGTTTATCGGCTGCTCTCTGCCAAGACATCGAATTAAAATTCCGTCTAGTACCGGGCAGTTGTGAAGCTGGCATTGAAGTGCCGTTACCTGTGGTGCCTTTGATAGTTGATAGGCGTCGACATAGTAGTTGCTAATTAACGTCGGCTTCTCGGTTTGCAAGATCGTGTTTGTAATTCTTTCGCCTGGAAAGAGATACTGGGTGGCCTTAACGTTCAAATCTTTGACGTTGACAGCTCTTTTTGAAATTGCTTTTTCTAGCGTGCATTCATCTGTGGCTCCAACTGTTGAGACATTCCACGCGTGCCACTGTGAAAGCTTGAGAAATCCCATTTCTTTTGTCTCTGGCCTGAAAATGCAAATGTTCCAATCGGGCGCCCTGGCAATCATTGTGAATCCGCAAGTTATAGATTCAATTTTAATGGCATCATCAGTCACAACAAAATTTAGATTGCCACCAGTGGTTGTTTGTTGCGAGAAAGTCCAGCCTTTATAGGTAGTTGATTTGTTAGTCTTATTGCTAACCGGCGCTGCCCAAGCGGCTTGGCTGTTCGGGTAGAGAACGAGTGAAGCAAAAACTAGCGAAGCGAAAACTAGTAAACTAAACACTAAACAGTAGAGCGTGCTGCTAAATAAGCCATCAACATAATTGATAATCACGCGCAATTTGGATGGTGCGACTTGGACAAATTTCAACCTTGAATGTACTCCACGTCTGTAACTGTAATTATTTGATCAGCTTTTTGCGACTGCCCACGACCCATTCGTTGTCTTTGATTATCACTTCGGTGGCTCTGTCTATTTGGTATAGCTCGCAGATGATGGTATCAATTTCTTCTTGAAGTGACCTTTCAGCTGCAATTATTTCTGCTGCTTCTATACTGAGCGGATTTTCTTGGTAGTTTCGCACTAGCGTTATTGCTGCTTTAACCAGTGTGGCAACTTGTGAGGCTGCATCTGCCGATGGTGGGCAAAATGGCAGGCGGCGTAAGTCGCCGATTTGAAAGTTGATTGTAGGATTTAGCACACCTAATAAGTAGATTGCTAGTGACGAATTGAGAAAGCCGAGTAAGTAATGGTGGTCGATTGCTTCTGAGAAGATGGCTGAGCTAGCAATGTCAAAAATAGAGTTCTCGCTCAGTAGGCGTGCTTTGAAGCCTGTTGTGCCAATGTATGAGTAGGTCAAGCCCGGTTTGAAGTAAAATTCTTCGCCTGGCAATGCTCGCGATTGACCGCGTTCTTTGCGGTACTGCCTGATGCTTTCGCCTTTATCTTGCCAATGTAGACGATAGTTTGTCTGGTGATACCACTTTTGGCCACCCCCTTTATCGTAGGGCACGTATAGTTGCTTTTCGCTTGCATCTAGCTCTGATTCGAGCTTGACGAACATTTTATTGTTGCAAGTGAAGAGTCCGTTGACGATGGCTACTCCATCGATTTCACTAAGGGCGGGAAGTGACTTAAAACAGTTTGCCAAGCCGGGAGGGCAGTCAAAGGCAAAGGGATTGCCACTTATTGCATTCATGGTGGCTAAGGCGGTTTCTTCAGCAATTAAGTTGGAGTTCAAATCATTGGAGTCCAAATGGTTGGCTTCCATGCGGCCTACCCGTATCATGCGCCTTTCTTTGGCAGCCGTGACTTCCCCCGTTGAACCACCCTTTTTCTCTAAGGTGAGAATTGCGCTGTTTACCTTTTCTCCTGGGCGAGCGCTGAAAGTACCAGAGCCCAAGGTCAGGCATGATGATATGTGGCACTGTTCAAGCAGCTTTAGGCGAAATGCGCGGTAGCGCTGCACTGAAAGAAAGCTTTGCTGCACAATCATTGATAGTTTGCCGCCCGACGCCAAAAGTTTCGCTGCTAACTCTATAAAAGCTGTGTAGAGATCGCCAGCGCTGTCAGGATAGTGCTGTCTTAGAAAATCAGCGGTGGTATCGCCCATGATGCGAGTACTGAGGTAAGGTGGATTCATTACAATTTGATTGTAAGTAGTATTCTTGAGGTCTACTGCGCTCTCATCTATTCCTGCCCAGTCTTTCCCGTTGCATTCATCAACTGCAAGAGTGAGACTGCCAACTGCTGATTTGCCGAGAAACAGTCGAGGCGGAGGCAATTCGCATAGCTCCGAATGCTTATCTCTCGCTAGTAGATAGAAAGCAAAGCCACATAGCTGAAGTAATTTTGAGTCTATATCAAGGCCTGTGATCACTTGCGAGAACAATACCGTCAGCAGCTCTTTCTTGTCTGTTTGCCTGTCTAAATTTGCCAGCGATAACCAATGTTCGGCGGCCGGTATTAATAGATGTCCAGCCCCGCAAGCTGGGTCTAACAGAGAGGCCTCAATGACTGGCTGCCCTTCGAATACTTCGGCGGCCAAATGTTTGGCAATGCCTGCTGGCGTGAAGACCTGCGTGCTCTCGCCAAATAGCTCTTGTGCCCACCCTGTCGATAAAGTGCACTGCGCCACTGCCTCTATATTTTGCGGCTTGCCCTTCTTTTCTATAGATTGGCTTATCCGCTTAATCAACTCTTTGGCTGTGCCGGGCCAATCGGAGGTAGTAATTACTAGTGGAGAAGTCAAGGAATCGGCGAACGAACTGCCGTCTTCTCTTGATTTATTGCCGCTGAAGTAGCTTTCGCTGAAATGTTCGATTAGCGCCAGGCTCAATTCTGACCGGCTAAACGGCTCGGGTACAAGATTTCTTGCGGCCAAATTAAGATGGCCAATAATTTTGACTGTCAAAACTCTACCGATATCGGTAGAGTTTTTCGATGAAGCGGACAGCTTTTTAGCTAATTTACGCAAAAAGGCAAGATTAAGCTCCGAAAGGCCCTCGTTTGGCGCTTCTTCGCTTATTTTGCTGAGCAATTTTGGCACATTTGCCAAGAGCTAAATACCTCTGCTGGGGCAACACCATGAAGATAAGGCTATTATTTGCCTGGGGATTGATGTCATTTGGTGTATAAAACTTGACAGTTCATACTTATTTTGGGGATCAGGTCATGGGTAAGGCAGGTCTTGAGGACATAGTAGCCGCGTCGTCGGCAATCTGTGCTGTCGATGGTACGGAAGGTAGACTTATCTACCACGGTTACGATATTCACGATCTAGCTGAACATTCAACCTTCGAAGAAACCATTTATTTGCTTTGGTACGGCCGCATGCCCACCAAGAGCGAGTTGGAGACTTTGAGCAAGGGCTTGCGCACTAATCGTAGCTTGCCTGCTGAAGTGGTCAAGGCCATGAAGCAAATGCCCAAAGAAGCTTTGCCAATGGAAGTTTTGAGAACTACTGTTTCAATGCTTTCAATGTACGACGCTGACGCTGAAGACAATGTGCGCGAAGCTAATATTCGCAAGGCCATTCGTCTTACCGCTCAGATTCCTACAATCGTTGCCTATTGGGATTTGATCAGAAACAACAAAGAAGTTGTGGCCCCTAAAGAAGATAATTCACTGGCTGCCAATTTCCTTTATATGCTCAGTGGCGGCAAAGAGCCAAACGAAGTCAGCGTTAAGTCGCTCGATATCGCTCTTATTTTGCATGCTGACCACGAACTGAACGCTTCCACATTCGCCGCTCGCGTTGCTGCTGCCACTTTGACCGATATGCACTCAGCCATCGTTGCTGGCATTTGCGCTTTGAAGGGGCCACTACACGGCGGCGCCAACCAAGAAGTAATCAAAATGTTGCTCGAAATGGGCAGCCTCGACAATGTCGAAAAACACCTCGACAAAATGTTCGAACGCCATGAGAAGGTCATGGGCTTCGGTCACCGCGTTTATAAAACTGAAGATCCACGCGCATCGCACTTGCGCAAGATGTCTGAAGAGCTTGGTAAGCGTGCTGGCGATACTAAATGGTTTGACATGTCTTACAAGATTGAGCAAATTGTCAAAGCTGACAAGGGCTTGAATCCGAACGTCGATTTCTATTCGGCCTCGGTCTACTACATGCTCGGTATTCCAAACGACTTGTACACACCAATCTTTGCCATCAGCCGTATGTCTGGATGGGCCGCCCATGTGCTTGAGCAGTATGCAAACAACCGCTTGATTCGCCCTCGCGCTGAGTACATCGGCGAGATGGACCTCAAGTACGTTGACATCGACAAGCGCCAAGTTCCAGCCTTGAGCGACAGCGCTAAGTAACTGCCATAGCCAGTTTCGATAATTATTCTAGCTAGTCAGAAATGGCTAGCTAGTTTTTTTTGAAGATGATGACTATTCGTTGGCGCGTGCTTGGTAAGAGGCGAACACTTGCTCTAGGTATGCTTCTGGAGCGTCGCTGCTTTCTAGCGAGCCGAGCTTGTCATGGAAATATTTGGCCAGCTTTTGCGCTACCAATGGGCGGTAAGCCTTAGCTAAAGACTTGCGGCGTTTGAGGAAGTCGACTACTAGGTCGTATTCTGCCGGTGTCACTCGACCGATATCGAGCAAGTTTGCGGCGCCCACTGGGGCGCTTAGTAGTATTTTTGAGGTGGAAATGTCAGGTTTGTGCTCGCGAATGACGATGGTGCCGGCCGCCATGTCGCCTAGGCGACGTTCGTTTTTGTCGAAAAGCATGACCATTAGGCCAAGAAAGAGAATTTGGTCAACCATGCGAATTAAATTGCGAATGATCGCTCCGGCCCAGCCAATGGGCTGCCCGTTTGCTTCGATTACTCTGATTTCGGCTACTTTTTTGCCAGGAGTTTGACCGTGCCAGATGGCTTCAAACACTATAAAGTAGCAATTGACTTGGATAAAGATGATAAACACCGAAATCATCGCTATTAAGCCGTACCAGATGCTTTTGGTTTGGGCGTCGATGGGAGACAGCGATATGAAGACTCCGATGATTAGAGCCGTTAGGATGACGACAAAGGCTGTAGTAATGTTGATTAAACTGTCTACCAGTTGGGCCAGCAAGCGATTGCCCAGGCCGGCAATTTCGAGGTGTAAATCGACATTTTCAGGGGTAGAGATAGAGTAGTCGGGCTGTTGCATTAGCTGGCAATTACCATATTTGGGGTTGCGGACAAAGTGTGGGTATGGTTTAGGAATGAATGTAGAGCGCTGGCTCAAGAGTAAGAGGTTGTCATGGCAGCAGCTTGAGGATTTGCTCAAGCTCGTCGACAATCGAGGATTGAAAGCGCTTGATCGCCAGCAGTTGCGCGAGCTAGGTCGGCTTTATCGCGCTACTTCGGCCGATTTGTCAAGGGCGCGAGCTCTGAAGTTGAGCACTGAAGTGCAGCTCTATTTAAATAACCTCGTGGTAAAAGCACACAACCAAGTTTATCAAACTCGTGATGACCGTTTCGCCAGCTTATGGCGCTTTCTCTATCGAGGCTTCCCTCAGCTGGTGCAGCAATACATTGTTTATGTGACAGTGGCCTTTCTGCTGTTCATTATTCCCTGTGCCGGTTGCTACTTCGAGGCGGTCAAAGATGTCCATTTCGGACAGATGGAAGTTAGCCCAGGTAGGGCACTAGTTTCTGATGACCTCTGGCACATGATTGAAAATAAGAGGCTGTGGACCGATTCGATTCAAGATAACGGCCCGACCATTTCTAGCTTGATTGCCACCAATAATATACGTGTTGCCATATCGGCCTTTGTGCTTGGTATGAGTTTCGGTTTGGGAACAGTTATCGTCCTAATTAGTAACGGCATGAGTATTGGCACCATATTTGGTGTGTGTCAAGATTATGGAATGGCCATGCGCTTGTTGGCCTTCGTTGCTGGCCACGGCGTGCTTGAGTTGAGCGCCATATTTATCAGTGGTGGTGCTGGGCTTCTGCTTGGTAAGTCGTTGCTGTTTCCTGGTCAACTCAGTCGCTCAGATTCATTGCGCCGCACAGCTAGGCCTGCTATGCAACTGTTCGCCGGTTGCGTAACCTTGCTACTGATCGCAGGGGCAATAGAAGGCTTTGTCTCACCACGCACCGATATTAGTGCTCAGACCAAGTATCTGGTGAGCCTAGCCACTGCTATTTTGTTGCTGATTTATCTATTTGCGCCGCGAGAAATTGCCAAGGCTAAATCTGATGGAGATACGAGACGAATCTGACGCATGAGAAGTATAGTAGTAGACACTTACAATTCCTAATAGGTAGATTATGGACGAGCAAGGCTTTTGGTATATCATCGCCACTTCAATTGAAGACGCTGACGGCGATAGAGAAGTTCAGCTTGGCAAGCTGAAGGAATTACTGCACCAATCGCCAGATGAAGATATCATCGCCTTCCAAGAGATGGTCGATCATATGATGGACCGTGCCTATCGCTGGGAGCTGTGGGGAGCCGCACATGTCATCAATGGTGGCCTCGCCGATGATGGCTTCGAGTATTTTAGAGCTGGATTGATCATGGCTGGCAAAGAGATTTATGAAGCTGCCTTAGCTGATCCAGATTCACTAGCCTATGTTGAAGATATTGACGATTGCGAAGAGTTTCTCTTCCTCGCTTGCGAAGTCTACGAAGAGAGAAACAACGATGGTGCTATCTACGATCGCTTCCGTGAGGAGAGCTTAGTGACACCAGATGGCGAACCTTTTGATGTCGAAGACAAGAATTATTTTCGTGCTCAATACCCGCGCTTGTGGGAAAAATACTGCGAAGAAGAGCCTGCTTAGCTTGACTTAGCTATGTGGTGTGGCTTTCATTAAAAGTTTTCAGAGGCACCTAGTTGGTGCTCGACATATGACACTGCTAAGTTAGAATAGCGGTGGCTCATCTGGTATCATCTTTTTTTTGCCTAAATTCAAAATTTGTTGGCAATCTAGAAAAACACCAGATATGATGCCTGTATATCTTCCGCATATTCCTGGCGAAGGGGTAATTAATGGCTCTAGAGGCCCCCGAGAAAACCAAAGACGCTGTTGCGCTGCAAAATACTTCGCGTGGCTTTAGCCTGGCGAATTTAGAGCGGCTGGTCAAGGTCAAGCGTTTTATTTCTGTGCTCAAGCACACGCCTACTAAAAAGATTTCTGTGCGCAAGCGCAAGCGTAAATTGCCACCAGGGCAAAGACTGTTGCGTGCCGTGGCTGCGGCCATGCTCTTGTCTGTGGGCCAAGGTCTAGTTCATCCTCTAATTAGCCCCTGTGAGAGTACTACAGGTGGTGCTCAGCCTCTGGTGCCTCTGGCTGCTCCATTTGCCCTGACCACTCCTCTAACCAACCTTAGAGACAATGTGCAAACCGTCTGTCAAGTGAAGAAGCTTACTCCTGGTGTGTTTGCTATTGATCCAGCCACTGGTGCCTATCTTGATTTTAACGGCAACAACTCGTTCTCTGCCGCCAGTATGATCAAAGTGCCTGTTTTGGTGGCGCTCTTAAGTGCCATCGATAGTGGTGACATTGACGCCAATCAAATTATGAGCATCAAGCCGC
>Ga0172379_10005991_pt1 | contig 16575 bp, 14 predicted proteins | sample GrowelOW334metaG_FD_119756 | JGI IMG/M metagenome (GOLD analysis project Ga0172379, IMG submission 119756) | Groundwater microbial communities from an aquifer near a municipal landfill in Southern Ontario, Canada - Groundwater well OW334 metaG | ecosystem: Environmental > Aquatic > Deep... | reverse complement strand
GGGAACGCCCGTCTATGAATACGCCCGACGCAAGGGCATGCTCGGCAAGACCCTCGAGGATGAGGAGCGCTATCTCCTGCGGGTGTCCGACGTCGACGCCGCCGATGAGACGCGGTTCTTGAACCTGACGGGCCTGGACTATTGGACCGTGCAGTCTTGGCGCCGGCGCATCATCGTCGAATGCATCGCCAATCATCGCAGGAAGCGCGGCATCCCGCCGCCGTCCTTGCGCGAGATCTTCCTGCATACCCTTTATCGCCGCCTGCGCCCGAGAGAATACGAACGCATCCGAGAAGAGCACAGCTACCAAGGAAGGCTGGATTATTCCCGAGAGACCTATTTCAATCTTCTGTACGCGCTCTATTACGACATCCTCACGGGCTATCTCTATCCGGTGAGGACGCCGATACTCTGGGCGTGGCTGCTCGCCAAGGAATTCCAGCGCCTTTCCCTTCCGGACTTCCTCCGCAGAGCCGCGGAAACGGTCCTCTGCCGCATCCGCGGGCCTCAGGACGTCGTCAAGGAATACCGTTCCGTCCGATGGATGGTCGGTCGCCTGCCCGTTCCCAACGGGCCGTCGGAAGAAGTCTCCGCCCCCCTGCGCGCCGGCCGCTGAGGAAATCGTCATTCCGGCGGAAGCCGGAATCCAGGGATCGACTCTAAATTCCGGGTTTGTCTAGGCGGACCTGCGGGAAGTGGGTCCGCAGATAGTCTTCGATCTGGTCGAAGTGGATGTCCCAGCGGTTGGAGCCTTCGGGCTTGTAGATGAACCCTTTGACTTCCAGAAGGCTCAGAAGATTGGTGGCGCGCGCCGAGGAGCCGAACTGCGACTTGAGCAAGTCCTGGCTCACGCGTCGGCGCTCCAAGACGAGCTTCAAGGCCTGCGTGAACTCCAGGGGCTCCACGTTGAACTGGCTCAGGTCCTGCTCGCCCACGGCGCCCGCGGTCTCCGGGAGCGGATAATCCGGAGTTCCTTTGGCGCGCAGATCGTCGACGAGCGCGGCCAATTCCTGGCCGGAGACGAAACAGCCTTGCAGGCGAGCCGGGTCCAGGCCCGGGCACATATAGAGCATGTCGCCCTTGCCCAGGAGGGCTTCGGCGCCGTTGCCGTCCAAGATGACCTTGCTGTCCACTTTCGAGGCCACGCGCAGGGCCACGCGCGAAGGAAGGTTCGCCTTGATCACGCCCGTGATCACGTCCACCGAGGGGCGCTGGGTCGCGATGACTATGTGGATGCCCACGGCGCGCGCCATCTGCGTGAGGCGCTGGATGGAATCCTCGACCACGTCGCGGGCCACGACCATGAGGTCGGCCAGCTCGTCGATGACCACCACGATGCGGAACTCCTCGCGTTCCCCCCGCCGCGCCGCCTCCTCGTTGAAGGCCGAGAGGTCCCGGGCGCGGTAGGCTTGGAGCTTCTCGTAGCGCTGTTCCATGACCCGGACCAGGGCCTTGAGCGAGCTGGCCGCCATCTTGGCGTTGGTGATGACGCGCACGTCCTTGGGCGCGCACTTGGGGTCGTAGAGATGCGGGATGCCCTCGTAGAGCGAGAGCTCGATGCGCTTGGGGTCGATGAGCAGGAACTTGACCTCGTCGGGCCGGCGCCGGAAAAGGATGGAGGCGATGAGCGAGTGCACGAGCACGCTCTTGCCGCTGTTGGTGGCTCCGGCGATGAGCACATGAGGCATCTTCTCCAAGTCCGCGGACAATGGAGTGCCGTCGGAGCTCAGTCCCAGCGCGAAGGCGAGCGGCGCGGGGTTGACGGCCAGGGCCGGAGATTCCATGACCTCTCGCAGGGTCACAGTGGCCGGGCTGCGGTTGGGCAGTTCGATGCCGATGGCTGCCTTGCCCGGGATGGGCGCGATCATGCGGATGCCGCGCGCCTTCATGGTGAGCGCGATGTCGTTGGCGCGGGCCACGATCGAGGAGACGGTCACTCCGGGCGCGGGCGAGACCTCGTAGCGGGTGATGACCGGGCCCGGGCTGATGCCGGAGACGCGGGCATCGAGCTTGAAGTCCGAGAGCGTCCTGTCGAGCTGGGAGACCGCGTCATGGATCTCCTCGTCGCTGGGCCGTCCCGTGGGAGCGCCCGGCTTCTTGGCCTTGAGCAGTTCCAAGGAAGGCAGGACGTAGCGGCCGTCCCCGGTGCTTTTCACGGGAGCGGCGCTCTGTCCGTTCTTGGCGGGCTTGGCCGCCTTGGGCGTTTCCACGACGGGGACCACGGCGATAGGAGGAAGATTGACGGGCTTTGCGGGAGAATCCTCGCGGAGCTTCGCGGGCTGGACCTTGGCCTGTTCCGGGACCGCGGCGATGCCCGAGGCCGGAGCCGCGGACGCCTTGGAGCGTGTCTGGGCCTGGGCCAGCAGGTCATGGAGCTCCTTGCGGCTCTTCACCCAGCCGCGGTAGTCGTCGACCGCGATGCGGATGCCTGAACCCAAGAGGCGCATCCAGGATATCCCCGTCAGGACCTGCAGGCCCAGGAGACCCAGGCCCGCGGCGAGGAGCAAGGTGACCGGATGTCCGAGCGCGCCCTGGCAGGCGGCGGCGAGGGACTGGCCGAGGGTTCCTCCCCAAGCGCGGCTGAAAAGCAGTCCGAGTTCCCCCAGCAGGAAGGATGCCGAGGCGATGAGCAGCGTCGAGCTTGCCGTGAGAGTGATGAAGCCGGTCTCCATGCGCAGGCGCCAGAGCAGGGCCGCGACGAGCATGGGCGGCAGGAGGGCCGCGGCGCCGCCCAAGGCGCTCCAGAGCGCTTCATGGATGGGCGCGCCCAAAGTCCCCGCGGCATGCGGCCAGTAGACCGCGGTGGCCAGCAGGAAGGTGACCGCGGCCGCGAACATCCAGCGGAGAGCCGAGGAGAGCGGCGAAGAGCCGCGCTTATTGCGCTTCTTCTTGTTGGCCGCGGAGCTGTAGTAGACGCGCATCAGTTTGCGGGCGAGGCTTGGGGCGGTTCTTTAGCGGCGGCCGGCGCGGCTGCGGCCTCCACGTGGAGGGTGAAGGCGTCCGGCTGTATCCGGATGCGGCCTTGCGCGAGCAGGCGGCCCAGCGCCAAGTGGAGCGTTGTGTGCGGGACGCGCAGTTCGAGCTTCAGGTCCCAGGCCGTTTTCGGTCCTGCGGCTACGGACTTGTCCAGGCGTTCAGCCAGGTCCGCGATCTCTTCAGCGAATCCTTGGTCGTTGTTCATTGCTTCTCGATGTGGAAGAGCTCTTGTCCGGCCTTGACCGGCTTGCCGTTCTCGACGCAGATGCGCAGGATCTTTCCGTGGCACTCGGCCTTGATGTCGTTGAAGACCTTCATGGCCTCGATGATGCAGAGCACGTTTCCGGGCTTGACCGCATCTCCCTCCTTGACGAAGGATGGGCTTGAGGGCGAGGCTGCCCGATAGAAGATCCCCGCCATGGGAGAGCGGACCGCTTCCGCGTTGGCCGGCATCGCCGCCGGGGCGGAGGCGGCCGGCGCTTGCCGCGCCGAGCCCGCCTCCGCGACGGCGATGACCGGTACGGGGGCCGTGGGCCGGCCCTGGCGCACCAGTCGGACGTGGTAGTCTTTTCGGTCGAGCTCAAGGCTTTCGAGTCCCTGCTCCCGCATGAAGGCGTAGAGGGACTTCAATTCCTGGAGCGCGTCGTCGGATCCGTCCTTCTTGAGCCGCGTCTTCTTCGGCATCGGAGCTTTCTCCGGTCTGGGCTCAGCTGTGAGAACGCTCGCGTCCGCGTCCGCCGCTGCCGCCGCGGCTCCCGCCGCGGCTGTCTCTGCCGCCGCGGCCGCCGCCGGGCCCGCCGGGTCCGGGAGAGTCGTTCTCCGAGCCGGGAGAGAGCACGGCCTTTCGGGAGAGGCGGATCTTCCCTTCGCGGGAGACCTCGAGGACCTTGACCTCGACCTCGTCGCCTTCCTTCAGGACGTCGGTGACCTTGTTGACGCGCTGGACGTCGATCTGGGATACGTGCAGGAGCCCCTCTCGGCCGGGCATGATCTCGACGAATGCGCCGAACTCGACGCAGGAGACCACGCGGCCCTTGTAGATCTTGCCGATCTCGGGTTCCTGGAACATGGCGTCCACCGCGGCCTGGGCGCGGGCGACGGCCGCGGAGTCCGTGCTGGAGACGAATACTCCGCCGTCGTCCTCGACCTCGATGTTGACGGCGTATTCCTCGATCATGCGGCGGATGTTCTTGCCGCCGGGGCCGATGAGCATCCCGATCTTGTCGACAGGGATCTGCATGCGGATGAGGCGCGGCGCGCTGGCGGCGAGCTCGGGCCGAGGCTCGGGCAATGCCGTCGCCATGGTGGCGAGGATCTCGAGGCGTCCCTTATGCGCCTGGGCCAAGGCCTCGCGCATGATCGGGATGGAGACCCCATCGATCTTGATGTCCATCTGAAGGGCCGTGATGCCTTCCTTCGTGCCCGCGACCTTGAAGTCCATGTCGCCGACGTGATCCTCGATGCCCGCGATGTCGGTGAGCACGGCGTAGCGGCCCTGGTCCATGAAGAGTCCCATGGCCACGCCCGCGCAGGGCGCCTTCATCGGAACGCCCGCGTCGAAGAGCGAGAGCGAGCCTCCGCAGATGGTCGCCATGGACGAGGAGCCGTTGGACTCCAGGATGTCCGAGACGATGCGCAGGGTGTAGGGGAACTTGTCGTCGTCCGGCAGCAGCGGCAACAGCGCCCGCTTGGCCAGCGTCCCGTGCCCGATCTCCCGGCGTCCGGGTCCGCGCTCCGGCTTGACCTCTCCGACCGAGTAGCCGGGGAAGTTGTAGTGGAGCATGAAGCGGTCTTTATATTCCCCCTCCAGCTCGTCCATGATCTGCATGTCCTCGGGCGTGCCGAGCGTGCAGGTCACCAGCGCCTGGGTCTCTCCGCGGGTGAACACGGTGGAGCCGTGCGCGCACGGGAGCGTCTGCATCTGGATGGTGATGGCGCGGATCTCGTCGAGCCGGCGGCCGTCGGGGCGGCGCTTCTCGGCGACGATCATCTTGCGGCCTTCCTCGGCCTTGATCTCGTCGAGGATGGCGCCGATGTGGACTTCCTGGCCGACGAAGGACGCGTCGGAGGCGGCCTTAAGCTTGATTTCTTCTTCCAAGCTCTTCTGCAAGGCCTTGATGTTCTGGCCGAGCTCGAGCTTCTTCTTATAGCCGGCGTGCAGATGGTCCTTGACCGGCTGCACGGCCTTGCCGCGCACGAAGGAGAGGATCGGCTCCGGGAAGATCACGGGGTTGGGCGCGCGCTTGGCGACCTTGCGGCCCGACTTCTCGGACTCGGCAACCAGCCTGAGCTGGAGGTCGCAGAGCTTGTTGATGGCTTCCTGGGCGAGGGCGAGCGCCTGCAGCACGGTCTCTTCCGAGACCTCCTTGGCGCCGGCTTCCACCATCAGGATGGCGTCCTTCTTTCCGGCCACGATGATCTCGAGGTCCGCTTCCGCGCGTTCCTCGTTGGTCGGGAAGAGAATGAACTCTCCCTTGGCCTGCACCACGCGCACTCCGGCCACGGGCCCGCCGAAGGGCACGTCGGAGAGCATGAGCGCGGCCGAGCCGCCCAGGATGCTCAGGGGGCCGGGATCGTTCTTTTTGTCCGAGGAGACCACGAGCGTGTAGAGCATGGTCTCGTAGTTCCAGCCGTCCGGGAGCAGCGGCCGGATGGGCCGGTCCGTCATCCGGGCGTAGATCGTCTCTTTGTCGCGGGGACGTGACTCGCGCTTGAAGAAGCCGCCGGGGATCTTGCCCGCGGCGTAGGTGCGCTCGCGGTATTCCACCGTCAAGGGGATGAAGTTCACGGCCTTCGGCGTCGGCGCCGAGGTCGCGGTCGTGAGGATGACGCTGTCGCCCAGGTGGACGGTGACGGAGCCGGAGGCCTGTTTTGCCAGCGTGCCCGTTTGGATGGAAATGGTCTTACCGCCTATCGTCTCCGATAGGCTGATCGCTTGTAGTTTAGACATGGTCACTTCCTGATGTCGAGCTGCTTGAGCAGCTTCGTATATTCGGGCAGGTTCGTCTTCTTGACGTAATTCAGTAGGCGCCGGCGCTGGCCGACGAGCTTGAGCAGGCCGAGCTGGGAGGCGTAGTCCTTCTTATTGCCGCCCTTCAGGTGGTCCGAGATCTGACGGATGCGCTCGGTGAGCAGAGCGATCTGTACGGAGGACGTGCCGCAGTCCTTGGCGTGCTTGCGGAATTTGGAGATAGTCTCCAGCTTCTGGGTCTTGGTCATTGTCATATACGGCATGATATTATTTCTGAAGCTTTCTGTAAAGCCACCCGAGGGCGCCGTTGGCCGCGCGTTCGCGCACTTGTTCCCGGGAACCGGGGAAAAGGAAGCGTTTGACGAGCGTCCGTCCGCGCAGGGAGAGCGCGATGAAGACGGTGCCCACGGGCTTTTTCGCGGTTCCCCCGCCCGGGCCCGCGATGCCGGTCAGGGCGATGGCCGCGTCCGCTCCGAAGATGCGGCGGCTGCCCTCGGCCATCTCCTTCGCGCAGGCCGCGGATACGGCGCCAAAGCGGCGCAAAGTCGAGCGCCGCACGCCCAGGCAGCGCGCCTTGGCCTCGTCGGCATAGGCCACGACGCCTCCGGCGAAGTAGTCGGAGGAGCCCGGCGCCGCGGTGACGCGGCGGCCCACGAGCCCGCCGGTGCAGGATTCCGCCAGGGACAAGGTCCAGCCGCGGCGGCGCAGCCGTTCTCCCACCGCGGATTCCAGAGCGGCCTCAAGACCTTCTCCATAAAGGTAGCGGCCCAGGCAGCGGAGGACTTTCATCTTTAAGGAAGCCAGGCGGCGCCGGGCCGCGGGCGCGCTGGGCGCTTCGGCCGCCAGATGCATGTCCACCATCGAGGGTCCCGCGAGGATGGTGAACTCGGCCCAGGCCGGCGGCTTTCGCAGGAGCGAGGAGAGCTGTTCGTCCGCGGCGGCTTCGGCCACGCCGCAGAAGCGCAGAACGGTGGAGCAGCGATGCGACCTCGCGGGATGGCGCGCCTTGAGCGCGGGCAGGACCGAGCGTTCGAACATGGGTTGGAGTTCGATGAAAGGGCCGGGCAGGAGCGCGAGCGTTTTTCCGGGCAGCTGGAGGAGTTGTCCGGGCGCGGAGCCTCGTTTGTTCGGGACCGCACGGGCGCCTTCGAGCAGATGGGATTGCCGATCATCGGCGGCCTTCATCGAGCGCTGTCCGCAGCGGCGGTATTTCCTGCGGATGGCGGCGTAGAGCTCGGGCCGATAGACCAAGCGCAGCCCGAGGGCCGCGGCCGCGCCTTCGCGCGTGAGATCGTCGAAGGTGGGGCCCAGCCCTCCGCAGACGAGCACGGCCTGCGCCCGGCCCAGGGCTTCGGAGACCGCGTCCCGGATGCTTTCGATATCATCGGCCGCCGTGGTCTCCCGCCGCACATCGAAGCCCGCGCAGCGCAGGCGCACGGAGAGATAGGCCGTGTGCGTGTTGACCTTTCCTGAAAGGAGTTCGGTCCCCACGCAGACGATCTCGGCAAGCGGACGCTTCCGCCGGTCCAATTCCATGGCGTGCATGATAACAAAAATGCTAATATAACGTTTTATCCAATAAAAGATGCGCAAAGGCTTTCTCTTGATCATCTCCGCTCCCTCCGGCACCGGCAAGTCCACGGTCTGCCGCAAGCTTTTGGAGCGCGACCGCTCCCTCGGATATTCCGTTTCCTGCACCACGCGGCCGCCCAGGCGCGGCGAGGTCGACGGGCGGCATTATCGCTTCTACGGCAAGGCGGAGTTCCAGCGGCTTCTGCGGCGCGGAGAGTTCCTGGAATGGGCCGAGGTCCATGGGAATTATTACGGCACCCCGAAGACTCCCATCGAGACCGCGCTCGACGAGGGGCGCGTGGTCCTCGCGGACATCGACGTGCAGGGAGAGCAGAAGATCCGGCGCCGCGTGCGGGACGCCGTCTCCGTTTTCCTATTCCCCCCGTCCTGGACGCGGCTGGAGCGCCGTCTGCGCCGGCGGCGGGACACCGATGAGGCCGTCATCGCCCGGCGCATGCGCAACGCCTGCACGGAATTGCGGCACAGCCGCCGCTACGATTATTGGGTCGTCAACGACCGACTGATGCGGGCCGTCCGCCAGGTCGAGTCGATCATCGAGACCGAGAGACTCCGCGCGCGGCGCTCGGCGCCGCCGGCGGGCTTGGAACGATGGAGAGGGAGCCCCGCGAGGGGCTCGTAAAATCGTCGGGAGGATCCGATGGAAAAGAACGCGAAGAAGCAGGAGCAGACGACGGATCTCACGAAGCAGTGCCTGGAACAGCTGGTTCTCGACCGGCGCGAAGGGAAATACGGGATGATCGCCCCTATGTCCTGGTGGGCCAAGGAACTGCGCAAGCAGGAAGAGAACCGGCATCTGACCCAGACGGACATCATCGAACTCGCCATGCACGAGGTGCTCAGCGGAAAGGTCTCGCTCAAGGACCTCGAGAAGCGCATGCAGGAGGCCGGTCCCGCGGAAGCGGCGGCCCAGGACGGCGCGGCGGAGAAGCCCCGCAAGTCCGACAAGAAGGAGCGCAAGTCCGCCGAGTGAGCCGCGAGGCTCTCGTCGGGCTGGTGCGAGGACTGCGCGCGCGGCTCGAGATCCCGGACGAGGACGACGGGTTCTTTTGCGCGGGTCCGCGCTCCCTTGGAAAAAGGGAGGCGCCTTCGGCCGTCGTCTCCCGGCCTGCCGCGGCCGTCGAGGAGGCATCCTCCGATGACCGCGCCGCGCGCTTGGAGGATCTGCGCGCGCAAGTGCTCGCCTGCCGCCGCTGTCCTCTCGGCTCTCAGCGCTTGAATCCGGCCTTCGGCGTGGGCTCTCCGAATGCCCGGGTGGTCTTCATCGGCGAAGGACCCGGCTACGAAGAAGACCGCCGCGGGGAGCCTTTCGTGGGCAAGGCGGGCCAGCTTCTCGACAAGATCCTCGCCTCCATCGGCCTTTCGCGAGAGACCGTCTACATCGCCAACGTGGTCAAGTGCCATCCCATGAAGGATCCTTCGGATCCCGGGCTGCGCGGCAACGACCGTCCGCCGACGCCCGAGGAGAGCGCCCTCTGCCGGGGAACTCTCGAGGAGCAGCTGCGCATCATCCGTCCGGAGTTCATCGTGGCGCTGGGCTCGGTCGCGGCCAAGGCGCTCTTGGACACGCGCGAAGGCATCACCAAGATCCGCGGACAGTGGAGGGAGTTCCGTCTCGGCGATCCGGAAGCGGTATTCCCCCTCCTGCCGACCTATCATCCCGCCGCGCTCCTCAGGGACCCCGCGCTCAAGCGCGAGGTCTGGGAGGATATGAAATCTCTGCGCACACGATTAGAGGAGAAACCATGAAAAAGTCCGCCGATGCAGCCAAGGGAATCGCGATCCGGATCAAGGATTTCATGAAAGAGCGAAAGGTCTTCCGCTACGATTCCGACAGTCCTTTCTCTTATGTCGCGGCCATGTTCCAGGACAAGGGAGTCGCGGCCGTGACGCCGAGTTCCAAATACCTCGTCTCCCGCGTGATCCGGGCCTTGGAGCCCGTGCACGCGCGCGTGGTGGTGGAGTACGGGCCGGCCGAGGGCGTCATGACCCGCCGCATCCTCGACCGCATGCCCAAGGACGGACGCTTGATCGCCGTGGAACTCAACGAGCAGTTCGCGCAGGCGCTCTCGCGCTCCGTGCGCGACGAGCGGCTCATCGTCCTTCACGGCGACGCCTCGCGCGTCGAAGCCATCCTGGCCGAGCAGGGAGTGGGAGAGGCCGACGCGATCATCTCCGGCATTCCGTTCAGCTTTTTCTCCCCCGAGGAGCGGCGTTCGCTCGTGGCCAAGACGCGCACGGCTCTTCGCCACGGCGGACGCTTCATCGCCTACCAGTGCACCACGCATCTGATCCCGGTGCTCAAGCAGCATTTCCATAAGGTCCACACCGAGCTGGAATTGCGGAACCTTCCGCCGCATTTCGTCTTCACCGCGGTGAAATGAGCGGCCGGTGAAGGTCTGGATCGCCGAGGTCGGGGTTCCCCTTCCGTTGGACCGCACCTATGATTACGAGATCCCCTCCTCGTTGAGGGAGCGGGTGAGCGTGGGGGTGCGGGTGCGCGCGCCCTTCGGTCCCAGGCGCATCATCGGCACCGTGCTTTCCGTGCGGGAAGAGGAGCCCAAGCGCCCTCTCAAGCCCCTGGAATCCGTCATCGATCCTGAGCCGGCCTTGACCTCGGAGCTGGCCGCGCTCGCGCGCTGGATGTCCGTGCGCTATTGCTCGACCTTCGGCGAGTGCCTGCGCCTGCTCCTGCCCGAGTCCGTGCTGGGCAAGCGCGAGCGCAAGGCCGTTGCCGCGTTCGAACTTCCGGAGCCGCAGACCGATGCGCAGGCGTCCTTCGAGCTCACGGGCGGACAGTCCGAGGCCCTGGCCTGCTTGAGCGAGGCTCTCAAGACCCGCTCTTTTCGCGCGCATCTGCTCTTCGGCGTGCCCGCGTCGGGAAAGACCGAGGTGTATCTTCGCCTCATCCGGCAGGCCGTGGCCGGCACGGGACAGGCCCTGTTCCTGGTCCCGGAGATCGCGCTCACGCGGCCCTTCTTCGAGCATTTCTCGGCGTCCGTGTTCCCTGCCTCTCCGGAGGGCTCGGGCGTGCGTCCCGTGGCGCTCTGGCACAGCCGCATGAGTCCGCGCGAACGCCGCGAGGTCTGGCACGGGCTGCGCTCCGGCGCGGTGCGCGTGGTGGTGGGGCCGCGCTCGGCCTGCCTGCTCCCTTTCAAGGACCTGCGCCTGGCCGTCGTCGATGAAGAGCAGGATGAGTCCTACAAGCAGGACGGGCAGGTCCCCTACTACCATGCGCGCGACGTGGTGCTCGAACGCTGCCGGACCTTCGAGGCCGCGGCCGTGCTGGGCAGCGCCACTCCGTCGGTGGAGAGCTTCCATCAGGCGAAGACCGGCGCCTTGCGCTTGATCGAGATGCCTCAGCGCGTCTTCACCGGGACCGGGGCTCCGCCCGTCCGTCTTTTGGACCGGCCCGCCGAGGGGCGTTCCTGCATCGGCCCGGAACTGCTCGAAGCCCTGCGCGAGCGCCTGCAGCGGCGGGAGCAGAGCATCCTGCTCGTCAACCGGCGAGGGTTCTCGAATTTCGCGATCTGCCGCAAGTGCAGCTGGGTGGCGCGCTGCCCGCTCTGCGAGGTGGCGCTGATCCATCATCGCGACGAGAGCGGCGGTCATCTTCTGCGCTGCCATCACTGCGGACGCTCCGCGTCCGTTCCCAGCCGCTGCGGACAATGCGGAGCCGAAGCCCTGACGTTCGCGGGCATCGGGACGCAGAAGGTGGCGGCGGAGGTGCGGTGCGTGCTTCCCGGCGTGCGGGTCCTGCGCATGGACCGCGACACGGTCTCCAACGGCGCGGACGCGGAGATCTACGGAAGCTTTCTGCGGGGAGACGCCGACGTCCTCGTCGGAACCAAGCTCGTGGCCAAGGGCTTCCATTTCCCCCGCGTCACGCTCGTGGGCGTGGTGGATGCCGACACCATGCTGCAGATGCCCGACTTCCGCTCCTCGGAGCGCACGGTGCAGATGCTCCTTCAGGCCGCGGGCCGCGCGGGCCGCGCCGAGGCGCCGGGAGAGGTGCTTCTGCAGACCGCCCGTCCCACGGATCCGGCGCTCCAGGCCGTGGCGCGAGTCGATTACGCGGGCTTCTGCAGCCAGGAACTCCTCGTGCGGCGCGACCTGCGCTATCCTCCTTCGACGATCCTGGTGAGGGTGGTGTTCTCCGGAAAGACCGAGGCCGTGGTCCTGCGCGCCTGCGAGTCGTCGGCGGACATGCTCAAGGCCGCGCTGGGAGAGGACTCCGTGCTGGGACCGGCGCCCGGACTTCTGGCCAAGCTGCGCGGGCTGCACCGCTGGCATCTCCTGCTCAAGCTGCCGCCTGAACGCCTGGAGACCGCGCGCGCGGCCCTGCGCGCGATGCAGAATCCTTCCACCGTGCGGGTGAAGGTCAACGTGGATCCCTACGATTTCGTATGAACGGGACGGCTGATAAAGATCGGATGCCGGCGGCGGCGTCGCTCTTCCTCGGACTTTTCGGCTTTTACATTTGGAGCGCCTATCCCGCGCTCTCGCCTTATCGCGACTCAGGCGACCTTGCCTCCGCGTCCCTGACGCTCGGCATCGCGCATCCGCCGGGCTATCCGCTCTATGTTCTGGCTTCGCGCGCGTTCTCAGAGCTCCTGCCCTTGGGCAGCGCGGCCTATCGCCTGCACGTCTTCAGCGCGCTCTGCGGAGCCTTGGCCTGCGCCTTGCTCGCCTGGGGCCTGCTGCTCTCGCGCGAAAGCAGCGCGAGGCAAAAGCCTGAGGGCGTTTGCGATCGCCCGGAAGGGGCCTGCGCCTGCGCAGTTCCCGCGCTTTTCGCGGCGCTGATCCTGGGGCTTTCCCCGTGCTTCCGGCATTTGAGCGTGGTCAGCGAGATGTACGGCCTCAACGCGCTCATCGCCGCGGTCCTGGCCGTGCTCGCCATATTCGGGACGGCCGTCGGAACGCGGGCCTTCTATGCCGCGGCCCTGCTCTTCGGCTTGGGGCTCGGCAATCACCAGACCTTGCTGGCCGCGCTGCCCTTGCTCTGGGTCATCGGCCGACCCGCCGTCCGTACGCGCGCATACTGGATGCTGGGCGCGGCGTTCCTGCTTCTCGGGACCGCGGTCTATCTCTATCTGCCTCTGCGCGCGCGCTTGGACCCGGTCCTGGATTGGGGCGATCCGCGCACCCCGCGCAATCTCTGGCGCGTGCTCACGCGCGCGGATTACGGCGGAGTGCGCCTGCATCCGGAACGGCCTCTGGGGCTTTTCGCCCTGTCCGGCTGGAAGGACGGGCTCTTCTTGAGCGCCCGGCTCTTCGTGTCGGAGTTGGGCGCTTCAGGAGCCGCGCTCCTGCTCTGGGGCTGCGCGCTCGGGTTCTATTCCCGGCGAAAGGCCGCGCTGCTGGCCGCGTTCCTGCTTTCCGGACCTCTTTTCATCGTATGGGCGAACCTGGATCCGGCCAAGCCCGAGACCTATGCCATCCTGGAGCCGCACCTGATCCTGCCGTTCGTGTTCGCGGCGCTGCTGGCCGGACTCGCGGTCCAGGATATCGCCCGCCGGATCGGATCTTCGTCGGGACTGCGCATACGTATTCTGCGGGCGCTCGCCTGCATCGTCCTGCTCGGCGGGTGGTTCTTCCCTCGCGGAGCGCAGCCCTGGAGCCATCGCCGGGACTTCACGGCATGGGATTTCGGCAAGGGCCTGCTGGCTTCTCTTCCGCCGGGTTCCGTGCTCGTGGACCCCGATGATCCCACGGCCTTCACCCTCGAGTATCTGCTCCGCGCGCATGGAGCGCGCGAGGATGTCGTGCCCCTGCTTTATTTCCGCACGCGCTGGGGCTATGAGCAGTTCAAGCGCAGGCATCCGGAACTCTTGCCTGCGCGCGACATGGCTTCAGGACAGGAGTTCTTCTCCAGCGTCCTGGACGCGGCTCTGCGCCAAGGCAGGCCTTTGTATGCCGATCTTCCCCCCAAGGCGCCTCCGGGCTGGAGCACTTTCCCGGACGGCCTCGCCTATCGTCTTTTGCCGGCGAGTCTTTCGCCCGCGGCCGCGCGCGAGGCCCTGAAGGCGTCCTTATCGCGCTACAGTCTCTTGCGGATGCATCCGTTCCCGCCGAAGGAGGACTTCTTCAGCCGCCATGCCGCGGCGTATTGGCCGAGCGCGCTCAACAATCTCGGCATCGAGGCGCAGCGGCTCTCCGAGCCGGGGACGGCGGCGGACATCTATCGGCGCGCGCTCAGCATCGGGCCGTGGCTTTCGGAGTCCTGGAACAATCTGGGCAACGTGGAGATGGGCCTTGGCCGCTACGGCCCTGCCGAGGGCTGCTATCGGGCTTCCCTGCGGGAGAAAGATTCTCCGCAGGTGGGCTACAATCTCGGGCGAGTCCTGCTCTTGGCCGGTAATTTCGATCAGGCCGAGGCGGAGCTCAAGCGCGCGGCTTTGGCCGGCGTGCCGGACGCGGCCAATGATCTGGGATTGCTTTTCCTGAGGCAGGGACGCACCCAGGAGGCCTCCCGACAGTGGCTGGAGGTCGTCGGCCGCTGGCCGCGCTATTCCCTGGCCTATTACAACCTGGCGCTCGCCTTCGAGAAGCTGGGAGACAAGGACCGCGCCCTGCGGGCCTTGGAAGCGTATCAAGGGCTCGTCGAGGATCCGGCGCAGAAGGCCGAGGCCGGGGATTGGATGCGCCGGCTCGGGAAATAGTACGATTCTCCGTCGAGGCAACACTATGGATATGAAGACCATCAAGCGCGGGACCGTGGAACTCGTCAGCGAGGAGGAACTCCTGCGCAAGCTCGCCCGCAAGACGCCTTTGCGCGTCAAGCTGGGCGTGGACCCCACGAGCCCGGACCTCCACCTGGGCCACACCGTGGTGCTCTCCAAGCTGCGCGCCTTCCAGGACCTGGGCCACACCGCCGTGCTCATCATCGGAGACTTCACCGCGCGCATCGGCGATCCCTCGGGCCGCGATTCCACGCGGCCGCCGCTCACGGCCCAGGGCGCGGCCGACAATGCCAAGACCTACACGGACCAGGCCTTCAAGGTCCTGGACCGCTCGCGCACGGAGATCCGCTTCAATTCCGAATGGCTGGAACCCTTCGTGCGCACGGACCTGCTTTCAGAATTGCGGCGGCGCACCGTGGGCCAGCTCCTGGAAAGAGAGGATTTCCGCAACCGCATGCGCGAGGGCAGCCCCATCTCGCTTCTGGAGATGCTCTATCCGATCATGCAGGGCTACGATTCCGTGGCCGTGCGCGCGGACGTGGAGCTGGGAGGCAACGACCAGCTCTTCAACCTGCTCATGGGCCGGCAGATGCAGAAGGACGCGGGCCAGGAGCCGCAGGTGGTCCTCACCGTGCCCCTGCTCACCGGACTCGACGGCGTCAAGAAGATGTCCAAGTCTTACGGCAACGCCGTGTCCCTAAGCGAGAGCGCGCGCGACGTCTTCGGCAAGGTCATGAAGATCTCCGACGAGAGCATGATGCTCTACTACGAACTGCTCACGACCCGAGAGCTCGCGCAGGTGAAGGCTCTTCATCCCATGGAGGCCAAGAAGGACTTGGCCCAGGAGCTCACGGCGCGCTTCCACGGCGAAGAGTCCGGCCGCGCGGAGCGGCGCTTCTTCGATGAGACCTTCTCGAAGAAGGCCCTGCCCGAGGATATCTCGACTGCGGAGCTGCGGCTGCCGGCCGCGGGCGCAGGGCCTTGCCGGTGGAGCGACCTGCTGCTTCGAGAGAAGCTCGTGGCTTCACGCAAGGAAGCGCAAAGGCTCATCGCGCAGGGCGCGGTGAGGCTCGATGGGGCGTCCCTTCAGTCCGATGACGTGGGCGCGCGGCCGGCCGGCGAGGTCGTGCTCCAGGTCGGGCGGCACCGCTTCCTGAAGGTCCGTCTCGTCGCTGGAAATTGATATAGTATTCGGCATAGGCTTAAAATAACGTGACGATACTGGTGGTCGGGACCGATGCGAAGTTCTGCCGGCAGCTGCAGGAACTGCTGTCCGCGCAGGGGCATCGCACGGTATTATCCGACCCTGCGCGCGCGGTCCAGGCCGCCTGCGAGCACCGCGCGGTCCTGGTGGTTCTCGACGGCATCCCGGGCAAGCAGGCCGCCATGGACCTGGTGCGCTCCCTGCGCGCCCAGCCCGCCACACGGCAGACCGCCATCTTCCAAGTCGACCCGCGCGGAGCCATGACCGACGTGGTCGAACTCCTTGACGCGGGCGCCGACGACTATCTCATCAGGCCTTTCAACGGGCAGATCTTCCTTGCGCGCGTGCGCACCCTGCTGCGCCGGCAGATCTGGAGCGGAGTGCTCAAGGAAGAGCCCCCCACTCTTCTCGAGGACAACGGGCTCGTGGTCCATCTTGTCGCGCGCACGCTCACGGTCTCCGGCAAGGATATCCCGCTCACGCGCTTGGAATTCGAGCTGCTCTCGTTCTTGGTCCGCAACAAGGAGAAGGTGCTCAAGCGCACCGAGATCCTGGAAGCGGTCTGGAAATATCCCGCGGACGTTGAGACCCGGACGCTGGACAAGCACATAGAGACCTTGCGCAAGAAGCTGGGCGCCGCGGCCCAGCGGCTGAGGACCGTTCATGGGATCGGATATAAGTTCTCCGGTCCTGTCGAGTCCCCCCTCGCATAATAGACGGTTTCCTTCCTCGATAGGCGCTAAAAGATAGCGGAATATGGCTGTATATGCGCGCTAATGCTTTCCAAAAACAGTCCATATTCAGTTATTTAACGCCATATTCTAGCTGAAGAAATCTTCTGGTTCATGCTGATTTGCGAAATCTTTGTGAGAAAGACTTCGCACAGCCTCGTCTAAAAAATCGGGAGAAAGCCTTGCCCGGACGCCATACTGTATTACACGCGCGCGAAATAAGGCGCGCAAGACTTAAAAGCAAAAATGGAGAACAAAATGAAAACGGCGATGAAGACGGCGACGGGACTCCTGGCAGGGCTGGCCCTGGGTCTGCTGCTGCTGGGAAGCGCGCAGGCTGCGGTGTCGGACTCGTTGAGCATCACGATCACGCCGAGCGTGACGATGGGCGTGGACGTGGATACGGCGACGACGCGCATG
>Ga0172379_10005990_pt1 | contig 16576 bp, 15 predicted proteins | sample GrowelOW334metaG_FD_119756 | JGI IMG/M metagenome (GOLD analysis project Ga0172379, IMG submission 119756) | Groundwater microbial communities from an aquifer near a municipal landfill in Southern Ontario, Canada - Groundwater well OW334 metaG | ecosystem: Environmental > Aquatic > Deep... | reverse complement strand
CAACGCATCTGCGATGTGATGGATGAAGTCAAACCGCAAATTCTGGTGATCGACTCGATCCAGGTGATGCATACCCAGGATACGGAATCGGCGCCGGGATCTGTTTCCCAGGTCAGGGAATCGGCCAGTTATTTGACCCAGTACGCTAAAAAGCATGATGTGTCCATTTTTATGGTGGGGCATGTGACCAAGGATCAATCGCTGGCAGGACCGATGACCTTGAGCCACATTGTCGACACCCAAGTGATGCTGGGCTCTACCGATGACGCCCGGTTCAGGGAGTTGAGGGCGGACAAGAACCGTTTCGGCAGCGTCGGCGAGTTGGGATTTTTCGCGATGGATAGCACCGGACTTAAAGAAGTTAAAAATCCCTCGGCGATGTTTTTAAACAGGCCGGATAAACCGTCCTCAGGCAGCGTGGTGACGGTGCTGTGGGAAGGGACACGGCCGCTGTTGGTGGAAATTCAGGCGCTGGTGACCGAGTGTCAGTATGGCAATCCCCGGCGGCTGGCGGTGGGTTTTGATCAAAATCGTCTGGCGATGCTGCTCGCGGTGCTGTCCCGGCACGGCGGCATTTTTACCGCAAATGATGAGATTTACGCCAATGTAGTCGGCGGCATTAAGGTGACCGAAACCAGTTCCGATTTAGCCATTGTGGTAGGCGTTGTGTCCAGCCTGAGGGATAAGGTGATTCCGCACGATGTGTTCTTTTTCGGGGAAATCGGCCTGAGCGGCGAAATCAGGCCGGTCGCCAATGGTCATGCTCGGCTTAATGATGCGGCGAAACACGGCTTCAAAAAGGCGGTTATTCCTAAGGCCAATGTGCCTAAAAAATCGATTGATGGGCTGGAAATTCACGGAGTTTCTACGCTTTCCGAGGCCTTGGGCATTCTTTCAGAGATGTGAGGCAGCAGGAAAAATTGCCCCAAAAAAGCACAAATCATTTCGTCCACGAAAACCAAAAGTAGGCGCCTCTAGGCGACACGAAAGGCACGAAAATTTTCAAAAGAGATGTTTAACTATCGACTGCATGGAGCAGCGTAGCGATGTGCCGAAGGTTGTTATCCAAGGGTAAATAGACCAACCAATGCCGCGGACCGATTTATTTGGTATGTTTCGTGTTTTTCGTGTTTTTCGTGCTTTTTGTGGACAACCGGCGATTCACTCAACGCCAACAAATCCCTTTCCAGTAAGGCGCTGTTACCGAGATTGAGCTCAACCAAGCGGCGTAATTCGGAGATGCTGTCTATATCAATGTGTTCGCATTTAAAGCCCACTTTGTCGCCTACAGCATGCATGGCGGTCAGCTCCATTTTTATTTGGGCTTCTTCGGATAACTGCAAGGTGAGGGTGTAGAGTTTTTCCAAATCTTCTTCCCAAGGGAGTTCGAAACGTAATAAACAGCCTTTTAAAGACAGATCAGTAATTTCGCAGTTCCAGGTTTTTCCTTCGCAGCTTAAGGTGGCTTCTCCCGCGAAATGAATGCGGTGAAAATGGCGGTTATCGTTGTTATCTATTGGATGCATGGATTTAATTCAAAAAGAATTGCAGGGATGTGTTGTTGACAACCAGCACATCATTTGTGTTTAACTTTAACGACTTATCGGCCAATGGCTCATTGTTTACGGTTATCGTGCCGCTATTTTCCAATACCGAAACGAAATATCCGTCTTTTCTCTTTGATATCGCAATAATGCCGTTGCCGTCATGACCTAGTCGCGTCATCGCGTTTTTTAATGGCAGGATTTTACCGATATTATTGCCGTTCATAATTTGCAAGTTGGCTGCGGGATTATGCAATGTGCGGTCAATTTCCTGATTAAGCGATTTTACGTCGTCAATAAGGCTATCGGATGCGGCGGAAAATCCTACAAATTCTGCGGTATTGAACAGGATGGCATGCTTGCCCATTGATATCATGTCGTTGTTGCTGAGATTGCAAGCTTTGGTTGCTTCACCGTTAATGATCAGCGGAAATCGATCATTGAGTTGCTTGATAGCGCAGGCATCGTCACCAATAATGATGACGGCATGCGCCGGGGCGACTGCCAGATTGTCAATGGTTAAATCATTGGTTTCATCGCGTCCGATGTGCACAACACCGTTTTCAAACAGGCCTGATTGGATTGCTTTATCTTTGAAAAAAACAGTGAGTTTTGCCATTGTTGTGGTAACACATCTTTAAATGAGCTTTGATTATAGACGGGATCATTTTAGATGTTCAACAAATTCCATTTTTTTGACGATGACTTATTCACTATTGCGATATAAGTTTATTTTCTGGGTAGAAACTTAACCAGTTTAACGCTATTTTCATCCCGTTTTATGATTTCCAGCGGGTATTCATGCAGTCTGATACTGGTTCCGGTTTCGGGTATAGTTTCCATGAACTCAATGATAAGCCCGTTGAGTGTCTTGGGTCCCTCGGTAGGAAGTGACCATTGCATGATGCGGTTTAATTCCCGGATGGTAATGTTGGCGTCAACCAGGTAGCTGCCGTCACTTTGCGCTCTTACGGCGACATCGTCGGTGATCAATTCCCCTACGATTTCTTGCAGCAAATCGTCCAGTGTAACCAGCCCCTGCACATCGCCATATTCATCGACTACCAGACCTATGCGAATCTTTTCATGTTTAAATCGATGCATTTGGTTGTGCACCGGGGTGCTCTCGGGGATAAACGAGGGCTTGTCCAGGCAGTTGATGATGGTCTGCTTGTCAAAATCTTCCTGATTAAGCAGCACGAGTATTTTTCTTAAATGGATAAAGCCGATAATTCTGTCGATGCTGGTTTTGTAGACCGGCAATCGGGTATGCGGACTGGTTTTTAGTTGGCTAATGATGTTTTCAATCGGCTCTTCAAGATCGATGCCGACAATTTCATTGCGCGGCGTCATGATGTCTTCAACAGTCGCCGACTCAAGTTCAAGTATGCCCATCAACATTTTTTGGTAGCGTATAGGCATCAAACTTTCTGCGTCGCTAATAATGCTTTTTAATTCGTCTTTATTTAGACTGTCATGGTGACTTCTTTTGACATCGACACCGACGACCCGGAGTAACAGGTTAACGAATAAATTGATAAACCAAACGATTGGATAAAGAAGTTTTAATAAGGGGGTGTAAATCCAGGCGGCAGGGAAAGCGAGCGGCTCCGGTTTTATTGCCGCGAGCGTCTTGGGCGTCACTTCCGAACAAATAAGCATCACGATAGTTAAAATTCCGGTGGAGATAGCTATGACGGATTCATCATCGGTATAGAGCTTGATGGCAATGACGGTTGCAAGCGATGCGGCGAAATTATTAATAAAAATATTACCCAGCAACATCAGGCTGAGCAAGTGAGCAGGCTTTTGCAATAGTTTTTGGGCCTTTATCGCGCCGGGGTGTTTTAGCTTAACCAGATGTCTTAAGCGATACCGGTTTAATGACATTAAAGCTGTTTCTGATCCAGCAAAAAAAGCGGAAAGAATAAGCATGGCGACAAGTATGCCAAACAGCATACTAAGGGACATATCGTTCAAAGAAAGTGTACTCTGGGTTGCGAAAACAACCCTAGTGTCTATGATGGGAGAATTTTGTCAAGCCTGTATGTCAGTTGTAGCTTGGCTTGTACGTGCAAACCACATTAAAAAGATGTTAGAACAGTATGAAATAAAAAGAATTTTGACATAATGCTGATTCGATGCTTAACTTTGTTGAACAGTATTAAGAGCAGCTTAATAATTAAAAGGGATTATTTAAAGGCCCTGAGGGGTGATGAGCCGCAGTTGTTGTTGCGGAAAGTGTCGGGCTAAATCCAAATGGCCTCCAATGTAAGTGATGAGTGTAAAAATATGGCGTTGCCGCGTATTTTGTTAATTGACGATAATAAAACAAGAGTCCTCCAGCTGGAGGCGGTTTTCCAGTTTATGGGATACAGGGTAGAAAGCGTAGGTTCAGCCGATTATGCGTCTTGTTTTGGCGAAACTGATCAGTTGTGTGGGATTTTTGTTGGTGACGGCATTGAAAAACAAGCCACTGTGGTCAGTGATATTGTGGAGCGGGCAGATAAGATCCCGGTCAGTTTGTTAATCAATAAGGGCACCGCGCTTCAGGTTTCGACTGCAATCACCAATAGCGTGTCTCAAGTACTGGAATGGCCGACTACGTACCCTGTCTTGAAGCCGATGCTTGATAAGCTGCCGACATCCGCACAAACAACTTTTACGGTGCGTGATGGTTCTGACCGTCGTTCCTATTCAGTTGAGCGGTTAAAAGGCAAGAGTAAGGCTATTGTCGATATTCGCAAGTTGATCGACCAAGTTGCAGAATCGGATGCAACGGTTTTAATTCTGGGCGAGTCGGGAACCGGAAAAGAAGTGGTTGCCCGCGCCTTGCATGATGCTTCCTTTCGCAAAGATAAACCGTTTGTGCCGATCAATTGCGGCGCGATTCCAGGCGAATTGCTGGAAAGCGAGCTGTTTGGGCACGAGAAAGGGGCGTTTACCGGGGCGTTAACCACCCGGCAAGGTCGTTTTGAAATGGCGGAAGGCGGGACTCTTTTTCTGGATGAAATCGGCGATATGCCCATGGCAATGCAGGTCAAGTTGTTGCGCGTATTGCAGGAGCGCACCTTTGAGCGCGTGGGCAGCAACAAAACCATCCATTGCGATGTGCGGGTTATCGCGGCAACGCACCGCTATCTTGAAGATGAGATTAAAGAAAACCGGTTCCGGGAGGATCTGTTTTATCGTTTGAATGTGTTCCCGATTGAAATACCGGCCTTAAAGGACAGGGCTGAAGACATTCCCCTGTTGGTGAATGATCTTGTTGCCCGCATGGAAGCGTCCAACCGAGGTTCAGTGCGATTGACCAATGCGGCATTGGCGGTGCTGATGCAACATGAATGGCCGGGCAACGTCAGGGAATTGGCAAATTTGATTGAAAGATTGGCTATTATTAACCCCAAAGGCCTTGTTGAGGCGGCTGATTTGCCGGAAAAATTTCAACAATATAAGGTTTCTGAAGAAATTGTTGGTGACGCCGAGGCGGTTATTACGGATGAGGATGATGAACCGTCCGAGCCGATTGAGGTTGTTGGTGCTTTTGAAAGGGCGCCTGGCGCTTTAGCGCAGTTGCCGACGCAGGGTATAGATTTGAAGGAATATTTGAATGTGTTAGAGGTCGATTTGATCCGCCAGGCCTTAAATGAAAGCAGCGGAGTGGTGGCTCATGCCGCTAAGCGGTTGAATATGCGGCGTACAACGCTGGTTGAAAAATTACGCAAATATGATTTGCAGTACTAAGGGCTGGGCGTCATTTTTTTGGCATTATATTATAAGTCATTGAAAATAATATAGTTAATATGTGGTCTGATTTTTGCTTGTTTTTAATCATTAAATAAGTTTAAGTTTTAGAAAACCAGGGCGATCAGACATGAATACTCATAACATTCAGAAAAAACAGAAAACCGAGCAGCTCACCGATGCGTTCCGTATTTTTAATGAGCTATCCCAGAACTTATCTGTTTCTTATCAAGGGCTGGAGGAGCAGGTTGCTAAACTGCACGGTGAACTTGCCTTTGCCCATAGCGAGCGACTTAAGACCCTTGAGGAAAAAGAAAAGCTCGCCAGTCGCTTGGAGAAAATATTGGCGGCGCTTCCCGCCGGGGTCATTGTGCTGGATGTGGACGGCAAAGTTTTAGATTGTAATGCGGTCGCGACAGATTTTTTAGGCGAACCGCTGATTGGCCTGGATTGGCTCGATGTTGTCGCCCGCAGTCTGATCCCTGTTGTTGGCAACCCACATGAACGTCTATTGCGTAATGGAAAACGGGTGAATATGACTGTCAGTCGGGATGTTGCCTGCAACGACCCTAGCGATTCAGGGCAGATTATTTTGCTGTCGGATGTCAGTGAAATGCGCAATCTCCAGGATATGCTCAATCAGCAAAAACAGCTGTCGGCCATGGGGGAAATGGTGGCGAGTATGGCGCATCAGGTCAGAACGCCGCTGGCGACAGCAATACTCTACGCTTCGCAAATGAGCAGCCCTGTGCTGGATAATGAAAAGCGGCAGCGGTTTTCACAAAAAATTCTTGAACGCCTGCAATATTTGGAAAGGCAAGTTAACGATATGTTAATTTTCGCCAAAGACGGACGACTGGCGATGGAAACTTTTTCATTGGCCGAACTACTAAATCATCTCAGGGAAGCGGTCAAAGACTATACCGGCAGCGGCGGTATTGATTTGCAGATCATTAATGAAGTACAAAATGATGCCATGTTGGGTAATGAAAACGCCTTGCGCGGTGCGCTGCTTAATTTGTTGAACAATGCGGTTGATGCGGTAGGGCAGGTTGGGTGCATACGGATTTCTGTGGATCAGCTTGACGGTTTTAAGCTGCGGATCGTTATTAATGATGATGGACCCGGCATAGACAAAGAGCTGCGGCAGCGGATTTTTGAGCCGTTTTTTACCACCAAGCCCCAGGGCACAGGTTTGGGTTTGGCTGTCGTCGACAGCGTAGTGAAGGCTCATGGCGGTCATGTTCATGTTGAGTCGGAACCGGGGCTAGGCACTGTTTTTTCAATAGTCCTGCCCTGTATCAATCAAGCATTTAGTTTATTGCCGGGCGGTTTTTCACATAAGGCTGTCCTGCCTGATGCCCTTCAGGTAACTGCAAATCTGTTCCAGACAGATTTGTCCGGTAAAAATAACCACCAAAGCTACACTCAGAGGGAGCAGGGCCATGAAACAGTATGATGTGTTGGTAGTTGAGGATGATCTGTCGCTATGCGAAGCGCTTTGCGACACCCTGGAGATAGGCGGTTATCGGGTGGTTTCCGCCCGCAATGGGACTGAAGCATTAATCAAGCTGGAGCACGGCCAGTTTAAACTGGTCGTCAGCGATGTGCAGATGCCGGTTATGGACGGCTTTCAATTGTTGAAAAATATGCAGCATAAATATTCCAAAACGCCAGTGTTGCTGATGACCGCTTTCGGAACCATCCCTAAGGCAGTCGAGGCCATGCAGGCGGGCGCTTCCGATTACCTTATCAAGCCGTTTGATGCAGAGGCGCTGGTCAACAAGGTGGCCGATTATGTGGTAGCCAATCCTGAGGCGGCCAATGCAGCGGATAATCAGCGCGTAGTGCAAGACGACAGCATGAAAAAACTTTATGCCTTGACGGCCAAAGTCGCCAAAACCGATGTTACCGTGCTGTTGCAAGGCGAAAGCGGAACCGGTAAAGAGGTTATTGCCCAGTATATTCATCAGAACTCAACGCATTACGAAGGTCCTTTTATCGCGGTGAATTGCGCAGCTATTCCTGAAAACATGCTGGAAGCGATGTTGTTCGGTTATGAAAAAGGCGCCTATACCGGAGCCGTTCAGTCTATGCCGGGGAAATTCGAACAAGCGCAGGGCGGCACCTTGTTGCTGGATGAAATTGCCGAAATGGATTTAGGCTTGCAGGCAAAATTATTGCGGGTATTGCAGGAAAAGGAAGTTGAGCGTCTGGGCAGCCATAAAAAAATCAAGCTCAGTGTCAGAATTTTGGCGGCCACCAATCAGAAGCTAAAAGAGCAGGTGGAGCAGGGGGGGTTTCGTGAGGATTTGTATTATCGGCTCAGCGTGTTTCCTATCAGTATTCCGCCGTTACGCAACAGAGTGGGCGATATTTTGCCGCTGGCGCAGGAATTGATGCAGCGTCATAGCCAAGAAGGCAAAAAGTTGCCTGAATTCGACCTTCAGGCGACTGAAAAAATGCTGGCTTACAGTTGGCCGGGCAATGTCAGGGAGTTGGATAATGTGGTGCAGCGGGCGCTTATTTTACGCACTGGCGATAAGATTACGGTTGATGACTTGGTGTTTGAAGACACGGGGTCGATGATGGCGATGGGCTCTTCGGTCGAGTCTACAGGGAAGGTGCGTGAGTCTTATCCGGTTGATGTTAAAGATGAAGCTGTTGAGATAGGCGGCTTGGGCGAAGGCGTTCGCTCTGCCGAAGAAAGCATTATTTTGCAAACCTTACAGATGGAAAATGGCAGCCGCAAGATAACGGCTGAAAAGTTGGGCATTAGTCCCAGAACACTTCGCTACAAGATGGCGAGGATGAAAGATTCGGGTGTGATTATTTCATGTTAACATGTGGCATTAAAAATGCTTTAAACTCTGTACTATATAAAATGTAAGAGGAAAACCCCCATGAGTGAGATGAATGTAAATCAAGTTTTGGCTCAGATGCGGGCAATGTCACTTGAGGCCGGCGGCGGCAAGGTGCAAGAGACCGGTGGCGGCGGCGCTGATTTTGCGGCAATGTTAAAACAGACCATTGGCACTGTTAATGACACCCAGCAAACTGCCGGAAAAATGACGGAGGCTTTTGAGTCAGGCGATACTAATGTTAGTCTGGCAGAGGTTATGGTGGCTTCGCAGAAAGCGAGTGTTTCATTTCAGGCAATGTTGCAGGTCAGAAATAAATTGGTTGAAGCCTATCAAGATGTCATGAATATGCCAATGTAGATAAGGCAAACTGAAATTAAAAAATGAGCGAACAGAGCAGTAACAGTCTAGTTGAGGCAAATCGCCAGCATGATCCCGTGGGCAGGGGGCATCTGGATGGTGAAGCGTCTCATATTTTGGCGACCAAGGTAGATGCACATCCTGCCCTTAAAGGCTTGGCCGGACTGACCATAGCCCGTCAGATCGGGTTAATGCTGGGGTTGGCGCTGAGCGTCGCTATCGGTGTTGCCATTGTTCTATGGTCGCAAGAGCCCTCTTACGGACGTTTGTATTCCGAAATCGGTGAAAGCGATGTGGCTGAAATCCTTGAAATTCTCAATAAGGAGAATATTAAGTATAAAGTCGAAACCGGCTCCGGAGCGATTATGGTGCCGATGGCTGATGTGAGCGCAATCAAACTCAAATTGGCGGCTCAGGGCTTGCCCAAAAGCAATAGCATGGGCTACGAGTTGCTGGATAAAGAGCAGGGTTTCGGCACCAGCAAAAGTGTCGAAACGGTGCGTTTCCAGCGAGCCTTGGAAGGCGAGATTGCCCGGACGATCATGTCCATCCAGAATGTAAAAACGGCCAGGGTATTGTTAGCCCTCCCGGTTCAGTCGGTATTTGTGCGGGAGCGTAAAAAGCCCAGCGCTTCAGTCATAGTCAATTTATATCAAGGCAGGTCGCTGGACAAAGGCCAAGTCGAATCAATTATTCATTTAGTCGCGTCCAGCGTGCCGCAATTGGATGCCGAGCAAGTCACAGTCGTCGATCAAAAAGGTCAGCTGTTAAACAGCAATGACTCATCAGCAGCGGGCAATTTAACCTCCAAGCAATTCGAATATAAGAAAAACATTGAAGAGCATCTGATGGGGCGAATTCAAAATATTTTGTCGCCATTGGTGGGCGGTGACGGAATGCGCGTGCAAATTTCAGCGGATGTGGATTTTACCGAGACCGACAGGACTCAGGAGATGTTCAATCCGGATTTACCGGCGTTAAGAAGCGAACAAACATCGGAAGAGCGAAGTTCGTTGTCCGCCACGCAAGGTGTTCCCGGCGCATTATCAAACCAACCGACGCCTGCGGGCACCGCCCCGGAAACAAAACCTGCTTCAACAGCAGCGCCGGGTTCGGCGGCTGCAACAGCTGCCCAGGGTGCGGCGACAACAAGTCCGTCTGCCTCACCCGGTTCGGCATCAAAAAATGCAACCCGGAATTACGAGTTGGATAAAACCATCACCCATACCCGATTGGCGACAGGGGCGTTGCGCCGCTTGTCCGTGGCCGTGGTGGTTGATGACAGGCATGTAGCCCAGGGCGATGGCAAGGTTGCAGCGCAGTCGTATTCCCAGGAAGACATTAATCGTTTTAGTGATCTGGTCAAGCAGGCGGTCGGTTTTGACAGCAGTCGGGGTGATCAGGTTACTGTCACTAATGTGGCTTTCAAGATAGATGAGCTTGTAGAGGCATTACCGGCTGTGCCTGTTTGGGAGCAGGGTTGGTTTTTTGATCTTATAAAACAAATTGCCGCCGTGTTGGCCGTATTGTTTCTGTTTTTCGGGGTGTTGCGACCCACCATGCGCAGCCTTGTCGGGCGGGATATGGAAGAGAAAAAAGCCTTGGCTTTGGTTGAGGCGCAAGAAAAGGCCGCCGCTATCGGGGGGACTGTTCAATTTAATGAAGCGGGAATGCCAGTTGCTGTCCCTGCCGGCAGCTCTATTGCCGGTCAAAGTGGATCGGTAAATTTTGCTATGCCCCCCGAGATGCAGGACTTGTTGCTTTTGGATACGCCTCAGAGTTACGAACATCGCCTGGAATATGTGAAAAGGTTGGTTGATGACGATTCGAAAGTAGTCGCGCAAGTTATTAAATCATGGGTTCGAAAAGATGGCTAAGCCGGCGGTAACAAAAGAGTTAAATCAGGTTGATCGTGCCGCTGTTTTGTTGCTGGCGCTGGGCATGGAAAGGGCGGCGATGGTTCTAAAGCACATGTCTCCCAGGGAAGTACAGACGTTGGGCATCACCATGGCAAGCGTGGGTGAAATCTCCATAGAGATGATGGATCAAGTGGTTGAGGAATTTATTGTCGCGGTAAAGAACCAGACAGCTCTAGGTATGGATACTGATGAATATATCCGCACCGTGTTGATCAGCGCTTTGGGCGCAGATAAAGCGAACAATATCCTTGACCGGATTTTGCAGGGCGGCAACACCAAGGGTATTGAGCAGTTGAAATGGATGGATACCCGGTCGATTGCAGACATGATTCGTTTGGAGCATCCGCAGATTGTCGCGACGATTATGTCGTTGATGGATAGTGAGCAGGCGGCTGATGTGATGATGTACTTGCCCGAAAGCATGCGTGCCGATTTGATGATGCGGATTGCAACTATGAAGGGCATACAGCCGTCCGCGTTGCGAGAGCTGGATCAAATCATGGAAAAACAGTTAACTGGTTCGGATAATGTTAAATCGACCAATATCGGCGGTGTCGATGCGGTGGCTAACATTTTAAATTTCCTGGATGGCGGCGCTGCCGACTTGGTGATGTCGGGAATTGCCGAGCACAGGTCTGAATTGGCTCAGGAAATTCAGGAGAAGATGTTCACCTTTGAAGACCTTACTTCGATTGATGAAAGAGGTATGCAAACCTTGCTGCGTGAAGTTTCAACCGGCCAGTTGTTACTGGCGTTGCGTGGTGTAGGTAGTGAGCTTAAGGAGAAAATATTCAGCAATATGTCCAAGCGGGCCGCAGAAATGCTGCGTGACGATTTGGAGGCTTCGCCACCAGCCAAGATAAGCGAAGTGGAATTGGCGCAAAAAGACATTTTGGCTATTGCTAAGAAATTAGCGGATGCAGGCGAGATACAAATGGGAGTCGGTGGTGATGAACTCATCTAAGACGCCCAGATTCACAGCCTCCGAGCTGGAATCGTTAAGGTTATGGAGTATGCCGGATGTTTCCGGAGTTGATGCTGTCAAGGAATCTGAGACGGTTGAGCTTGAGGAAGAGCTGACGCCGATTTTAACGGTTGATGAAATTGAAGCCATGCAAAAGCAGGCGTATGACGAAGCATTTGCGCAAGGTAAAATGCATGGGTTTCAGCAAGGTTTTGATGAGGGTTCAAAAAAAGGCTACGAGGATAATGTGCACTTGCTGCAAAGTCAGGCGGCAACTCTGGTCAGTCTTCTGGAATCCTTAAGTGAGCCGTTTAAAAAACTTGATGAAGAAGTGGAAAAAGAGCTGGTTAAACTGGTTATAGGTATCGCAACGCAAATAATACGCCGGGAAATCAAGTTGGATTCGGGGCAAATCGTTGCCGTTGTTCGGGAAACAATTAATGTTTTGCCATTAGCGTCACAAAAGATCAGTTTGAAATTACACCCTGAAGATGCCGGGTTAGTGCGTTCTGCATTAGCGCTGGATGAAATATCCTCAAGCTGGTCCATCGTCGATGATCCATTGATTACCCGTGGCGGCTGCGAAGTCGATACCGAGATTTCGCATGTTGATGCGACTGTCGAGCATCGTTTGGCTGCTGTTATCGCAACCGTATTGGGTGGTGATCGGGAGCGCGACGGCATGGGTACTCAAGCAGTGCAGGGAGCAGTTGCCGACGACTCCAGGGGTGGTGGAGAAATTGCCGAGGACAAAAGCTAGTGATTCCGGATGCAAATCGGTCGCAGATTTGGCTAGCTAAATTAAAACCCTATTCTGAAAGATTAACTGAAGTCCCTGAGCTTGTTGTCGAAGGCAGGCTTTCCCGCATGGTAGGGCTGACGCTGGAAGCGGTGGGTTGCCGGGCGGCTATTGGTTCCCGCTGCCGGGTGGAGACTAAAAGCGGCAGAATGATTGAAGCGGAAGTCGTGGGTTTTTCGGGTACACGGATTTTTTTGATGCCGACCGCGGAAGTTCATGGGCTTGAGCCGGATTGCCGGGTTATTCCGATGGGTAAACATAGCCAGGCGAGAGTCGGTTTTGGTTTGCTGGGGCGGGTGCTGGATGGGGCTGGCAATGCGATTGATGGCAAAGGCCCGCTTAAAACCGATGCACTGGTTTCGCTTAATGGCGTGCCGATCAATCCGTTGTCAAGAAGGCCGATACGTGAGCCGCTTGACGTTGGAGTTAGGGCGATAAATTCGATACTCAGCGTGGGTCGCGGACAGCGTATGGGCTTGTTTGCCGGCACCGGCGTGGGTAAAAGTGTGTTGTTGGGCATGATGACCAAATTTACCAAGGCGGATATTGTTGTCGTCGGTCTGATTGGCGAGCGGGGACGAGAAGTTAATGAATTCGTGCTGAAGACCTTGGGCGAAGAAGGGCTTAAACGAGCGGTGGTGGTGGTTTCGCCTGCGGATTGTCCGCCGTTGATGCGGGTTCATGCAGCACTATTGTCAACCAGCATTGCCGAATATTTTCGCGACCAAGGGCTCGATGTATTGTTGTTGATGGACTCATTAACGCGATTTGCCCAGGCGCATCGTGAAATTGCGCTGGCTATCGACGAGCCTCCAGCTACCAAGGGCTATCCGCCTTCGGTTTTCGCCAAGTTGCCGCATTTGGTGGAGCGTGCCGGTAATGCCGATCACGGCGGAGGCTCTATAACCGCATTCTATACAGTCCTGGCCGAGGGTGACGATACCAATGATCCTATTGCCGATGCGGCCCGAGGCGTGCTAGATGGGCACATCATATTGTCCAGAAGCTTGGCCGACTCAGGGCATTTTCCCGCCATTGATATAGAGGGCTCAATCAGCCGGGTTATGCCGGATATTATTGATGCCAATCATTTGCAACTGGCGCGGGAATTAAGGCGGTTGTATTCACTTTATCAACAAAACCGCGATTTAATCAGCGTCGGTGCCTATCAGCCAGGATCGGATCCTCGAATCGACAAGGCTATTGAGAAAAACCCGGCGATTCTGGAATTTTTGCAACAAAGCATGGATGAGTCGGTCGATATCAATCAGAGTTTGCAAGAATTGGCGTTGTTACTGGGCATGGCCAGGGCGGCTGCCTGAGGTTCAGGTCAGCTTGGAATATAAAGGACATAAGTGAAAAAATCGCAACGCATTAAAACGATTGTGGACATTAAGGCCACACAGGAAAAAAACGCTTTGGAAGTGCTGGGCGCAGTTCAGAGAAAACTCCAGTCCATGCAAGCGCAAGTTGAAGGATTAAGAAACTATCGGAAGGAATATCAGGTTAGATTCGATCAGTTAGGCATTAAGGGCGTCAATGTTGCGCAGCTTTTGGAGTTTAGGTCGTTTATCGATAAGCTCGATAAAGCAATAATTGGACAGGAACAAGTGCTGAGTTCGATTGAGGCCGAATTAATGACCAAAAGAAAAATCTGGGAAGAATTGCATCATAAAACCCAAAGCCTGCAGAAGGTTTGCGATTCAGCTTTGGCGATAGAAATGAAACAGGAAGCTAAACGGGAACAACTGGAGCAGGATGAGCGGGCATCCAGAAGCGGGCGAAATAATTCAAATGGCATGGGAAATGCTTAGTAATTTCTAAGGTTTCAGGAGAATTAATTATGAACATTGAAAGTGCAAATTTATCATCTTTGGTATCAAGTAGTGTTACGGTTGAAAGCATGTTGCCGCCTGTGGTCGACGCCGGGGTTATTTCCGAAGGCTTCTCCGATGCATTAGTTACGCAGATTCAGTTGTTGAGCAATGTTGCAACTGAGGATTTGTTGCCTTTGCAGGTAACGGATATTGCCGGTTTGCAAACAATTACCGATCAGCAAGCCACTACCGACTTGTCGGTAAGCAAGGCTGATATGCAAGATTTTGCCGCTTTATTAGGCAATGATTTGCCGTCGTCATACAAAACAAAAGACGAGGTTGATCATGAGGCTGCCTTGGCCTTGGTAACGGACACCTTGAAATATATTGCCATGGGTACGACGGCTGGAGAAAAGGCGGCAGAGGCAGAGCAAAATATCAAAGATGTGATTGCAATGGCTGTTGTTCCTGCTGAGCAAAACATGGAAGACACGATTGCGGTGGCTGTTCCTGCTGAGCAAAACATGGAAGATACGATTGCGGTGGCTGTTCCTGCCGAGCAAAACATGAAAGATGTGACTGCAATGGCCATACCTGCTGAGCAAATCATCAAAGATACGATTGCAGTGGTAGCTCCGGTTGAGCAAAGTGCGACAGATGTGGTTGCTGAAACTGATCAAGGCATGAAAGATGCGGGGACTCCGGTTCAAATGGATTTAGAGCAGGCAAAAGATAATGATAAAGTCGATAAAAAGCAGGGTGAAAGCGAAGCTCCACTAGCGAATGTTGAGGACAGCCATGGAGCTGAAGAGTTGGTTGCAACCATTACTTTTACTCCGGTAATGCCGATTGAGCAAGGAAAGTCAGTCAATAATTGGGTGCCTGCAGATGTTATTGAAGAGGGGGCTCTGTTGTCTTTTATAAAGCCCTCGACTGGAGATGCCAAATCGAACCAGCCTGCGAAAGCTCCTGATAATGTGTTGCATAGTGAAACCGTTTTTCGTCAGCCGGTTCAGGATAAGCAGGGCTTTAATTTAAAGTATTTTGACAATGCAGGGCAAGCTGAAAAGCCCGGACGCATTGAACAGCAAGTATTAGGTTTAGAGGGGGAAAAAACTTTGCCCCGTATTGGAACGGACATAACCGTGCTAAATAGGTCGATTGTTGAGAATAAAACGGATGTTCCGGCAATAACCAAGCCGCTATCGCATCCGGAATGGAACAAAGATCTGGGGGAGCGGATTGTGTGGATGAGTAGCAAGGCAATACCGTCGGCAGAGATCAGGCTGAATCCAGAGCATCTTGGCCCCATATCGGTTCGTGTTAATGTGGCTGATGATCAGGCAACTGTCGTATTTACAGCGCAGCATGCGGCGACAAGAGAAGCTCTTGAAGCATCCATTCCCAAGTTGCGGGAAATGATGGGCGCGCAGCAACTCAATCTGGTGGATGTGAATGTTTCCCAAAGCGCCGCTTCAGATCAGGGGCGTTCGCAAGCACAAAACTTTGCGCAAACAGCTGATGGTCGTGGACAACAAGGCGCGGGGGGCGCTGCCGGCGATGGAGTCGATGATGTGGAACAAGAAATCGAAAGCGGACGAGCCGTGGTCAGCAAGGGCCTGTTGAGTCTATATGCATAGCGTTAAGCCGCTATTAGCGCTTTAAGCTCTCAGGATATTTTAATTATTTCTTCTGTGCGGGTGCAGGTGATAAGTGCTGTTTCCGAATGTCATGCTTTTCAAAGGCTAAAAAAACATCTATAATGCGCGGTTCTTAGGGGCTGTCCGCTCCTCCTTGCTTTACCATCTTTATAAGACAGAGGTGGGAGGCTTAACCGAAAGGAAAAAACATGCGACATTATGAAATTGTCTTTTTAGTCCATCCTGACCAGAGTTCTCAGGTTCCAGCGATGATTGAGCGTTATAAATCAACCATCGAAACTGCATCCGGTAAAATCCATCGTTTGGAAGACTGGGGTCGTAGACACCTAGCGTATCCAATCAAAAAAATCCATAAAGCGCATTATGTGCTGATGAATGTCGAGTGCGATCAGCCTACTTTGGACGAGTTAGAAAGCGGTTTCCGCTTTAATGATGCCATTTTGCGTAGCATGACTTTACTGCAAAAAGTGGCTATTACCGAACCATCTATCATCGCCACATCAACTGCTGAAGAAAATAAAGCGGCTGAATCAAGAGCCAAAGATGCGGCAGCCAGAGCGGCTGTGGCAGAAGCCGATGACGAACTTGATTTGGATGATATCGACGAAGACTTTGATGCTGACGCACTCGCTTCTGAATAAAACTTTCAACACTTGGATTTACGAGAATTATTATGGCACGTAACATTAGACGCAAAAAATTCTGCCGATTCAGTGCAGAAGGTGGAACAGAGATCGACTACAAAGATCTGGATTTGTTGAGTGATTATATTACTGAAACCGGTAAAATTGTCCCCAGCCGCATTACAGGAACCAGCGCCAAGTATCAAAGACAGTTAGGTGTTGCAATTAACCGCGCTCGTTTTATTGCATTATTGCCTTTCTGCGACGCACACAAATAATACACT
>Ga0172379_10005989_pt1 | contig 16578 bp, 13 predicted proteins | sample GrowelOW334metaG_FD_119756 | JGI IMG/M metagenome (GOLD analysis project Ga0172379, IMG submission 119756) | Groundwater microbial communities from an aquifer near a municipal landfill in Southern Ontario, Canada - Groundwater well OW334 metaG | ecosystem: Environmental > Aquatic > Deep... | reverse complement strand
TCTGAACAGGGAAGGGGCCATCCGCAATTGCCTGATTGAAGGTCCACTGGCCTTTGATACCGCCATCAGCAAAGAGAGTGCGATCCATAAAAACCTGGTGAGCGAAGTCGCCGGAGAAGCGGATCTACTGTTGATGCCCGATATTGAGGCCGGTAATATATTATATAAGGCACTGGCCTATTTTGCCAATTCCAAAGTGGCCTCGGTAATTCTGGGGGCTTCGGCGCCGGTGGTCCTTACCTCCAGATCAGATTCCGAAGAAGCGAAACTCAACAGCATTTTACTGGCCTCGGCGGTCAATAATTAAGAATCTTTCCACTGATGCCACTGATAACACAGATGATGCAAATTATACAAAATTAAAAAAACCAATATCAGTGTTATCTGTGTAATCAGTGGATAGTATAAATCGTCTATAAAATGAACCCGATAGAAATTCTTGTTTTAAATCCTGGCTCCACCTCAACCAAGATTGCCGTTTTCCAGAATAACCGGCCGGTCTTTCAAAAGAGCATCAAGCATTCAGCCGAGGAGTTAAAGCCGTTTAAACGGGTCACCGATCAGTATGAATTCAGGAAAGAGATCATTCAAAATGAATTGATCGAAGCCGGAATCGATATCACCAAAATAGCTGTTGTTGTCGGAAGGGGCGGACTGGTTAAACCGATCGAATCGGGCGTGTATGAGGTCAATCAGGCCATGATCGACGACCTGAAGTCAAATATGACGGTGGAGCATGCCAGTAATCTCGGAGGGTTAATTGCCCATGACCTGGCCTCTAAAATACCGGGTTGCCGCGCCTTTATCGCCGATCCGATTGTGGTGGATGAATTCAACGATCTGGCCAGGTTTTCAGGGCATCCGAATTTCCGCCGGGATTCCATCTTTCATGCCTTGAACCAAAAAGCGGTTGCACGCACGTATGCCCATTCAATGGGGAAAAAATACACGGATCTTAACCTCATCGTGGCTCACCTGGGTGGCGGAATTTCGGTTGGAGCACACGAAAAAGGCCGTGTCGTCGATGTAAACCAGGCGCTGGACGGTGAGGGCCCCTTCTCCCCTGAGCGCAGCGGAACACTTCCGGTGGGACAACTTATCTCCATGTGCTTCAGCAATCAGTATACGGAAGATGAAATCCGTAAAATGGTAGTCGGGCAGGGTGGCCTGGTTGCTTATCTCGGCTCAAGCGCCGCAAACGTGATCGAGGAGAGAATTCAGCACGGTGATCAGTACGCTAAGCTGGTATATGAAGCCATGGCCTACCAGGTGGCAAAAGAGATCGGTGCATGTGCGGTCGTTCTCAAAGGTCAGGTCGATGCCATTCTTGTCACCGGAGGGATCGCTTTCAATGAACTGTTCATCCAGCTGCTCACTTACCGGATTGCCTGGATTTCACAGATCAGGGTCTTCCCGGGTGAGGATGAGATGCGGGCACTGGCTTTAAATGTGCTCATGGTGATTAATGGTGAATTAGAACCGAAAATCTACAAATAATTCTATTTTTGCAGCCAGTCAGGCGGGAGTAGCTCAGGGGTAGAGCATCAGCTTCCCAAGCTGAGGGTCGCGGGTTCGAATCCCGTTTCCCGCTCACTATCAGAAAAACAGGCACTTAGGCCTGTTTTTTTTTGATTATTCCCCGTCTACATTTGTCTGGATTCCTCCTGATCACATTTGTATCAGCAAAAAATATTCCTGAATACTCCTGCGTCGATATTCGACAACTTTTCAACAAAGTCAATTTTCTTCCTTTCGGATGTATACAATTCGCCAAGTTTGTGGTTACATAAGTAACCCTATCTGTTACAAATGTCTATTTCACAAGTGTCACGATGCACATATGTGATTCATACTTGTGAAAAAAAATGAAGGCGAAACGAGCATAAATTGAAATTAGCACATCGTACAAATAACCAGATAGTTACATATTATTATATGGAGCATAACTATATATAGAATGAGGAAAACCCAGTAAAATGGGGCATTTCAGCCCATATGGAATTTATATATGATATAATTAACTCATTATTAACCTTTTACATCATCTATTTCATGTCATAATTAAGGTTTCCAGGAATCATATTAGGCTATTAATGCCTAAAACGGCCTGTTTCAACTAAAATCTATAAAATCATTAATAAATTACTATGAATAAGTAAAATAGGATTTGCGAATAATAGCTCTGAATTAATCACGCTATTTCCTTCGCAGACCACTTTTCAGCAATCCAATGATTTCTTAAATCATAAGTTAAGGTTAACCTGAAATTTGTAAAATTGTACATATGTTAATTGAAAAATGTAGTATTGTAAACACAGGTTAACTTATGTAAATAATTACAATTGACAATTGTTATTTTGTGAATTGTAAATCGTTATTTACATTTGTTACATGGTAGAACGTATCAAAGAGATCATATTAAATGAGGGGTTGACATCAGGAAACTTCGCTGATTTGATTGGTGTACAGCGCAGCAGCATGTCGCATATACTTAATGGGCGGAATAACCCGAGTCTCGATTTCATTGTAAAGACCCTTCAAACCTTTCCCAAGGTAAATCCGGAGTGGTTATTGACAGGCGCAGGTCCGATGTTGAGGTCAAATGCCCCTGATCAGGCAACTCAACCGGTCAGGGAGCGCTCAATTTTCGATTCTGTTCCGGAACCGGTTGCTAAAACAACTTTGGTCCCTGAAGTCAAACATGTTGAAATACAGCCTGATCCTGTCAAGAATTTAGAGAAATATGTCGATAAGGTTTTGATATTTTATTCCGATCATACCTATGATGAGTTTATAAAGACGCAGAAAACCGAATTCTGAGAATTTGTATGATTTGAGTATTTTTGACGCCAGTTAATCTGGCATGATGATTTACAAAAGACTGCTCCGCCCTTTTCTCTTTTTATTCGATCCGGAATTCATACACGGTTTCACCTTTTTCTTTTTCCGCTGCTTCCCCTTTGCAGGAAAAATTCTCAGCAGGAAAATCAGCTGGAAAAATTTCCGGTCCCCTGACATCCCCCTTTTTAATATGACCTTCCGTCACGAGGTGGGCATAGCCGGCGGCCTGGATAAAAATGCCGCAGCCCTCCGGTTTATGAAAAATATCGGGTTTGCCTTTATGGAAATCGGAACGGTCACCCCTCTCGCCCAGAAGGGCAATCCTCGCCCGCGCCTGTTCCGCTTGACGCGCAGCCAGGCCTTTATCAACCGGATGGGATTCAATAACGACGGACTGCACACTGTCGTTGAACGATTAAAGAAACGCCCCAAGGACTTCATCATCGGGGGTAACATCGGGAAAAACATTCAGACACCTAATGAGGATGCGTGGAAGGATTACCTGACCTGCTTTGCCGGGTTATACGACTATGTTGATTTATTCATCGTGAATGTCAGTTGCCCCAATATCAAGGACCTGAGCGAACTTCAAAACCGCGGACAGCTTACAGAAATCCTGATGCACCTGATTGATTACCGTTCAGGACAAGCCGTTAAACGTCCGATACTCCTTAAAATATCGCCTGACTTATCGTATGTCCAGCTGGATGAGGTGATTGAGGTAGTCAAAGAAACCCGTATCGACGGATTGGTTGCCACCAATACCAGCGTTCGCAGGATGGGACTAGCTTATTCGGAAACCGAGATTGCGTCCTTCGGATCAGGCGGTCTCAGTGGCAAACCCCTGTCTGCCTTATCCACTGATATCATCGCTTATCTGCATAAAAACCTGGGGGATAAATATCCGATCATCGCTTCCGGAGGGATCATGTCGGCTGATGACGCCATCGAAAAGATCAATGCGGGCGCCAAACTCATTCAGCTTTACACCGGTTTCGTATATGAAGGGCCCGGACTATTGCCTCAGATACTGAAGGCCATCCATACAAAAAAAGCAGTTTAACATCTTTTAAGTTTTTTGCGGTTTTATCATACACTCCGGTAATTCTCATCCGAGTATTTTTACTGTGTGAAATTGAAGAGCCTTCCCATATCTGTCATTCTTATGCTGCTGGCTTTCTTGCTTATCAATTGCCAGCAGGATCATAAACCTGCCCAACCACAGCAGGATTCTCTGATGCAGGCCATTAACAGATATTTGGAATGGGAAGGGGAGAATGGTTTTAATGGGGTCATTTTGGTCAAAACCCCTGGAAACGATCTGCTGATCAGGTCTTTCGGATACGCCAATGAGGAGCAGCTTATCCCGAATACCCCGCAAACCGCTTTTGATATCGGTTCACTGACCAAACAATTTACCGGAGCAGCGGTTCTAAAGCTGGAAATGCAGGGTAAATTGTCGGTGACTGACAGTATCGGAAAGTACCTTCCCGCTCTCGGACCTGATAAACGGATGATCACCTTTCACCAGCTGCTGACTCATTCTTCCGGTCTTCCGACGGATATTGTATCAGATGCTGAGGTAATTACAAAAGAAGACCTGCTGAACAAAATAAACGAAACCCCTTTAATCAGTCAGCCGGGTTCAGGTTACCATTACTCACATGCCGGATATAATCTTTTGGGATTATTGATTGAGGCGATCTCCGGCACCGACTATGAAAACTATCTGCAGGCAAACCTCTTTAAACCCTCAAAAATGAGATTTACCGGTTACCGAATGCCCGACTGGACTTCAACCAGTCTGGCTCATGGATACCGGTTTTGCAATGATTGGGGCGGACCGATGGATGCCGGCTGGCTTGACGATGGCCCGTCATGGAACCGCAGGGCCAGCGGCGGAATGCTGAGCACTATCATTGACTTGTATGTCTGGCATGAAGCTTTACTGGGCAACGAGATACTCGACGAACCCTCGAAGGTAAAATATTACTATCCGGCTATTCCGGTTATTGTCAATGATATCCAGTCATCCGGTTATGGCTGGAGGATCATCAAAACGCAGCGGCAAACCAAAGTCATCGCACACAACGGTTGGAACGGGCGTTATTATTCTGATTTTCTGCGTTACCTCGACGAGAAAGTGACTATTATTTTATTGTCAAACAAGTTTCGGGATGGTAACCAGAACATTACCTATGAGATAGCCAAATGCATCTTCCGCAAAGAATACCAGCCACGTCTCACCGGTTGCATGACGCAGTGCATTGATTCGCTGCCGGATAACCGTTTGGGCAGACTGGGAGGGAAATTCCTCACCCTGCTGGCCAATGGAGTTGATAAGGATTTTAAAGAATTTACCGAAACCTGTCTGGCCAGCCATCTCATTATTAAATTTGGAAAAGATACCCTGGTGAGCGAGTTGAAAGATCTGCAAAAACGCACCGGACCGCTGCGGATAAGGCAGATCATGATCACGGATAATCAACGGATGAACATTGAGGTCATCCAGGTCCGGAATAATCAGGAAGCCTTTATCCAACTCTATTTCGATAAAAACGAGGATTACAAGATCCGTGGTTTCAAGTTTGAATCCCCGGATGAAAGGCATTAAGGCTGAACATCCCGCATGATCCCATGCTCCAGGCTGATAAATGTTTCGGTACTCGAAACTCCGGGGATGCTTTGAATCCGGCCATTCAGAACTTCCATCAGATGCTGGTTATTCCGGCAGTATACCTTTAAAAATATGGCATAGTTCCCGGTGGTATAGTGGCACTCAACGATTTCGCTGATCTTTTCGAGTTCGCCGGCCACCGAATGATACATCCCGGCTTTCTCGAGAAATACCCCGACGTACGCGCAGGTGCTGTATCCCAGGTTTTCAGGTGAAAGCTTGACGCTGTAGCCGGTGATGATCCCCTGTTGCTCCAGCTTGGCAACCCTCTGGTGTATAGCGGCTCCCGACATCCCGCATTCACGCGCGATTTCAAGAAATGAAACCCGGCCTTTGTCCGAAAGCAGATGCAATATCCGCCGGTCTACACTGTCGATTTTGATTGATTCTGACATAAATAAATTGAAGCTGAGCGATAAAGGTATATATCTTTTTACACAGAACTTGGCGGGTTGAAATTGATCGTCTAATAATTTTGCATCTTTACAACCGGCTACAAGAGAAAGTGCTTTATGGCGGAAGAGATAATCTTTAAGGAAGGTCAAAGGTTCTCCTTTGTTATTACCAATAAGTTGGTTCTCCCGGGAACCGATGAGGTGAACCTTATCCTCATGGGGCCCGACCAGAAAAAGTACCTGCTGGCGGAGCATTACTATGAAAACTACCATCTTAAGGTGGGCCAGACGATTGTATGCACCATCGATAAAATCAATTGCTCAGGAAAGATATTCCTCGAACCCGACCACCCGTATTATAAAATTGGCGAACGCTACGATTTCCTGGTGCTCCGTCTTGCCGAACAGGAAAACTTTCTGGGAAAAATACAGATCATTGCCTGGGTAAGGGACCTTCACGGACTGGAATGGTCATGCCCCATTGACAAAGCAGAGGATATTGAACCGGGTTACAGTTACCTGGCCTGTCGCGTGGACCGGATCAAAAAGGGTGAATTGATATTGTCGTTACCTGCCATGACCAGCCGGTTCACCACCCTGAAGGTGGGCAGCACTTACTCATTTAAACTGCAGGATATCAAGACCTTTGAAGATGAAGAGTTTTATGTATTGAAAGATACCATAGGTAATTTCCACCGGCTGCCCGTATACAATTATGTCCATTATGGATTTAAACCCGGACAAAGCCTTGAAGCAATGGTGGTTAAATACAAGCCCAATGGTGAATGCCTGATTGAACCGGTTCATCCTTATTACAAGATCGGGGAAAGCTTTTCTTTCAAATATACCGGCATGCACAAAACAGTCGACCTGTTTGGCCGGATTGAAGCCGTAATAACAGTCACCGACCAGTTTGGCCAGGAGATTAAAGTCAAACCGCACTCCTGGCAAACCGAGTTGGACCTGTATAACCCGGAAACGATAACCTGCCTCGTACAGGGGTTCAGGAAAGGCCGTCCGGTATTGATTAATATCCAGGAGAATACGTTAAAAGCTTAGCCTGCCGGGCAGCTTCCACAGTCATGAAAAATCAGTTTGCACTCATACTTATCCTGTTAACTGTTTTTGCCCCTTTTTCGGTCGCACAGGAGAAGAAAGCGGTTATCCACATTCAATTTGAAGAGGCCGTCCCGGCTGATGTACAGGTGATTCCGGCGCTTCTGAAGTATAACAAGGACTTTGCCTTCAGTTTTATACTGGATGATGCACGGGAAGATGCTTATTCACTTGCTTATAAGCTTTTTAATGGGGGATACTGCGAAATCGATGGAATGACCTATCCGGGACTGGATTACTCTGACGGGTGTGGCAATGCCATCCCTTTTCGTGCCGGGATTGCCTGGTATACTGAGAATCAGCCCAATACAGATCTTCATCTGGGAACACCCAGCTACCTGACCTATTCCCAGGCCATTGAGCTGAATCATTCAGGCTGGGATTTTTTCAATCACAGTTTTGATCATAACGCTTATGTCCCCGGAATGGATTACCACTGGGAATTGGAGACCAACCGTCAGACTTTTAAGAATCAAACCGGCATCAACATGAAGTATTGTGTGCCGCCTTCCGGGGATACCGCATACCTGGAACCCGCTTTTGTCAATGGGGCAATCGCTTGTTTTACTGGAAATTATGGGTATCTGGGAACAGGAACCGGAGTGGATGTGACCGTACCGGTTCCAACCAGCCGGCCGGTTTACTGGAGAAATACCGTTGCCAGCGATACGCACAGCGGGTCCATGCTGAAAGCCGCTGTCGACAATTGGGTGGCCACTACCGGTCAGGGAAAGCAAAAATGGTGGAGCGAGTTCACCCACCGTGTGGAATATGCATATACCGGATCCAGTCTGGAGTTCCCGACCTTCAGGGAGTATTTTGAATACATGAAAAATGAATATGGGATGCCTGGCCGGGATAACGGCTGGTTTGCAAGTGGAATAGAGGTTTTTGAATACCTCAAGGTCAGGGATAATGTAAGTATCCAGCTGCTCAAAAACGGTAATTCACTGGATATAGTGATCGATTTTTCTACCGTTTCCCCAGATTTCCGGTATTATGACATCAGTTTGCTGATCAAAGGCTCCGGGCATATCCGGTCTGTTGTTTGTGATGCCCCGGCCACCTCAACCCATGCCGAATCAGCATACGGGCACCTGGTCAATGTGGATTTACCTGACTCGCGATTCTCGGGAATTCAGGACATTGTTGTAAAGGATGGATCAATAATAAAAGGGTTTCCAAACCCTTGTACGGGGACCTTTAACCTGACGGTTCCTGACGGCGCCGGAGATATTTCAATTGCGATCACCAATACTTTAGGTAGCCGGATGCCGGTACCGGCTGGTACCAATCAGGGTGGTCTGTTGACCATGACTTTCCGGCAAGGCGATTTTCCGGAAGGCTTGTATTTCATAAAGATACAGTCCGGGAACCGGGTTATCGGATACACAAAAGTATTTATCCATTTTTAATTACCTTAACTGTAAGCTGATATGAGAGTATATACCCGAACAGGCGACAAAGGGGAGACCTCCCTTTCCGGGGGCACCCGGGTACAAAAAGATCACCCCCGTCTGGAGGCCTATGGTACGGTGGATGAGCTGAATTCCCATTTGGGATGGGTTCAGTCCGTCATTCCCGATGCGGATGAAAAGGATCGTCTGACCCGGATCCAGAACCGGGTATTTTTAGTCTCGTCACACCTGGCGATTGACGATCCGGAACTGGGGAAAAAATTGCCCGGGATACTCGAGGATGACATCGAAGATCTCGAAAAGGCCATGGATGCGATACTGGATAAGATCCCGCCGTTGAACCGCTTCGTCCTCCCGGCGGGTCATGCCGGCGTGGCTGCCTGCCATATTGCAAGAACCGTTTGCCGGCGGGCCGAGCGTCGAATGGTTACCCTTTCGCGAAACACGGATATGGAGCCCATTCTCATCCGGTATATCAATCGTTTATCCGATTATCTTTTCGTCCTGGCCCGGAAGACTGCCTATGATCTTGGAGCGGGCGAGGTGATCTGGACCTCTGATTTCAGGACCCGCGAACCAAAGTGATGACTGTTCAGGATCCTTTGAAGGCGAACCTCCGCTATGTGATCACGGGCGGTCCCGGTTCCGGAAAAACAACCCTGGTTGAAGCACTTAAGAACCTGGGTTATACCGGCTTCCCGGAAATTGCCAGGGATTTGATCCAGGAGGGCATCACCCCTCCAATCTGGTCAGATAAGCCCGTTTCCGGTCGATTTTTCGAACTTATTCTTGAACATCGTATTTCTTCCCACCAGCAGATCAAATCCGGTGAAATCGCCTTTTATGACCGCGGCATTCCCGATTCGCTTGCCTATCTGAAATTTCAAAACAAAAAGATTCCCCGCTTTTTAATCGAAGCCGTTGATCGATATCGCTATAATACCATTGTCTTCGCTGCACCGCCCTGGGAAGATATCTTTGCCGGGGATTCGGTACGGCGGGAAAGTTACCGGGAAGCAGGGAAGTTGTTCGAATTGGCTGTTCATGCTTACGCTGGTTGCGGTTACCGGATTATTGAATTGCCCAGGGTTCCATTGGAACAACGGGTGGAACAGGTGATTCGGGTGATCAATAAAGGCGGCGTGTAGAGACGTACCGCGGTACGTCTCTACTGAGATACAAAATGGTAAATAATGTACCCCAGTTGAAAATTTTTCTCGGTGGTGGCGAAATTAAACCGGGTATTTTGTGCGGCTGACTTGGCGGCATCCAGGAAACAGGGCTCCTTGGTATCGGTGCCCGCCGAATTGATGCTGGTGAGTTCAACTTTACCGCGCTGACCCACGCGGATATCCACCTGCACGGTGGCTCCGCCCTTGCATTTATATACCGGAATCGGCAGATAGGCTACCTTGCGGTTATCCAGCTTATAATAAATATTCGTCGGCCCTTTATAAACCTGCTCTTCTTCAATCTTGGCGGGTTTATAGAAATCAATGGGCCTGGATTCAGTTTTGGGCAGCTCTTTGTCGTTGGGATCCAGGTCATTCTCTTTAATAATATCCTTTACTGCCTGTGCCACACGCTTTTGTGCCTCCCGTTCGGCCGTGCGGTTCGATGCCGGAAAGTTTTTGTAATCATCATACTTCTCCACTTTATCCTCGGCCTGGTTAACGGCGATATTCCGGGCTTCGCGGGCAGGGGACTTGATACGGTTATCGGCATCGGGTTTTAAGGCTTCCAGCTTTTGAATGTCTTCAAACACCTTAAGGTCAATATAGATGACATTTTCCTGGGCGTCTTTCATTTTTTCCACCCGGGTGAACAGGATAAACACCAGGATTATCATGTGAAAAAGTACGGTACCAATGATCCCGTACTTCTTCTCCGACCAGAATTTTATGAAGGACTTATCTGACAAACTTTTGTTACCGGATTGGCTTTTTATGAACGGCTAAAAGTAGTGATTTATGTCGTGGAAATCAAAAGGGGTCACCGCCTTCGCCGTGACCCCTTTCATGAGCATTACACCTATTGTTTACCTTAATATTTCCTGATCTGGTCCTCATCCCTGACGATCAACTCAGGCTTTCCTTCCCACATATTGATCAGCCCGACCACCCATACATATTCGTTTTCGAAGTACCATTTCGGACTGGCGCTGATATTTCGGGCGATGTTTCTTGGAATCACGACGCTCATGTCCTGGTAGGGGAATGGGGCACCAATGTAAAGGATATAGTTTTCATCCTCAGGTGAGTAGTAAACCTCATCAACCTTGCCGTAAACCCTTCTCACCGTTCCGGCATATTGCCCGGCATCATTGGCTGAGATGGTCTCGATCTGGCTTCCGAATTCCATTTCCCAGTTGGTATGAGTCGGGTAGTAATACATGAACCTGTGGAACAATAACGGGGTCCAGATCAGGTCGATGTGGCGCGGAATCCGGTAATAATACCTGCTGCGGCGAATATCCCACGGCAAGGGCATGTACCGGTTATGATAGTGGTTGACAATACGGATCCTTCTATGATTGTACCAGTTGTCATAGTCGCGGTAGTCGCGGCGGAAATCATCCGATCTCCTTAGGTTTTCATAGTTATCAAAGTCCAGTTTGTATCTCCGCGAGGCAAAGACCTCATCGTTCTGGTGACGGATCATACGGCCGTCATCAGTAGTCAGGGTACCCTTACCCTCACGGTAAACCCTTGATGCAGAAGAGGTATTCACCCTGACTTCGGCGTTATCCGAATTCCTGGTTTCGCCCCGGCGGGTAGCTGAAGAGGTTACCCCGGTTCCCCGGTTTTCAGGACGTACCGTGTTAGTTTCGGTCCTGCGAACGGCATTGCCGCTCCCACTTCTCTGGTCGTTTCCGGTCCGGACCCTGGTTTGGTCTTCACTCCTCCGGGCCGACTCATTGGTGCTCCGGGTAACCTGACCCCGGTCGGTGCTCCGGGTAACCTGGCCCCTGTCGGTAGTCCGGTTAGCCTGACCACGGTCGGTGCTCCTGGTTTCAACCCGGGCACGGGTGGACTCATTGTTGGTGCGGGCGGGTTGGGTGCGCACCGCACTCCGGGTTTCAACCCGTCCTTGCCCGGTAGCCTGACGGCTGTCCGAGGACTTCGACCGCTGGACCGTGCTGGTTGATTTTGACTCCGACCGGGTTCTGGTCTGAGTAGCTTCTTTCCTTGCGCTGCCTTTTTCGCTTTTGTTTTCTCTTGCTGACCTGGTGGCCTGTGGATAGGCAGTCATTCCGGCTATCAGGATCATCGCTAAGATTAAGTAGTTTTTCATGGCTTTGGATTTTAAATACTGTCTTATGCCATGACTTATCAAATGACTTGCCAAAAAATTAAAAATGGATTTTTGTGTCGAAAAACTAGCTAAACGAGTCGAATTTCAACACAAATGTGTAGCTATTCTATGATGGATCAGAAATGCACGCTTTCACCGGCATCGAGCCGGACTGCTTTTTCATAAAACCACTGGGCGGTGTATAGATCAAACAGGGCCATCCCAACCATCTTGAACAGGGTGGTTCCGTGGGTGTCCGCCGTAACTTTACCGCTGATCAGGGAACCAATCGGGATCACCTGTTTTTGCTTGAGCAGGCCCATTTCGATCGGATGGATAATATCTCCTGATTCCTCGAGTGCAAACCGTACATCCACAAAACACTGATCGATGAGTTTGAAAAGGGAATCCGGTAATTCACGCATCTGCGGTTTGTAGGAGCCAAGGGCAATGATATGCTTGTTCCTAAGCAAATCAGCATCATCAGGCAATACAGGCCTGTTGGAATTGGTAGCCGTGATGATCACCTCAGATTGCCCGACCAGCTCCTCGCCAGTCGTTACATGGATCAGCTCCACTTCCGGCAAGGATGACTGCAGGCACGAGATAAAAGTCTTTGACCTTTCGGCGTACTTGTCCAGTATATAAATCTTGGTTATTGGCCTTACCTGGCAGGCTGCGAGTATCTGATGCATGCCCTGAACACCGGCGCCGATCAAACCCAGACTGCTAACATCTTCAGGGGTCGTATAACGGATTCCCGCGGCGGATACGGCTGCAGTCCGGATGGCTGTGAGCTTTGCTCCATTGATAACCGCAACGGGTTCCCCGGTTTCTCCATTGTTCAGTACCACGATTCCCTTGATGACCGGTTCATTTTTCAACGGATTATCGGGAAACATGCTCACCAATTTGGTGCTGAAATACTTGCCGCTCTGGGCCGGCATCAATAACAGGGTATTGTTGGCAAAGCCCATGCTGACTCGTTCGGGCATTACAAAATCGCCATTTTCATAAGCGATCATCGCCGTGATCATCTGATTGGTCAGACTGGTCCAGTCGGTTAATTGGGCCAGTGTTGATTCATTGATAACTAACATATTATACGTAGGTTTTGGTTATTTTTTCAGATTTATTCCGTTTATCGCCGCTTCCATGCGCCTGGCGGTCGGGGTATCGGATAAACCGCCAAGTGCCGTGCACCGCAGCGATGAATGCATCGCCTGGCCCACCTTGAACATGGTGATAATCGTCTCATTCAGAGGGATAACCGCCTGAATGCCACCCAATACCATATTGGCAGAGGTCAGGGCATTCCCGGCTCCGTTGGCATTCCGTCCCAGACAGGGTATCTCCACACGGTTGGCTATCGGATCGCAAACCAGTCCCATCACGTTCTGCATCGCAAGAGAAGCGGCATCAAAAGCCTGTTGGGCCGATCCACCGGCCATCTCCACCAGACCTGCTGCTGCCATGGCGGAACCGGCACCCGTTTCGGCCTGGCAACCAGCTACTTCGGCAGCGAATGTGGCATCCATGGCAATAAACAGGCCAACCAGTCCTGCTGCCCAAAAACCATCCTTCAGGGTTTCATTCTTTCCGGAAAAATCGGCATACCCGATCAGACAACCCGGCAATCCGCCGCAAGCACCCGCCGTGGGAGCGGCGATCACCACACCCATACTGCTTTTAACTTCCATTAGGGCTGTGGAATAGGCGATCATGAGATTAAGCGGACCCGCTTCTATTAAACTTCCGGAGTGATAATGAGCCATGAATCCGGGTGATTGTGATCCGATCAGCCGGTCGGCATACTCAGTACCACCCAAACCGGTTTTAATTCCGCTTCTCCATATATTGACCAGATTTGCCATCATGCCATCGAGTTTCTCAACAGAATAGCCTGATCGCGCCGATTCGAATATCCTCGCGAGCTGACTGGTCTTAATAGCCATTAAATCAGGACTTTTCAATAATCCTGCAAGATCATGAAAGGGTAGGGCACCCGTTTGCTGACCGGGGATGGGCATGACTGGCTTCAACAGTCTGAAAAACCGGAAGCATGACTGAAATAGCGGTTGGCAATCACCGAGGTCAGGTGTGGCGGAAAACCGGTAAACAACTGCATTCCCCTTACCGCCGGAGATGAATGAACTGCCGGAATAGCCCGGAAAATGGGTCATTTGCTGTTCAATATCCTTTCTGGCCATACAATCCGGGGAGTCATGAAAGATGGCGAACAAAACCGCGTCATCGCCCGGAAGATCGACCGGAAACCCCATGATATCAATCATCCTGATCATGCCCCCGCCGGTGGAGATCACCGTTGCGGTAACTTTTTCCCCGTTTCCGCAAACGAGCGAGCACTTGTAGGTATTGGGATGATCTGCAGGATAATCGGTAATGTTAAAGGTAATACCCATGTCCGATTTTTTTGCGAGGTCCAGCGAATTCGTCATTTCGGGATCCAGAATATCCATACCCAGGAGACCCGTAGCCAAACCAATATCTGAACCCTGTGTATGATAGGTCGTTGCCAGAGAACCGCCGGGATGAAAATCAAAATCAACCGATTGGATATCCTGTCCGGCAAGGTCCCGCAAAAGCAATCCTATTCGGTAGGAACCTGCTGTATGTGAACTTGATGGACCACGCATAACCGGACCTAATACATCGTTGAAAATACTCGGCATCATGGAGGACATATCATGAAAAATCTTGAAATTTCAGCACAAGGTAACTTCTAAAGAAATAGTATTTTAGTACACCAACAAAAAACTTAATCCAAATCAAATGAAAAATTTTACAATCACCATGTTTTTATTGGCTCTGGCCTGCGGTTTACAGGCCCAGGTTGCAAAGCATTCTGAAACTCCTCCGCCCTCAAAAGAGACCCTTTCGTTACCCGGCGCCAGGCTGGCCACGCAAACACCGCTTAAAGGGGGTGGCGACATTTTCTGGAAAGAGGAATTTGACTGGTCCGACCCGAACAGTCAGATCGGCTGGCTCCTGCCAACAAGTTGGAAGATGGAAGATCCGGACGACCTCGGATACAATTGGCATTGGGCAACTGACACGTTAAAAGGAGTTTACACCAACGAACCTCCGATAAAATCCGACTCCAGGGCAAACGGATTCCTGGCATTAAACCTGGATGGCTATAACAAGGATCTTGGAAATTATAACAATTATCTATCCGTAAACAGCTCAATTGTAAGTCCTTCCATCGACTGCAGCGCCCATTCCTCTGTATTGGTGAAGCTGGCACAGAATTTCCGCTACTGGTCGGAGGCCGACATGCTGTTTGAAGTCACGAATGACAAAGGTGCTCACTGGGCTTCCTATGACATGAAAATGGGCACTTTGTACAGCGAGCGTGTTGGTGGAATTGCTGCCGGAGACAAGGTTGATCTCTATCTGAACCTTACCGACGTGGCCGCGGGAATGCCCGATGTACAATTCAAGATCACCTGGCGCAAGGCGCGTTTATATTATTGGATGATCGACGATATCACCTTTATGGAAGGCTGGGAAAACGACCTCCAGATGCTCTATTATGAAGCCAATTACGATAATGGCACAACCGACAAGGAGGGATTCTTCTATTCGTTACCTAAAACGCAGTTATCCGGTTACAATATGATGGCTGTCATTCGGAATTTTGGCAATGGCGAGCAGTGGGACACTCATCTTAAAGTAGAGGTGGTAAGAAACAGTCAGCCGATTTACAGCCAGACCACGGTGCCCTATAATTTCTATCCGGGGCTCACCGATACCTTTAGAATAGCGCAACAGTTTGTGCCTGAGGAATTCGGACATTACCGGATGGATTTTTCTGCAAATATGGACAATGAAGACGAACTGCCCGGAGACAACTTCGCTTCCATTCCATTTCATGTTACAGACAGTGTATTCTCAAGGTGCGATAACCAGCCGGAGGTCAGCTTTTCGACCTGGGGATGGTATACCTATCAGCATGAGGGTGATTTGATGGGTACCTGGTATCCTATCAAGAAAGACATGGAAATCAACAGCATATCGGCGTACATCAGCTATGCCGATATCCGGAGCACTTTCAGATTTGTTCTTTTAGGCTATAATGCTGAAGAAGATGCTACTTATGAACTCCTGGGCTCGGATTTTATGCAAATGGATTCCACCATCCTGAAAAACCATTGGGTAACCCTCCCGTTGATCAAGGACGGTGAAGGCGAGTTCCTTACGGCAGGCAATTCCTATATGGTCTGTGTCGAATTCTTTAATAACCTGGATTTCCAGGCCGCCTATGATTCGAAGCGTTACGGGATCGGATCCGACCGGAACAATTTCTATCCAAGCGGGAAATGCTGGTTTTACCAGACTGAAGTGCTGGCCTGGTGGTCGAGCAGCAACGATCTGTTTATGATCCGGATGAACCTGAATGATCAAACCAACCTGGTTGATGGCATTGATAATCAGCAACTTTCCGGCACATTGCTTATGCAAAACTATCCGAATCCTTTCAGCAATGAAACGACCATCTCTTACAAGCTTGATCAATCCTCTGATATTGAGCTGAAAATATGTGATATAACCGGTAGGGTAGTCCGGAACCAAAAAATGATGAACATGCCGGCAGGGGAGCACTCCGTCCTGTTGAATGGAGCTGATTTCCAGCCCGGCACCTATTTATATACGTTAACCGGAAACAATTTCACCAAAACCATGAGATTGACGGTCAGCAGATAATGGGCTCCTTAACATTGGCAGGCTTAAAAACCTCCTGGCTGAAGCCAGGAGGTTTTTAAGCCTGCCAATGTTAAGGAGCCCATTATCTGCTGACCGTCAATCTCATGGT
>Ga0172379_10005988_pt1 | contig 16578 bp, 21 predicted proteins | sample GrowelOW334metaG_FD_119756 | JGI IMG/M metagenome (GOLD analysis project Ga0172379, IMG submission 119756) | Groundwater microbial communities from an aquifer near a municipal landfill in Southern Ontario, Canada - Groundwater well OW334 metaG | ecosystem: Environmental > Aquatic > Deep... | reverse complement strand
TTGATATTTTATGATTAGTTGAATTGTGAAACCTGGTGATAGATAGTTGAAAACAATTTATAAATTAGTTTGAAACAATTTGTTGCTTAAGGTTGTGAATATCTTGTTTAATCTTTTCGTTGGTTTCTAGGGTTTGAGAAATTTTTAAACAGGCGTGCATGGCAGTGGTGTGATCTCTATTGCCCAACTCTTGTCCGATGGCTGGAAAAGATGATTTTATAACCTCTCTCATTAAATACATAGAGATTTGTCGCGGTATTACTAATTGTTGTTTGCGACTAGCCCCCACCAACTCTTCTACTGAAATATTATAATATACACTGACAGTGTTTATTATTTTTTTGGGAGTAATGGATAGGTTTGGTCTATTAGGTGGGTAAAGACCAATCACTAATTCTTTAACTAATTCCAAACTAGGAGCCTGTTGTTTTAATTGTTGTATAGCCATTAGACGGTTTAGTGCCCCCTCTAACTCACGGACGTTGTTTTGTATGGCGTTGGCTAAATAAACCATTACTTCTTTATCTAAAACAAAACCCTTATCACGACATTTTGTTTCCAAAATAGCTAATCGAGTTTCTAGGTCTGGGCTAGCTATGTCCACTATCATCCCCCATTCAAAACGCGACACCAGTCTGTTTTCTAGGGCTTGGATAGATTTAGGAGGCCTGTCTGAGCTTATAACTATCTGTTTGTTGTTTTGGTGTAAAGTGTTAAAGGTGTGAAAAAATTCCTCTTGAGTACCCTCTTTTCCAGCCAAAAATTGAATATCATCTATTAGTAATACATCAACTGAGCGGTAAGTAGATTTAAAACGTTCTATTTTGCCGGTACTTATGGCTTGAATAAATTCATTAGTAAATTTTTCACAAGGAGCATAAATGACTTTTTTACCAGGAGATTGTTTTAGAATTTCGTGTCCAATGGCTTGCATTAAATGGGTTTTACCTAGTCCAACTCCGCCGTAAATAAAGAGTGGGTTGTAGGCTTGCCCAGGGTTTTGAGATACAGCCAAGGAAGCAGCCCTGGCTAGTTCATTATTTTTACCTACAATAAAGTTTTCAAAAGTATATCTAGGATTTAAGCCAAAATTAGTAGAAGAATTGTTGTTTTCAACCTCCTTAGGTTTGGGGATGATTGTCTCTGCAACAACCTCTATGGTTGCCTGGGGGTTGGTGGACACTTGGTAAATTATGGTTTTAATTGGTAGTTCACTTATGCCTTGCAAGGCCTTTAGTATAAAATTATGATATTTGTTTTCTAACCAAGCCTTAGTAAAAGCATTGGGTACACCAACAACAACTTGCCCATCTATTACGGATATAATAGTGGTATTTTTAAACCAAGTGGTAAAATTGGCTTTACTAATTAGTAATTCAAGTTCACCTAAGGCTGCTCGCCAAAGCTCTTGAGTATTCATAAATATTATTTTTGTTATTTTTTCGGTCTCACTTAAATATACCGGTAAATCTGTTTTTTTAAAACTATAATATTTTTGTGTTTTGGTTTATAAACTGTTGATGAATTGTGTATAAATTTGTTGATTATGGTTAGCAATCTTCCTTGTTTGGTAGTTATGGTTAATTAAATGTTTAGTGGTTGAATAAGTTTTAATATTTTGTTATAGTTTAGGGGCCTTATTTATTAATTATTATATGCCAAAACGTACTTATCAACCTAAAAAATTACATCGGGCCAAAAGACATGGCTTTAGAGCTAGGCAAGCTAGTGTGGGTGGTCGCAATGTTTTAAAGCGTCGGCGTGCCAAAAAACGACATCGAATCACGGTAAAATAATATGTTGCCGCGTGTTTGGCGGTTAAATGATAAAAAATTATTTGAGACCGCGTTTAGGCGTGGTCGTAATATTAAGGCACATGGGTTTTCTGTATTTTGGTTAGCCTCTACACCCAACAAACATACTCAAATTGGTATAGTAGTATCAAAAAAAGTAGCAAAACAGGCCACTAAACGTAATTTATATAAACGTAGAATTTTAGCCAGCCTCACTGTTTTAAAGGATATTTTACCAATAAAAGGATATATTTTTGTCATTTTAGTAGCTCCCAGTATTGAGAAAGTGATGTTTGGGGATATAAAAAAGGACTTGGATAGTATATTGACAAAATTTTAGTATTATATTATAATATATATTTTAGTAAAATTTGGCTAATACTAGATAATAATTATCTCATATTTTTTATAATTGTCAAGCTTATAGTAAAATTAATTGATTTTTATCAATCAACCTTGTCCCCTGACCATGGGTTTGGTAGATTTTTATTTCCTAATTTTGGTTGCAAATTTTACCCTTCTTGCTCAGAGTATACTAAATTGGCTTTTAAAAAGTACGGATTAGTTTTAGGTTTGATTTTGGGTATAAAAAGACTATTGCATTGCCATCCTTGGGCTAATCCCAAACATGATCCGGTACCGAATTTGTAGAGAAAATTTATTTGATTATTAACTTATCTATGGCCTTCCTTTGGACAACAATATTTTATCAGCCCTTATTTAATTTATTAGTGCTGGTTTATGATTGGGTATGGCACGATATGGGCCTCGCTATAATAGTTATTACTATTATATTAAAATTAGTACTTTATCCACTTTCTAAAAAATCTTTAGTCTCACAGCGTGCTCTGCAACAAATTCAACCCAAAATGGCAGAGTTAAAAGAGAAATATAAAGGGCAAAAAGATGTTTTGGCTCGTGAAATGATGGCCTTGTACCAAAAAGAAAAAGTTAGTCCACTTTCTTCTTGTTTACCAGTATTGGTTCAGCTGCCATTTTTAATAGCACTTTACCAAGTATTTCGTAACAGTATAAAACCAGAGAGTATGTATATGCTCTACAGTTTCATTCCCAATCCAGGAGAGTTATCTAATAGTTTGTTTGGTTTTTGGAATTTAGGAACCACTGGTTGGGCAAATTGGCCTATTGCTCTTTTAACTGGCGCGGCCCAATATTGGCAGGCCAAGATGTTAGTTACAAAAAAGCCAACCATCACTGCGCCGGCTTCGCGGGACGAGTCTATTACAGCCACAGTTAACAAACAGATGCTTTATATTATGCCAATTATGACTATATTTTTTGGCATACAACTACCAGGCGGTTTAGTATTATATTGGTTAGCTAACACCCTACTTACTATTCTGCAGCAATATTTTACTTTTAAGTCCCATGACAACAAGCAATTATCAGTGTCTTAAATTGCCAGTTTATACTACTAGTGGTCGGTATTTGGGTAAAGTGGTGGACATAGAAGTAGATAACCTTGGTACTAGAGTGGTTTTTTATCAAGTAGCTTCTTGTTTTACTTTAGCTAAATTGTGGCGTAAAAAACTTTTGATTAGTCCGCGGCAGGTGGTAAGTTTGAGTAACAAATCGATGATAGTTAGAGACAATGAGTTATCTACTGAGACTATTTCTAATCTGGCTTCAGAATTAACTTAAATTATTAGATAGAGTTTTTTAAGACAATTTAGATTGATATAACAATAGAACCCTCATTTAGGGGTTCTATTTAGTAAACATAGAAATTAAAATTAAAGTTATGGCCAAAGGTGGTTATAGGGATGGAATATTCTAAATCCGTTTTTCTTTTTTAATTCTGATAAAATTAACGATCGTTTAATTTCAACGCCGCGCGCATTTAATGGGGTTTCGCCCCGTTTACTAAGTTTGTTAAACCACCAAACACCCAAATTTCTTTTGTAAATAGGTATATCAAATATTTTTGCATATGTTGGAATTTTGTATTCTAACATACCTTTTTCTTGGTGGGGTATTTTTTGCCACTTGTTAAAAAAATTTCGTGGGAAAATTTGAAGTATAAATAAACTACATAATAATCTCTCCCCATAGCCATATTTCTTTTTTAGGTATTTTTTAAAAGCTAGGTAATTACTTCTCTGCTTGCCTTGAGGTCTAGTCCAATTCCATTTTGTCTCTATATTTTTATCTAATACACGGGTGCCGGATATAAATAATTGGCCATTTTTTAAGCCAGGGAACTGTTTCTCTATTGAACCAAGAACTAGAGCGTCCCATTGAATTACTACAATACTGTCCCACCTAAGCCACTGTCCTCGTTTTTTATACCAATCAAGAATCATCAAGTCGCCATTGATCCATTTCCAGGCGGCTGGTTTATTGTGTTTTGAGCTAGTATAAAAATCTTTCAAAAATGGTGTGAGTAATTTTTTATATTTAGAAGCCTCCTTTTTTGTACCGCCATAAAGTCCGTAAATTGGCAGCTTGGGGTTGTGTTTCCGAATGAGTTCTAAACGATTTTTGCAGATATCTGGTTTTTGATAAAACCAAAATAAAATTCCAAGTTTCATATAACTAAAAAAGTCTTCTCTTGCCCACAATCACTTTTATTTTTTCTCCAGTCGCTATAATGTTGGCTGGAGTTTTTAGTATGCGGTGGTTATCTACCACAAGAGACAAGTCTTCTTTAGGTGAAGTTAAACGGATAGATTTAGCAGGTATGATACTCACCCCTAGATCAGTAGAGTTTTTATTAAACCAAGGCAGCCAGCTTTTGCCTGCAGAATTTTTTATAACCATTTCTAAAAGATTGTTTTGTGGATCAGACACGCGGGCACTGTCTATAAAATCTAGATTACAGATTTTTATTTCTTGAGGAGAAGAAAATTGTAATTTATAGTTTCCATTACATTCAATATTTGGTTTACCTTTGACGGCTATAGATTGTATAAAATATTGATTATTTATTTTACCTAAATCAAGATTAGCAACTATGCGGCTAGATAAAACTTGGCAAGCTAGTATCCCCAAGGGTATGCCTAAAATATTAGCTATGGTTTGTTGTTCAGCGCCCAAGGGAATTAAACCCAGAGTGGCTTTATGGGGTGCTATTACTTCAGCTAGTCTGCTAAAAGTTATATCGTTCCCTACCCCAACAATAGTATCTGCCCCTTCGCGTATGGCAGTGGCCACCAAATCTTTTACGCTTTTAAGTAAAGTTAAACGACCCACTCGTCCTTGAAGCCCAAGGTCGGTTAAAGTATTTTCTAAACGAATAAGCTGTGGTGCATAAGCTGCACCCTGCAGATAAGTGTCGTAAAGATAAAAATAAGGCATAATGTAAAATCCTATACCCCAGTTTCTAATTCAAAAAATTTGAGAACTAGAGATTGGGTTGTAGTTTAGGATTTTTCCTCAGAAATTTCTACAGCGCTTGGTGTTATTTTTTTGTGTCCTTTGGCTGAAACAGAAATATTATTACTAGTCACTTCTCCCATTTGACATCGGCCATTTAATTTAGCTCCCTCGGCCACTACTAATATTTTAGCTAGGATGTCACCATTGATTTGGCTAGTAGGTGCTAGTTCTAAACGATCATGAATCGTTATATTACCCTTAACATAGCCAGCAATATAAGCGCTGGTCGCCTCAATATTGGCATTTATGCGTGATTGTTCACCAGCCTGCAAATTACCTTTGGTGTTTATGGTTCCACTCACTGAACCCTCAACCTGAATATTCCCTTGGCTTATAAAATCCCCCTCCACTTTAACTGAAGGTCCAATGATAGTTTCACTGCCATTTTGATTGTCATTTTTAAACATAAGCTTGGAAAAAAAGAATTAGTAAAAGTAAGCCTATTGTAGTATGTTAAGAGGTAGTAAGTCAAAGGTGTATTATTTTTGTGTGTAATTTGACTTTAATAATGAAGCTCTCCAAAATTAATATAAACCATTATTTATTTTAGGAGAGCGAAATCCCTTCGAAGCTCTGATTGATATCAGAGCGAAGTGGGATAACAATAAGAGCGCGGATTTATTTGCCCGCCATGACCTAAGCCCCTATAGCTCAATGGATAGAGCAATCCCGTCCTAAGGGAAAGATATAGGTTCGATTCCTTTTGGGGGCATAGGCGATGGTAGGCGAGAAATAGTTATATTTTGAAATTCTGGGCCTATAGTATAGTGGTAATACATCGCATTCGCATTGCGGAGACGGGAGTTCGATTCTCCCTAGGTCCACCACTTCGCTCCTCATTACACTCGGGGCTTCGCGGTGCAAGCACCTATTGGTTTTTGTGGGGATATATATTGAAAAAGAGAAGTGGTGCCCCGCGTAATCTTGATGAAGTGGGGCTGAAAATTAGTATTATTACACAAATCCATTTTAATTATGTTTAGAATTTTTGGATTAGACATTCAGGATATATCTTTAGCTGAAATATTGCTAAAGATAAGAGAGGCTATAGCTGTCAATAAGCAAATGCTGATTGTAACAGCCAACCCTGAAATTTTGGTATATTCTCAAAAATCTAAGAAATATTATGAAATTTTAAAAAAAGCCATACTTTTACCAGATGGTATAGGAATAGTGCTAGCCTCATTATTTGGTAGGCATTTTATTAAAAATGGCAGAGTAAGGGGGGTTGATTTAGTACAGGAATTAGTGAAAAATTCGGCTAATTTGGGTTATTCTGTGTATATTATTGGTACTAGCTCTAATGACATATTACAAAAAGCGACACAGAATTTTAGCTCAACATACGGGAAAATTAACATTATAGGGTATGATAGTGGCCCTAATTTTGATAAAAAAGCTGAATTTCCTTTAAATAATGTAGAAAATGATAAGTTATTAACAATTCTTCAACAACTTAAGCCTGATGTTTTATTAGTCGCTTTTGGACATCCTAAACAAGAGTTTTGGTTAGATTATTACTTACCGCAACTGCCTGTAAAAATCGGTATTGGAGTTGGGGGTACTTTTGATTATTTAGCTGGGGTGGTTAAATCACCGCCACTTATGTTTAAAAGATTAGGTTTGGAGTGGTTTTGGCGATTAATTATACAACCAGCTAGGATTAAGAGGATTTTTACCGCAGTTATTGTTTTCCCTTGTTTATTTGGGGGTTATTTAATTAAAAAATTGTTCCACGTGGAACAATTGGATAAAAATGGCTAATTTTAGCAGAATTTAACTATTGACCATTATTTAAATTTCATTATAATATACTAACAAGGCTTGATTTTAGCCAAATTTTAGAAATTATGGGCCGATAGCCCCGCCTGCCAAAGCTGCCACCCATCTTAGTAGGTGATGATTATTAATAATAGTTTTGTTACTAATCGTTCGGATATTAAGTGAGGCTAGCGGCGGGCAGGTCAGCTAGTTGTTAGATTGAAACCTTGGTGGGCCGATAGCTCAGCTGGTAGAGCACTTCCATGGCATGGAAGGGGTCAGGGGTTCGAGTCCCCTTCGGTCCACCAAGGTTTCAATTATCATATGTAGAGCACTTCCATGGCATGGAAGGGGTCAGGGGTTCGAGTCCCCTTCGGTCCACCACTTCGCTCCTCATTACAATCGGGGCTTCGCGGTGCACGCACCAAGAGTATTTGTGGGTATATTATTAAAGTGCGAAGTGGTGTTCCGCGTAGTATTGACGAAGTGGAACAGGTGACATATGTATTACGTTTATATCTTACAAAGCACAAAAGACGAAAGTCGTTATATTGGCGTAACTGAAGATTTAAAAAGGAGGTTAAGGGAGCATAATTCTGGGAACACAAGATACTCAAGCACAAAACGGCCATACATTCTGGTATGGTATTCAAGCTTTGCTCAAAAGCAAAAAGCCTACGGATTTGAGCGGTATCTTAAATCGAGTTCAGGATATGCTTTTACGAAAAAGCATTTAATGTGAGCATATAGTAAATTTTAGGTATTAAAAAATGTTCCACGTGGAACATTTTTGTGTTTTATTCGCCGAAGAAATGAAAAATAACGCGGTTGTAAAACAGTGGAGCTTTATTAACTTGCTCTTTTGGTACTTTTGTAGTAATTTATCAGCACATAAAACAAAATAATTAAAGAAATTCGTACATTAAAATCACGGAAATATAAACAATTGAGAGAACTGGAGAATAATATGACAAATGGAAGAAATTTCATGGAATTGTTTCAAAATAGGCAGAATGATGGCTTTAACCTTTGTGTTGGGCTCGATTCTGATCCCAACAAAATTCCGGCTTGCGTGACTGGAGACAGATCAACCGACAGAATGGTTACATTCAATCTGGAAATCGTGAAAGCGACTAAAGATTTCGTGTGCGCTTACAAAATCAATGCCGGGTTTTACAGACCGTGGTTGGACGGGGCGCCTGCTCTACAGCAAACCATCTCTGATATTCATACTGTTGCGCCGGGCATTCCGGTTATCTTGGATTCAAAGTTTGGTGACATTGGCAATACCAATGATGGCTATATTGAAGAGGTGGTAACCCTTTTTATGGCAGATGCGGCTACAGTCAATCCGTATCTCGGTGGCTTATCACTGGCAAAATTCCTCAATATGAAAGAAAAAGGAGTTATTGTGCTCTGCCACACTTCCAATGAAGGCGCCGGAGAGCTTCAGCATTTGGTGTTGCAGGATGGGCGGATGCTTTACGAGACAGTGGCACACAGCGTTGCGACCGAATGGAATAAAAACGGAAATTGCGTCCTTGTGGTCGGCGCTACTTACCCAGCAGAACTCCGGAAGGTCCGGGCTATTGCTCCTAATATACCAATCTTAATTCCGGGCATTGGTGCTCAACAGGGCGACTTGGAAGCGGCAGTTTCGGCAGGTAAGGACAATGATAATAAGAACGTAATAATTAATGTTTCACGAGGCATTATTTTTGCCTCTCCCAACGATGATTATGCAGCAGCAGCCGGGCGTGAAGCAGAAAAGTTTCACAAGCAAATCCAACAATATCTCAATCAGCAGTAAAGGAAGGTGCTTTATGTCAGCAGTTATAAATAACAAAGTCATTTTATCCATCCAAAACACCGATGGATTAAGATGGCTCAAACCGGAAGAAATTGTGGTGCCGCTCAACGATGATGCGATTAAACACATTCTTTCACTTTGTGATGCTTTTTGGGCGTATGATTATATGTATGAAGGTAACCCCAAAAAGCCACACGCCCTACTAACCTCGGGTAAGCATTCCGATGGTTTCGTAGATGTACTACGCGCTTTGCGTTTTACTAATTTGTGTCGTATTTTTGCGAACCAAATGGTGGATAAGCTGAATCAATTTCTTCTGGAGCAGGGACACCAAGATAAAAAAATCGCATGGGTGATTGGTTCAGACCACGCCGGTGCTACCCTGTCTCACACTGTTGCAACTATTCTCAATGTGCAACATGATTTCACAGAAAAAGGTCCGGATAAAACGCAACTATGGAGCCGTTTTCCCATTGGACCCGATGAGTTGGTTCTCCAGGTGGAAGAATTGATAAGAACTACGAGTACGCTCGAAGCTGTGCGTAGAGGTATTCGTCAGGGCAATGATCCCAATCGAGTGCAGTTTATGCCATGTGTTATGACTCTGGTGCATCGGTCTCCCATATATACATTTGAAGATGCGCCAATTCTTCATTTGTTACACCTTGATATTCAGGTGTGGGACGATAAAGAGCATTGCCCGTTATGTGCGGCTGGTTCTGAAGCGTTGCGGCCAAAACACGATTGGTTAAAACTCACCGGGAAAAATTAACTCTCAAAATCTTTGGAAACAATTAATATAATAAGCCCTGGGTATGGAGAACCTGGGGTATTTTTTTAAAATATAATTTAGTATATTTAAATTTGGGTAATGTTTTTTATAACAGGGAATATGCTTGACATATAATCTGAATAGGTATATACTACCTACCAGTACTATGTATTGAGATTAATTATATATTTCATGTCTAATAATTTTTGCAATCCACAATTAATCAAAGACCAGTTTAGCCGTACGGAGGGGCAGGTTATTGGTATTGGTAAAATGGTTGACGAAGCTCGCGATTGTGCCGAGGTTTTGCAGCAAATAGTGGCTGCCCGGGCATCGCTGGCCAAACTTGGCTCTATGCTTTTACAAACCGAAGCTCAGGGGTGTTTTGGTAAAAGTCAATCATCTGCTAAACTAAAAGACTTGGAGAAAGTAGTGTCTCAATTATTTAAAATTACTTAATATTTATTTTCTACGTAATTTATGTCAGAGATTATTTTAACCGACGCCAATTTTGAGGCTGAGGTAATAAAAAGTTCAGTGCCAATACTCGTGGATTTTTGGGCACCATGGTGTGGGCCTTGTCGTATGCAGGGGCCTATTATAGAAGAGTTGGCTAAAGAAATTGATGTTGCCAAATATAAAGTAGCCAAGCTTAATGTGGATGAAAACAGTGAAGCACCGGGTAAGTATGGTGTAATGAGTATTCCAACTTTGATGGTATTTAAGGGTGGGCAGGAAGTAGAGAGGATGGTGGGGGTGCAGGATAAAGATAAGCTTAAGTCTATTTTAGAGAAACACGTATAGATATAATGTTTAATTTTAAATTTGAAATTTTAATTTCATAATGGTATGGCAGAACAAAAAATATATGATGTGGTTATTATAGGTGGTGGAGCGGCTGGGTTAACAGCTGGGCTGTATGCTTCGCGTCGTGCTTTGAAAACCTTAATGATCACACCTGATATAGGAGGTCAGGCAGCTACTACTAATGAAATAGAAAATTATCCCGGCGTTGGTTTAGTGACTGGGCCAGAGCTCATGAATACTTTTAAAGAACAAGCTACTAAATTTGGTACAGAAATTAAATATGCTGAAGTTACGGGTATTAGTAAAGCTCAAGATGAAAAAAATTTACCACTTTTTACCATAGCTACTAATGTGGAAAAATTTCAAGCTTATAGTGTGATTTTAGCTTATGGTTTAGCTCATAGACATTTGGGAGTGCCGGGTGAAAAAGAGTTTGGGGCTAAAGGTGTAAGCTATTGTGCCACTTGCGATGCGCCTTTGTTTAAGAACAAGACTGTGGCAGTGGTGGGTGGGGGCAATTCGGCAGTGGATGCAGCACTATTGTTATCTAAACTTTGTATTAAGGTTTATTTAATTCATCGCCAAGAAAGTTTTAAGGCCGAAGCCGTATTGGTAGAGCAACTCAAACAGCCTAATATTGAATTGGTGTTAAATAGTGAGACAAAAGAAATAAAAGGTGATACTAAGGTAACCAGTATAATAGTGAATGATGTTAATGATAAATCTAAAATTAGGGAAATAGAGGTGGGGGGTATTTTTGTAGAGGTAGGTTTTGTGGTGAATTCTAGTATTATAGAAGGTTTGGTAGAGCTGGATGCGCGCAAGCAAATAAAAATCTCACCCGATGCCGAGACATCGCAACCAGGAATTTTTGCGGCTGGAGATATCACTACCATTTCTTTTAAGCAGATTGTAATTTCCGCTGGCTGGGGCGCCACTGCAGCTCTCAAAGCTTATGAATATTTGCAAAAAGTTAGAGGATTTAGAGGTGTGAATATTGATTGGGGGAGAGCTGGAAAGTAGTAAGAGTATATTAATGATTAATTAACCTAATTTCTGATTACTAAAAATAATAGTTTAGGATTTAGAAATTAGATATTAGAAATTTAAAATTTTTATGTCCATATTCAACAATGCCTTACAACAATTAAAAAAAGCCTCAATCCATTTATCTCTTCCGTCACATATTCTAAAGCAGTTAGAATATCCAGAAAGAATATTGCAATTTTCTTTTCCAGTAGTGATGGATAATGGCACAACTAAAATTTTTGAAGGTTATAGAGTGCAATATTCCTCAGCACGAGGCCCATATAAGGGTGGAATTAGATTTCATCCCAAAGTCAATTTAGATGAGGTAAAGGCTCTAGCTTTTTGGATGGCGGTAAAATGCGCTGTGGCCGGTATACCTTTGGGTGGCGGTAAGGGCGGGGTGGCAGTGGACCCTAAAACATTATCCAAGGGAGAATTGGAGCGCTTAACTCGTGCTTTTACTCGTAAGTTGGTTCCTTTTATTGGGCCAGAACAAGATGTGCCGGCGCCAGATGTAAATACTACTCCAGAAATTATGGCTTGGATGGCTGATGAGTATGCCAGGGTTTTGGGCCGTCTAGTTCCGGGAGTAGTTACTGGTAAGCCACTAAATTCTGGTGGTTCACAAGGGCGTACCGAGGCTACAGCTCAAGGTGGTATATATGTTTTATTAGAGTTGTTAGCTAAATTAAAATTACAACCTAAAAAAATAACTATGGCGGTGCAGGGTATGGGTAATGTAGGCGGTATTATGGCGCAGCTGGCTTCTCAGGCTGGTATAAAAGTAGTAGCTATGTCGGATTCATCTGGTGGAATTTATAATCCCCAAGGGTTGAATGTTACCGCAGTAGAAAAGTATAAAAAAGAAAAAGGTAGTTTGAAAGATTTTCCAGGGGCGCAAAATATTACCAACGCCAAGTTGTTGGAATTGCCAGTCGTGGTATTGGTGCCAGCGGCCTTAGAAAATCAAATTACTAAAGATAATGCTGGCTGTATTAAAGCCAAGGTGGTTTTTGAAATGGCCAATGGGCCAACTACTCCAGAAGCTGATGTAAAATTAGCTAATAAAGGGGTAGTAGTGGTTCCTGATGTATTGGCTAATTCCGGCGGCGTGACCGTGTCTTATTTTGAATTAGTACAAAATTTGCAGCAGTATTATTGGACCGAGGGAGAGGTTTTGAAAAAATTAGAACCCATTATAGTACAGGCTTTTAAGCAAATTTGGCAGCGAGCTGAACAATTGAAAGTTCCTTTACGCACAGCAGCCTTTGTGATTGCTTTAGAACGCATTGGGCAAGCCATGGAAGCTAAGGGTAAGTATTAAATCGTACTTGATTTAAAGACACTCTGACTTTGGTTGGAGTGTTTTTGCATTGACAAAACTGGGTATTTGTTATAAGGTCAAGGGTAATAAAATAAATTCAACAACATAAACAACCACCAACAAAAAAGGACAATCGATGAAAAATCGTTCTTGGGTATTAGTATTGGTTTTTATATTCACAAACCAAATACAAGCGCAATTTGTGTCAGAGTTTAAATCCACTGGCACGTTTTCCAGACAGGTTTGGATTGTGCTATCGTCGCCTCTTGCTCCTCGTCATTTAAATGAGGAGATAATTTATCCGCACGTTGATTCTTTAAAAAAGAGTACAGAATTGTATAAAAAATTATTGAGTTTAAAAAGGATTAGTACAGCAGAATTTTGTCTCGGTCTGGAGGGTAGTTGGAAGGACACATTGAAGTATGTGGATTTAGTTGGGATGGGTTTAATTCCGAGAGGGTTGGACGATGGTCCAGATACCACTTTTGTGCGCTGCCCGATATATAAGTTGTTTATGGTAGATAGTTCAAGCGTGCATTTTTTTGGAGTTGAATTACCGGGCGATAGCGGTGTTGTGATGAAGATCAATTACAAATTGGATTCGTTGTATGTTGTTTTGGATGCAAATTTTCCCACGCCACTGGAGTTTAAGAATTTTTTAGGAAAGGTGGGAGAGGTTAGCAGACAATTTAGTGACATTTCCAATTCTTTTAAACGATTGGAGAATATTTTTACCCGCTTAAGCAAATCACCTTGCTCCCAAATGGTTGTTTTACTAAGGTCTTACTCGCCAGTCGATGTGGTAGAGGTATACAAAAAAATGAAACAAAAAAATTTTGGCCTGGTTATTTTAAGGCAGAAATAATTTCGTCTTAGGAAGTATAATTTTAAAGAGCCGGTTTCGCCAGAGACCGGTTTTATTTATCACTTTTGATATGTTTTATATAGTGATAGAATTAGATTTGTATGGAGAATATATGTTTACATGAAGTAGTGATAACGGCCATTATTGTTAAAGACAATAAATATCTTATTACTAGAAGGTCGCCCAGTAAAAAGCGTTTTCCAGGGCGCTGGACAGTGCCAGGCGGAAAGTTAGAAACTAATGACTATGTGAATTTACCCAAAGATACTAAGGATTATTGGTACAATGTTTTGGAACAAGTGTTAAAGAGGGAGGTAAAAGAGGAAGTAGGTTTGGATATAGGTAATATTGAATACATTACTAGTTTGGCTACTGTTCATACAGATGGCCAACCGTCTTTGGTAATTTCTTGTCTAGCCGATTATGTGGCCGGTGAAGTTAAATTACAGACAGATGAGACAGATAAATACGAATGGGTTAGTTTGGATGAAGCTAAAGGTTATGATTTGATAGATGGTATATATGATGAGTTAGTAATGGCAGATAATAAAAGAAAAGGTATTAAGACAGAGTGGAAAAGATTTTAGGATTATAGAATTTGTATGGAACTCACTCAAGAAGTTGAAAATAAAATAAAGGGGATTGCTTTGGGGTATATGGAAAAATCACGCCCAGATTGGAATGTGCCGCATTTTTATACAGCCGCCTTCTATATGAAGGTACTAATTAAGAATGAAGGTGGCAGCCCAAAGGTTTTACTTCCAGCAATATATCTGCACGATATTGGATATGCTGGTTTGTTGTCTAAGGGATATACATATAATGACAATCAAAAAGTTAAGAAAGACCATATGATAATAGGGGCTGATATTTCTAAGCAGATTCTTAATGAAGTTGGGTCATTTACAGATGATGAAATAAGTCAAATTATTAGGCTTATCAGCATTCATGATAATTTAGCAGAAATTAAAGGACACGAGGCACAGCTTGTTTTTGAAGCTGATTCTTTGGCTCAAATAGATTTTGATAAAGTTAAACCCAATTTCGATAAGGAGAGTTATTTTAAGTGGTTAGATTATTTTAAAGAGAAAAGAGTTCCTCTTTTTAAAACAAAAACTGGACGAGATTTTTTAAAGTCACTTTTACTTAAAGCAGAATATTATTATGGAGAAAATAACAAAACCTAAAATAATTATTGTAGATGAAAATGATAAAGTTGTGGGTTGTAAGGATGGGAATGCTTTAGTGGAGGGGGATATCTATCGCGTATCTGCTCTGTGGATTACTAATTCTCAAGGTGAGGCTCTTCTTGCTAGACGACATCATACTAAATCTCACAATCCACGGGAGTGGGGGCCGGCTGTTGCCGGGACTGTTGAGGAGGGTGAGTCTTATGAAGATAACATTATTAAAGAAGCGGAAGAAGAATTGGGTCTTAAAAATATTAAGCCAGAGGTTGGTCCAAAAACGAGAACTGAAGGCATTTATAATCATTTTACCCAGTGGTATACTTTGGTCGTTGACAAAGATATTAACTACTTTAAAATACAGGAAAATGAAGTTGAAGAAATCAAATGGTTTTCTGTAAAAGAATTCGAACAGCAGATTCAACAAAACCCTGAAGAATTTATACCAACAATGAAAAAATATTTTGAACTATTTTCACCGCACAACTAAAAACATGAAACCGAGTTTGAATTTAGAAAAAAAGTTTTGGGTTGGAGGGTTTGAATATGTGGCTGGAGTGGATGAGGTGGGTAGAGGTGCTTGGGCTGGCCCATTGGTAGCTGGTGCAGTGGTGTTAAGTCATAATGATTTTTTAAAATTCAAAAAAGAACCTTGGTTTAGCAAGGTGAATGATTCTAAAGTTTTAAGCCCTTTGATGCGTGCTAATATTTTTAAAGCTTGTAAGAAAAAAATAATTTGGTCAGTGGGTGTGGTAACCAATAAGGAAATAGATTCTATTGGTATAGCTACTGCCAACAAACAAGCTATTAAACAGGCGATTGGGGGGTTAAAAAAGAAACCCAATTATATATTAGTTGATTATGTAGCTAAATTGGGAAAAGAAATAGCCAGTATACCAACTAAGGTTTTAATAAATGGTGATGCTAAAGTATTTTCTATAGCTCTAGCTTCTATTATGGCTAAGGTTTGTAGGGATAATTTAATGGTAAGATATGATGTGCTTTATTCTGGATATGGTTTTAAAGAGCATAAAGGTTATGGTACAGCCAAGCACCTAAGAAGATTAAAGGATTTGGGTCCTTGCGCCTTGCATCGTTTTTCTTATCGACCAGTTAAACAGAGCGTGATATAATATTATATATGAGAGGAGAAATAGTATCAGCTAGATTGTTAGACCCCCAAGCCCTACTAAAAGAGTTGGGTGTGGTTACTGGTCATTTGGTGGGAGATTTGGGTTGTGGTGGAGCTGGGTATTTTACCTTACCAGCTGCTCGATTGGTTGGAGAAATGGGTAAGGTTTATGCAGTGGATATTTTAAAGGCCGCCTTAGAAGGTGTGGCCAGTAAGGCTAAATTAGAAAATTTTAATAATATAGAAACTGTTTGGTCAGATCTAGAGCGCGTGGGTGCTACTAAAATTCCCGAAGCTACCTTAGATGAAGCTTTGCTCGTTAATATTCTTTTTCAATCTCGGCAGAATAGTAGTTTGTTGCAAGAAGCCCACCGTTTACTTAAAGTTGGCGGCAAGCTTTTGTTGGTAGATTGGAAAGTAGAGCCTACGCCTATTGGTCCGCCAGTGCAGAATCGTATGTCACCAGAAGCAGTACAAAAAATAGTTTTACAAGCTGGCTTTAAGCTGGAAAAGCAGTTCGAGCCCGGGCCTTATCATTACGCTTTTATTTTTGTTAAATAATTTTAATTTATTATGCCCAGTAACAAAACTTCACCAAGCTCACTGGGCGCTAGCAAGATCCCCAATTAATCATTATATTATGTTTTTATTATTAATTATTAACTCCTCTCTAGTTCGCTTGATTACAAGCGCCTAGTG
>Ga0172379_10005987_pt1 | contig 16586 bp, 17 predicted proteins | sample GrowelOW334metaG_FD_119756 | JGI IMG/M metagenome (GOLD analysis project Ga0172379, IMG submission 119756) | Groundwater microbial communities from an aquifer near a municipal landfill in Southern Ontario, Canada - Groundwater well OW334 metaG | ecosystem: Environmental > Aquatic > Deep... | reverse complement strand
CCTGCCGTCCCCGCCTCATCTCCCAGCCTCCGTCCCTCACCTTCTCCCAGCCTCCGTCCCTCACCTTCTCCCAGCCTCCGTCCCTCACCTTCTCCCAGCCTCCGTCCCTCACCTTCTCCTAGTCCAATCACCGCCTCTCCAACATTTGTCTATTGTAGTCAAAAAGATCCTGAATGGGCTTCTAATCCAGTCCCAGGAGAGTCTAGTTGTAATTGGGGTACTTCTGGATGTGGGATTATGGCCGCCGCCATGATTATCGGAACCCAAACTGGCAAGTGTGATCCAGAAGCCTACTATAAAACCTATAATGAAATTGGGGGAATCCAGTGCCTAGGCACTGGATATTATGAACACATCCAAGCTCTTGGAAGTCTCGGCTACCACAATATTCCAGTTGAAGGATCAACCGCAAATATTAAAGATCAAATCGAACAATATACTGCTGCAGGAATTCCAGTCTGGGTTAACGCCTATATCTATACTGGATCCAAATGGGTTTCTCACAATACAATTGCCATCGGTGTTGATGATAACGGGAATATCATCTTTAACGATCCATGGTATGGGGAAAATGTTACCATCCCCGATGATAGAATAGATATGGATTGTTCTCGTAGTGGATGTCCCAATGGTGCAAAAAACTGGAAAGTTAGGGCATTTACCCCATCAGAATCATCTCCATAAATTTAAACTATGAAAAAAATTCTTCTCATAATTTTCATTCTTATCCTCATTCTGGTGGGTTATTTCACTAACCAGATCATAAAAAAATCTGCTACGGCTCCATCCAAAAGTTCTCCTCCTCAACTGATCGACATTTCTGAAATTAAAGATATTCCTACTCAGACTGGTGGAGATGTTTTTGAAACTACTCCTCCCGGGGAGCAGGAATATGTGGATGCTACAGGCCTTATTATGAGCCAGCTACCTATTTACACCCCAAACTTTACCATCACTTTCCGCTACGCTACCGGCAAATTCATTGTTACCCGCACTAATCTCAATATTGACCTCTCTTCGGCATTCCAAGTTTGGTATTCTAATTCTCCCTATCAAGCCATCCCCCTAACCCGCTTTTTATTGGTTCCCTAACTAATTTATTTCCATCTACTGCATTGTCAAATTGTTTGTGTCAGATGTAGATTACACCTTCGGCACCTAGTATTTTCTTTTCGATCCTTATACAATAAGCTCTTGGTATGTCCAAACCAGCCTACAAACGCGTCTTACTCAAACTCGGCGGCGAAAGCCTCCTCGGCAATCGTGAATATGGGATTGACCCAACTGCCGCTCACGAAGTTGCCATCGAAATCAAATCCGTCCACGAAACTGGTATCCAAATGGCGGTGGTTATTGGAGCCGGTAATATTTTTCGTGGTCTAGCCGGTGCCGCCAACGGCATCGAACGCTCTACCGCCGACTACATGGGTATGCTGGCTACCGTCATGAATAGCCTCGCCCTCCAAGACGCTCTCGAGAAACTAGGGGTTGATACTCGTTTGCAAACTAGCCTAGAAATGCCCGCTGTCGCCGAACCTTTTATCCGTCGCCGGGCCCTTCGTCATATGCACAAGGGTAGGGTAGTTATCTTAGCCGCTGGTACTGGCGACCCCTACTTTACTACCGATACCGGGGCCGCTCTGCGTGCTCTTGAACTCAACTGTGACTGCCTAATGAAAGCCACTAAAGTGGATGGCGTCTACGATCAAGATCCTCAAAAGCACCCCGAAGCCAAAAAATACGAAACTCTCTCCTATATGGATGCTCTCAAGAATCGTTTAGAAGTCATGGACACCTCGGCTTTTGCCTTGTGCATGGACAACAAACTTCCTATTATGGTTTTTAACTTCCTCGAAAAAGGCAACGCCAAAAAAGCTGTCTTAGGTGAGCTAATCGGTACTATCGTGAAATAAACCCCGCCGGGTTAACTGTTCTATTCCCCATCTGTAACTCAAAGTGTAAATGTGGTCCGGTTGTCCAACCAGTCATCCCCACAGTTCCTAGGGCTTCTCCCTTAGTAACTTTTTGGCCCGCCGCTACTTTAACTTCGTCCAAATGAGCATACAAACTAGACGCTGTTCCGGCGTGTGCCACTCTGACAAAATTCCCGTAACCAACTCTTGTTTTTGCTACTTCAACCACCGTTCCCGCTTCAGTCGCCAAGATTTCCGTTCCTTTAGGGGCACGGTAATCCACGCCTGGGTGTAACAAATGATAACCCTGGGATGTTCCGATTGTCTCCGCCAAGGGAAACTGGTACTGTGAGGTCGTTGTCACCACCACTTGCTCAGCTTCCGGCAAACTCGCCGTCTCAATATAATTAAAGGCATGAGTCGGGTAGGGGAGGAGCGAGAGGGTGATTGCCATCCCAGCCAGCTGTACCCCAAAAACTCTACGGGGGATCTGTCTCCCCCAAATTGTTAGTTTATGCCACTCAATTTTTATCATATATGGGGTTAATTAGCCCCCGAAGCGCTTGATCCTAGCAAATATCCTCCGCTTGTCAACCCAATTCCCCTCAAGACACCAGACACAACTCATAAGTATATCAAACAATATCAATGTATTACACTGTACGCCGTTCGCGGTATGCTGTAAGCTGAATATATGCAACCCTTTTCCATTAACGGTTTTGGCCGTATTGGCCGTTTAGCGACCCGTGTCTGGTGGCAATATCATCGCTCGGTAATCAAGCTTGCCGCCATCAACACTTCCGGTTCCATGGATCTTCCTGGTTGGGCTCATCTTCTCAAATACGACACTACTTACGGGCTTTTCCCTGGAGATATCACTTACGAAACCTACCAAGCTAGCGCTGACGCTACCGATTCTGATCCACTGCTAGGCTATCTAATCTTAGATTCTCAGTTCAAAATTCCTGTGCTTGCCCAGCGTGACCCCGCCAAAATTCCCTGGGGTAAATACGGGGCTGAAATTGTCATCGAATCAACAGGGGCCTTTACCAGTGTTGACAAAGCCAAACTGCACTTAATCGGCGGCGCCAAACAGGTTATCATTTCTGCTCCTGCCAAGGGTTCCGATGTCCCGACCAGTGTGCTTGGTGTCAACGCCGCTCAAATTATCGAACATGACCGTCAAAACACCATCACCGTCCTCAATAATGCCTCTTGTACGACCAACTGTGTTGCTCCTGTTGCCGCCGTAGTCCACTCCCGCCTAGGTATCGCCAAAGCCGCCATGACCACCATCCATAGCTACACTGACGATCAAAATCTCCAAGATGGTTCACACAAAGATCTCCGCCGTGCCCGTGCCGCTGCCTACAACATCGTCCCCACTACTACTGGGGCCGCCATCGCTACCACCGAGACGATTCCCGAGCTCAAAGGCCTCTTCGACGGCCTCTCTCTCCGTGTTCCGACGATTACTGGCTCCATCACCGACTTTAGCTTTGTAGTCAAACGCAACACTTCTGTCGAAGAAATCAACAACTTTTTCCGCCAGGCCACTCTTGAGGATCGTTATACCGGCATCCTGGCGGTTACTGACGAACCCCTGGTCTCTTCCGACATTATTGGCCGTCGAGAATCTGCTATTGTTGACCTCGCTCTCACCCAAGTTATTGACGGTGATCTAGTCAAAGTCTTCGCCTGGTATGATAACGAATGGGGCTATAGTAACCGTCTAGTGGAAACCGTCATTGATTTAGCCAAAACCTAACCAATCATTATTTTTTTTCTCACTCGAGAACCCATTAGATTGTCTCTATATTCTTCGTATTTCCTATATTTTCTTTCAAGATAAGGAACCTTATCAAGGTCCTTGTAAATATATTCTAAAATTTTGAACGCAGATATCCCACCGGTGGTTAAATTAAAAGCTCTCGTCGCTTGATAAATTCTTGGAATCCTAATTTGTAAAACACTGCTAATTATTAATGCCAATTCATTTAAAAAAGCCGTACTTCCACTACTGAAAATCACCCTGAGACGAACAGTGGTTCTACCCCTAGGTAATGACAAATTTATACAACCATCTCCGTCAAAGTATCCACGCAAAAAGTAAGAAAATAAGTGAGTGGGGATCTTTGGTAGGTGCATACTATTTGACTTGTTGTGAGTTACTCCCAAAGACAGCAAATCTTGGTACATAATCTTATTTCCGATTCTAAGCATATATCCAGTTTTAGAAATATATTTTTGTGATTTACAACTCATTATTCTCGGAGGACGCAAATAGATTTTGTGGTTAGAATTCATTGTTTTGCGAATTTTCCTCAATAAATCAAGATCGTTACTTGCAAAACATAAATAATAAGTACGGCTAGACGTATTGGTGTCTAATATTGCCCCATCAGCAAACATATAACCAAGTACATAAGCCATTTTGGGTGACCATATTTTAAAAAAACTTTCATCAACCATTCTTCTGTTGTGCCCACCCCTTGGATCTCTATTCACAATTTCTAGTATTACCCAAAAACAACCCGAAGTCAACATTTTCAAGATGAGAGAGGCCGGGATGAGATTCGAACTCACGAATCGAAGGTTTTGCAGACCTCGCCATTAACCACTCTGGTACCCGGCCGACCTCTTCATTATACCAGGAGTCCCCAGTTTCCCAGGGACTCCCGCAATCACTCAACGCTCATGAATTAGGTATTATCTTTTCACCGCAATTTTCTTCGGTTTAGCCTCTTCAGCCTTGTGGAAGCTCACCACAATAACTCCGTTTGTTACCGTAGCTTCCGGTTCCTTGCTCATATCGATATTTCCGGGAATTGCCACTCGGTACGAATAGGAACGACTTGCCTTGCGGTAGTATTTTTTCCCCTCCTTTTCCTCCGTTTCTTCACTTCCCGTGATCGAGATAACCCCTTTTTCAAAGGTTACCTCAACTTTCTCTGGATCTACTCCGGCTACTGCGGCTTTTACTACCACTTGGTCATTTGTTTCATACACATCCAAATTGTCGGCCGGAGTAACTCCCCAATCCTCGTCTTCCCAGACGTTGGGCCAATGAAGTAGTGCTCGAGTTGGATCCCATCTAATGATTGCCATATGTTTTTACCTCCTTTACCCGCCATAGCTTCACGCGGCGGCGGGCTAACAAATTAATTATCCGCGTGTCTTGGCAGTCTAATCATTTGACTGCTAACTGCGAATATAAAACGAGTAGGGGAGTTTGTCAACTCGTGTTACCATATACCCATGCGTCAACTCTTGGTTATACTTTTTGCGGGAATTTTTCTCTCCGGTTGTACCGTCAAAAATCTCTTTCTCAAAAAACCTGCCGGCCTCGAAATTACCACTACTCCCGCTTCGACCGTTTTTCTCAATGGCGAAAACCGCGGCGATACCCCTTTTAAACTCGACTCTTTGAAAGCCGGTACCTATACGCTCAAACTCACTCCCAATAGTAGTAGCAACTTGCTCTCCTACGAAACCTCTCTTACCCTTGAACCAGGTGTCTCCACCGTCATCAATCGGACGTTAGGCGCCACCGAACCAGACAGCTTTGGTTATACTCTGACTTTCCAGGAAGATGTGGGTGGTCAAACCTATCTCTCCGTCATTTCCGAACCCGACGCCGTCAACATTAATCTCGACGGTACCCCCCATGGCTTTACCCCTCTTTCCAAAATCTCACTTAACCCAGGCAATCACACTCTCCGCCTAGTTTCACCCGGTTTTGTCGAACAAACTCTTCCCGTTAACACTCTCAAGGGCTTTAACTTGATTGTCAGTGTTAAGCTCGCCGGTGAAACCATTAACCTGACTCCCAGCCCTCTCGCGACCGCTTCCGCCTCTCCCTCCCTTACTCCCTCGGCTTCTCCCCAAGCACTCCTTAGTCCGCTTCCTACTTCATCTTCTTCACTCATTGCTGCTCCCTATGTGACTGTTTCTGACTCACCCGATATTACTGCTGCCGGAGGACTTAACGTTCGGAGTGAACCTTCCGCCAGTAGCGACCCTCTTGGCAAAGCCAAAGTTGGTGAACGTCTCAAATATCTCAACGAAACGACCGTTAGTGGCTGGTTCAAAGTCGAGTTCGAAGGTAATCCTGGCTACGTCTCCGGGAAATATGTCACTCTCACTAAATAATCTTGCTTTTTTAGGCCAAATACAAAATTGTAATTACCATCATTCCCCATAACCCCACCGTTCCCAAGAGCACTCGATCACTCATCAACACCTTATGGGGACTTTCACCTTGATTCCGTTCAAAGATTAGCTGCATATAGCGCATCACCCCAAAAATCACGACCGGAACTGTCACCATCAACCATTTCTCTGCCATGAGCGTTCGTGGGAGTAGCGAAAACAACCGAAGTACCTTCCCTTCAGCCTGAAAAGCCGGGTGTAAAAATGAAAATAAAGCATACGTTAGCCAGGTTGTGTTGGCAAACATGCTCGTATAGGCCCCCAGTAGTTCCGGTGTGTAATGAGTCAAAGTAGTTCTCGTTTTTTTAGCTTCCAATCCTGCTCCGGTTAACAACGTCATCTCACTCCGGCGTTTCCCCACTGCCAGAAACAGTGAAGCCGAAACGACCGTGAGCAAGAACCACACGTCCATATGAACATTGACCACAAAACTCCCCCCATACACTCGGAGCACAAACCCAGCTGCAATCACAAACACGTCCAATATGGGTATCCGTTTCCACCACAGTGAATAAAAAATATTCAGCACAAAGTAGGTCAACATCACTGCAAACAAAAAAGTCGAAGTCAAAAATCCCCACAACAATGATGTTATCGAAAGGAGTAAAAACAAAAATACTGCTCCCGCCAAGCTTATTTTTCCCGCCGCAATGGGTCTTAACCGTTTAAATGGATGTTCTCTGTCTTGTGGAGCATCAATAATATCATTAAAAACATACACGCTCGAAGACAATAAGCAAAACAAAGCAAAAGCCCAGATTACTCGAGTTAAATATCCTGGCACAAACAAGAATCCCGAAAATACAATCGGCGCAAACACCACAATATTTTTTACCCACTGTGAGATTCGGATTGTTTTTGCGAAATATATAAGTTGATCCATAACAACACTCCTCCGACCGCTACCGCTATAAGCAGGATTGTATATGCCTTCATCTGGCTATTCAACTGCAAAGCAATTAGCCCGAGTCCCGCCGTCACCAACCAATAGAATAAGGCCACCTGTCGTTTACTCCATCCCAACTTGAGTAATTGGTGGTGCAAATGCAAGGCATCTCCCCATACAGGGGACTTTCCCGCCCGTATTCGGCGGATGATCGCATAAACCACATCCATCAGAGGCACCCCCAGCACAATCAGGGCTGTTGCCAATTTTGATCCCGACAGCATGGAAAGTACTGCCAGAAAAAATCCAGCTTGGGCTCCCCCTCCCCACCCAGGCATAATTTTTTGTGGGTAGATATTAAATACCAAAAGTCCCGCGTAAGCCCCGGCGACCGCAAACGCCAAAAAAGCTGACGGCCAAGTGGTTACATCATTGGCAAAGCGAAAACTCATAATACCCATAATAACCGCCGCAATAATCACTACCCCCGGAAGCTGTCCATCCAGACCCTTGGCCCCCATATTCACAAAATTCATTGTCCACACAATCCACAAGATTGCCAAAATATCAGCTACTAGCCAATTATTAAACACAATCAATCCTCCCCCAAATGGGTTACTCACAAAGCTAATTCCAATTCCCGCCCAAACTACCGCCACCGCCGCCACAATCCCCATAATTAGTCTCACATATGGGGACAAGTCCATAATGTCATCCAGTATACCGAGCCCCATCAAAATAAACGCCCCGACAAAGATCCCCGCCATATGTTGATCAATGGTCCCGAGCATCAAGGTGGTGATTAAGATCGCCGCAAAAATCGGGATTCCCCCGCCTCTTGGAACTGGCTTGGTATGAATATGCTTGGGGTGTTCCTGTTTGGTTGAGCGGTCAACTATTCCGAGTCCGCGATAAGCCAGGATAGTTAAATAGGTTATCGCCACCGATACTACAAATGCCAGCAAAAATGGGACATACACCAAACTAGCCATCATATAAACAACGATTGTATTACACCGTAAAGTCCCAAGAGCAAAGTCAACGATACCACTCCCGCCGCAACTGCCAGCACCCGGGGGATAATCAGTGCCATTTTACCGGTGACTTTTGCTAGTAGGACATTCACTCCCACAGTCCCCAACCCTGTTGCCGGTATTAACCATAACCATAATTTATTTGCCAATCTGGCTTCTCCCCATGGCTCTGCGAACCACAATGGAACCACGTTCGGTAATTTCCCCCATACCAATATTATTCCCCCGATCATTACGACCACCATCCCGATTGCTCCCCAGTAACTTGCTCGACTCAATTTGTCTGGTACCAACTCTTCGGCAGTTTTTGATATATTAAATGTTCGCTTCACTTATAGTTCCTCCGGTATTTTCCAATACACCTTATTCACTCCGTCCTGCCAACCCTCTCGATATTCTTGTGCCAACCACTCTTCCATCGCTGGAAAATCTCCCGCATCTTGTAATACTACCACTGCCTTGGGCTTGTTTCGGCGCAAATTCTCCATGGTGTAATTATATTTTTTTAAGTCATGAACATGAAAACTCACAATATACTTACCTCCCGTCGGTAACCGATTAGTTAAATTGTAAATTGTTGCATCACTTCCCCACACAAAAATTTCATCTTTTGAGGTTAATCGATCATTCAAATACGTGGCAATGGCATAATTTCTTTGGGTATTATCAAATCTATTCCTGTACTCAGTCGGAGTAATCTGTCGAGTGATTAGTTGCCCAAAATTCTGGTAAACCGACCAGGTAGGATACCCCCAGAACCCAACCGTCCATTGAGTCCAAATAGTAATTCCCAAAAGTATTGCCCACACAATCCATTCCCATATTCTTTTTGCCACAAACAGGGTCGGGATTAATAAGGCGACCGCGGGAATCAGCTCCTGCAAATAATGAGGGTATGGCCGAGAAGACAGTAGTGCCCCAAACCAAGCAAAACTTACCCAAATTGCCGCCAAAACCACTCGTCGATCCATTCGTTTCCTGAATAAATAAATAAGTAAGGTGAATATCGCCAGAATCGTCCCTCTTACCACCAACCCACTTTGGAAGGGGTTAAAGGCATAACTACTCGTACTCCACGACGACACGTACCCCACATTCATTGTTAACACTGTTCCCAAATAATCATTTCCATGCCCTTTGGCAAAGTAATAACCAAAAGTCATTAACAGGGGCAGCACAAACCCACCGAGGTAAGAAATCATTCCTCCCGAAAAAATATTTCTTAGACTTTTGCCCAGAGTATCAGCGCGGAAAATAAACAAATATAATGCAAGCGCGATTGCATCAAACATTACCGGAATTTTGTACAACCACCCAATTCCCGCTACCAACCCCGCCAATAAATATTTTTTCCAGCCATACTTTTTGTTCGGCCAGATCATAACTAGAGACGCCGTGATCGGAAGCATCATTAACAACTCGGCATTAACAATCAATCCCTCAATTAGGGGCCAACTACTTAACAAAACAAATATCCCGCTCGACCACTTAGCCAAATTTCTGTTTTTTTCTCCCCAAAACAGCCTGGACAGCTTCCAAAACAAAACCGTATGTCCCATCATCATTAGTAGCAACATCCCTCGGAAAGCCGCGATCGTGGGGAAAATCCCCGCCAAGATATAAATCAACGGGGGTTTGTGATCAAACATCTCCTGGTAGAGGGGAACCCCCATCCTCCAGGCTCTTCCCATCACCAAGTAAATTTCCTCATCTCCGTAATAATGTGGAGTCACCAAAGACGGTATCCTAAGCACTATAACCGCTACCAAAAGCAGTAACAGCCACTCGTGTTTATTCCCCCAACCATGTGCTGCAGCCAGCCATTTCCTCATAAAAAAAGCATACCACACCTTACTCTCTTTTTTGGCCTTCTCCCTCAGGAGCAATTTTTTCCGTCACTTTGTACTCAATGTACTTGCCTAACATGAGTCTCGTATGGGCGTCGATCCCTGGTAAGGCTGTAAAGAAAAATCCTACAATTGGTAAAGTTATAAATTCTAATATTTCTCCCAAAAAACCCAATATCGGGATCCGCCTGGATTCTTTTTTTGGTCTTAACTTAAAGTTCAAAATAATCATTACCAGAAGCGCCAGCAAGCACACCGTTAATATTGCCGAACTAACTTGGGGGAGTGTTTTGCCGATCATCGTCCGAGAAAACTCTTTATTCAGTAATGGCGGAAGCAGGGCTCCGATTGTGATTGCAAACCAATTGACCGGCCACAAAAAATGATCTTCCATTACTCTGATTACGCGAATAGTTTTTTCCCAGAAAGGCACGTCATCACTCTGAATCCAGCGAGATATAACGTAAGGAGTATCCGACACTCCCCACGCCCATCGCTTTACCTGCTCATATTGATTTACGTATGTTTTCCAGACCCCCTCTGCTTCTGCCGCATCTGCCATAATCGGCAAAAATAGTGGCTCCACCGTCACCTTCCCTTTTAACGAAAAGAATGCCTTAAAAAACAGCCGCCAATCTTCGGGAATTACGTCGGTATCCCAATACCCAATTGCGTCAATCATCTTTAAGCTCGCGGAATACGTCGAAAAGTTAATCAAGCGATCTTTTCTGGCTACATTTGACAAAAGCATTACCGAAGTTGACGAAGAAAAGACTCGCACAAACAAGGGGACTTTCCAAATATTATTATAAAACTGCAAAATTGCTTGCCAAATCGTGGTATATCTGGCTGGACTATCCAAGAAATGATAAGTCAGGCAGGCAAAATATTGTTTTGGAAGTAACGCATCTGCATCTTCACTGGTAATTGTTATGTAATCAATTTCTATTCCCTCCGTGTCTACCAACATTCGCTTGGCCTCTTTGGCCCCCCAACTCGTATTTGAGGATTTTCCTTTTACTTCTCCCGGCAAATCTGGGTGATATGTCGCCCACAAATGCCCCAACACCCCCCCAAATTCCTGTTGCAGTTCCCTGGCTTTTTCTCTTGCGGTTTCTCCCTCTCGATCTTCGAATGACAGCATGACGTGAATATTTTTGAGTGGGAATTCCTGTTCTTGCAAATGTTTGAGTGTCCTCCGCAAGGTTGAGACCGGCTCCTTGTAAGTCGGAATCACAATAATGTGTTGGATTTTTTTCCAATCAGGAAAATTTTTCAAATCTCCCATCCAATCGTAAACCAAAAATGATCTCATCTTCAGGTACCCAAGTACCGCCAACCCTGCCGTTGTCATCGACCGATAAAACCAATACACACTAAAACCAATAATGTAATAAGCCACAATCTCCGGGATTACCCACGAACCCCACACCGGAAACAAGATCAAAAACCACGATACTAACCCCGGCAATATTTCTAGTGCGCGCTTTGTACGCACGGGATGCCTTTTGGTCCAAATTTGTAAACTATTCATAATTAACTTATCCCAAATAATTGCTCGGCGTTATTCGTTGTTTGTCTTGCCAGCTCCGCCAAATCCACATTTCGCCTCTCTGCAATGATCTGGGCCAGTATTCTAACATTTGCCGGCTCATTTCGCTCGCTTCCTTCAACCGGCACTCCTTTTTGATCTCGCGGAACCAAAAGAGGACTATCTGTCTCTAGGATCAAGCGTTCCCTCGGGATCATCTCCACCAACCTAGCCACCCTTTTGCTCCAAGTAATATTCCCTCCAAAACTAATATAGAATCCACGTGAAAGTACTTCTTTGACTCCCTCTTCGTCATGAGAAAAACAGTGGAAAACCCCTCTTGGGATCTTGGGTAATTGATCTAAGACTTCAAATGTCTCTCTCAAACTTTGTCTCGTATGGATAATTACGGGCAAATTATTGTTCATTGCTAACTCACATTGAGCCCGGAATAACTCTCTCTGCTCAGGCAATTTTTCCCATAATTCCTCGGTGTTTAAATCAATCCCAATCTCCCCAACAGCCGTTATTTGTTTTTTGTTTTCCTTAATTAATTCACTAAGTTCTAACATCTGGGATTTAGAATCCAGTACCTCCTCCGGATGTATTCCTGCAGCCGTATAGATCATTCCTGGATATTTTTTTGCCAGCTCAATCGCCTGTTTACTCGTTGTAACACTTGTTCCTGGGCAAATAATCTTCTCCACTCCCGCCTTTCTAGCTCGCGCAAGCACCTCTTCCAAATCACCTTTATAAGAGTCCCACCACAAATGTGCATGTGTATCTACCAGCATTGATCTATTTTAGCTCACAAACGGGGGAACAGGGGGGTCATTTTTTCAATTCTCTCTTTTCCAAATTGATCTAGAATTTTTTCTGCTGCTTCCGGCAGGAAGGGTTGTAAATCAACTCCAATCTGCCTGATTGTCAAAACCAGTTCAGTGAGCATCTTCTTTTTCTCTTCTCCTTTTAGTTCCCACACACGTCTTTCGGAAATTAGGGTATCAGCTTTCTTGATTTGATTCCAAATAATCCCCATCGCCTCATCAAACTTGTATTGTTCTAGCGCCCGCGCAACTTCTTCGCTCATACTAATATCTATCATCTGGAATCTAACATCTGCTACATCTGCCATCGCTGCTACCCTTGCCACCAAATTCCCTAATCCATTCGCCAAATCTGCTTGATATACTTCTTCAAACTTGTTCTTTGTAAAGTCAGAATCTTCAAAGGGACTAATTTTGGCCAGTAAATAATATCGCAAAGCGTCTGTTCCATACTTTGCCACGTACTCCATTGGATCAATTACGTTTCCGAGCGACTTACTCATCTTTTGGCCATCATTATTAATAAATCCGTGGATCAAAATTTGTCGGCTATTCGGGAGCCCGGCAGCCATCAGCATTGCCTGCCACATCGCTGTTTGTTGACGCAAATTATCTTTTCCGGCTACCTGGATTGCCGCTGGTTTGTCGATTGTCCCCCAAAACTCCTCAAATTTTTTGTTATCTTCTGGCCAACCTAGAGCAGAAATATAATAAGCCAAAGCATCAAACCAGACGTACATCACATGTTCGGGATCTCCTGGCACCGGTACTCCCCACGGCATTTTTTTAGCTAATCTCGAAATACTAAAATCACTTAGTCCCGCCTCCACAAACTTACGAATCTCTTTTTGGCGGTGTTTCGGCACCACAAAATCGGGGTATTTGTCGTAGTGAGCCAGCAACTTCTCCGCCAGTTTCGAAAATTTAAAAAAATAGTTTTCTTCTTCAATTAGCTCAATTTCTTTATTGGGGTGGAGCGGACACTTCCCTTCCACCAACTCTGAATCTTGTTTTTCCAGTTCACACCCCACACAGTACTTGGCTTGGTACTTTCCCTTTTCGATGTACCCGGCCGTATCTACTCGTTTCCACATTTCCGCTGCTGCCTCCAGGTGTTTTGGATTAGTCGACCGCCAAAAACTGTTGTAGGACAAATTTAAACTCTTTTTTAGTTCATCAAATTTGGGGGCGTATTCATCACAATACGCTTGTGGATCTTTCCCCTCTTCTCTGGCTTTTTCATAGATTTTTTTCCCATGTTCATCTGTCCCGGTGTTAAAAAATACTTCTTCTCCTAGTAATCGGTGATATCTCGCCAGTACGTCCGCTTGCACAATTTCAAGAGCAAAGCCGATATGTGGCTTGGCATTTACATATGGAGCTGTAGTTGTAATGTAATAGTTTTTAGCCATGACACTAGTATACCAGACCTATTTCATCAATTTTTCCAACGCCTTCGACAATCGGATACTCCACACATCCGCCCACTCCTCCGCTTTTACCCGTGCCAGTGCCATCTGTATTCCTCGCTTGTTCATCCCTTCCGCCACGTTCGCAATTGTCGCCGAAGAAACTTTGAGTGTTTCCCGGATATGTTCGTACGATTGCCCCTTGTCCAAAAATACCGCAATGGCCAATCTCTTAGCTATTGCCATTACCTCTGCTTCGCTCATCAGCGCTTTCATAATCAATTCAATATCCACTTCAGTTTTGGCATCTGCCAAAACTTGATAGAGGATTTTATAGACTTGGCTTTGAATATTTTTGTTCATTCGCTTTCTCCAACTAAAGTGGTAACAGCCTTATCTATATCAGCTTTCCTTAGTGAAAGTCAAGACTACCAATACCACAACCAATATTCCCATTCCCACAAACCAATATAATAATTGGTTAATTGCCAAATACCATGTCACTACTCCCAAGCCCGCAATGATCAATCCTTTAATTAAACTCTTACTCAGCCAGCCAACCGTATAAACAATCGCTAGTCCAAATAGTCCCACCATGGGTAGATATGACCGTTCCCACCCGATGTCTCGGACCAAGATTGGATCAACTAAAACAATCATTCCCACAACCAAACTCCACAATACCAGCATTCCCAAAATCTTCATTACTGTCTGCATATTCATTAGTATATCAGCGATGTTACAATCAACCTATGAGTCTTGAGCTATTTGCTATCCTTCTAATCGTACTTCTCCTGATGTTGGGATTTATTCTCTTTTTACGTTCTTTCAAAGAAGAGCTTGCCTCTCTGCGCGCCTCCATGGACTCAACCAAAAATACTGTCAACTCGGCTCTCTTAGATAGCACGCGCGATATCCACGATCGCTTAACCCACGCTTCCGAAGTTATTGCCGAACTCAAAAAAGAAACTGGCACTTTTACCGAAGTCGGCCGTTCAATGAAAGATCTCCAAGAGTATCTTCGGTCTCCCAAACTCAGGGGTAATATTGGTGAAATGGTTCTCAAGGACATCATTAGTCAAATGTTCCCGAAAGCTAGTTATACTCTCCAGTACAGTTTTAAATCCGGAGACAAAGTTGATGCGGTCATCAAAACTGACGGCGGTTTGCTCCCCATCGACTCTAAATTTCCCATGGAAAACTTTCAGCGTTTGGTAAGCGAAACCGATCCTAAACAAACCGAACTCTTCCGCCGAGCTTTTTCTCGTGATATTCGCGCCCATGTTACCGCCATTTCCCAAAAGTATATTGTTCCTTCCGAAGATACTCTCGATTTTGCTCTAATGTATATTCCCTCCGAGAGCGTCTACTACGAAGTGGCCGTCAACGACGAGTTAATGGATTTCGCTCGCTCTTCGCGTGTCTACCCCGTCTCTCCCAACACTATGTACGCTGCCCTCCAAACCATTCTCCTTTCCTTTGAAGGCAAACGCATCGAAGCCAAAGCCAAAGAAGTCTTCACCCTTTTGCGCGCCATCCAAAAAGACTACGACAAATCTACCGAGTCGCTCTCAACCCTGGGTACTCATCTCAAATCCGCCTACAACAAATATAGTGAGGTTCAGTCAGGCTTTAACACTCTGGGTCAAAAACTGACCAGCACCAAAAAATTAACCGGTGTGAAAGACAAGCAACTTCTCGATCAATAACGCGTTATGGCAAAAGCTTCTCTTCCTTTAGCCTTTACTTCCGCCCTAAAAGCTCTTAATCACGAGCAGCGGCAAGCCGTTGATACTCTCGATGGTCCCGTCATGGTGGTAGCTGGTCCCGGTACCGGGAAGACCCAAACCATTGCTCTTCGCTTAGCTAATATCTTAAAAAAAACCGATACCAATCCCGACTCTCTTTTAACTCTCACCTTTACCGACTCAGGCGCTCGCGCAGTTCGAGCTCGGCTTGTCGACATGATTGGTATTACCGCCTACTATTGTCACATCCACACCTTTCACAGTTTTTGTAGTGAAGTTATCGCCGATAATCCCGATTATTTTACCCTTAACTCTTCCGCCGAGCCCATGTCCGAACTCGAAAAACTCAAACTTATCTATCATTTGCTTGATCACTCCAAATTTAATTTGCTTCGCCCTATTGGTGCCCCTCGCCATTACGCTCGCGCTGTTTTGGGTGCTATTAGCGATCTCAAGCGGGAAGGAGTTGATCCTACCGAGTTTGCCCAGCTATTAGACGCCGAAGAAACTTTCCTTCAGTCAAACGAAGCCGCTCATCTCAAAAAAGCTGACGCCGCCAAGCGATTACGCGATCTTCTTAAAAACCGCGAACTTAACCAGCTCTACTCTGCCTACCAAACCGAACTAAACTCCTCTCATCGTTTTGATTTCGAAGATATGATTAGTACTGTTGTCGACGCTTTTAAAACTAGCGAAGATCTCCTTCACCTCTATCAGGAACGTTTTCATTATTTCTTGGTCGACGAATATCAAGACACCAACAGCGCCCAAAACGAACTTTTACTCCTTCTTGCTAGCTATTGGAAAGATCAAGCCAATGTTTTTGTGACCGGAGATCCTGATCAAAGTATTATGCGTTTTCAAGGTGCTTCAATCGAAAATCAACTTTCTTTTATTCAGGTTTTTCCCAAGGCTGCTGTGATCACGCTCAAAACCAACTATCGTTCAACCCAAACTATTCTCGATGCTGCCGATTCCGTAATTAGTCACAACAATCTTCGGATTAGTGATGTAGTTCCCGGAGTCGATCCCCATCTTATTTCTCAAACTGGGGTAGGGGAACCAATCCACCTAGCCTCAGTCAGCACTTCTACTGCCGAAACTATTTTCCTGGCCGAAGACATTAAAAAATTACTTAAATCAGGAGTTAATCCGTCCGACATCGCCATCATTTATCGT
>Ga0172379_10005986_pt1 | contig 16595 bp, 16 predicted proteins | sample GrowelOW334metaG_FD_119756 | JGI IMG/M metagenome (GOLD analysis project Ga0172379, IMG submission 119756) | Groundwater microbial communities from an aquifer near a municipal landfill in Southern Ontario, Canada - Groundwater well OW334 metaG | ecosystem: Environmental > Aquatic > Deep... | reverse complement strand
CGGCGACACGGGAGAAGACAAGATAGCGATCGGAGCGAAACGGGAGAAGACGACACCGGAGGAGATAGCGATGCGCTATACGAAACTCTTCATAGAAGACCTCGCTGATCTCGCTATAGACACCGACGACATAGACTTCCCGCGTGCGAGCGACTTTATTAGAGAGCAGATAGCGCTCGCGAAGACGCTTGAGGAGAAGGGCTTCGCGTATCGCCTCCCCGACGGCCTCTACTTTGACACGGAGCGATTCCGCGGCTACGGAAAGCTCGGCGGCCTCTCTGGCGCGAAGCTAGAGGCCGGTGCACGCGTAGAGGTGGTCGCCGGCAAGCGCCACCCCGCCGACTTCGTGCTCTGGAGGACTGCGAAGCCACATGACCTGCAGCAGTGGGACAGCCCGTGGGGACGCGGGAATCCGGGCTGGCACATAGAGTGTTCGGCGATGATCCGCTCGCTCCTTGGGACGGAGATAGACATACACACCGGCGGCGAAGACCACATAAGCGTGCACCACAACAACGAGATAGCGCAGTCTGAAGCGGCAAGCGGCCGCACCTTTGTCCACTACTGGCTCCACAATGCTTTCCTCACGATGAGTGGCGAGAAGATTTCCAAGTCTATCGGCAACGTCGTGTACCTCTCTGACTTCGCGGCGAAAGGGTTCCACCCGCTTGCGCTCCGCTACTTTTTCATGCAGGCACACTATCGCACTCCCCTCTCCTTCTCGTGGGACGCGCTCGCCGCGGCGGCGAGCGCGCTTGAGCGGTTGTGGAAAGTCTCGCGCGAAATAGCTATTGAATCAAAACGCGTCAGCGAACCTTCTGAGGAGCGCGACCGACTGCTCGCAACACTACGCGACGACCTCGCCACACCCCAAGCGCTCGGTATACTCTGGGACGCGCTCAAGGACGACGATCTCACTCCCGAAGAAAAATGGGGGCTCCTTGAGGTGACAGACGCGCACCTCGGCCTCTCCGCGACGCTCCCACCAACCACCGGAGCCCTCGCCGAGACCGACATCCCTGAAGCGGTACGCGATCTACTCAACCTCCGCGAGATAGCCCGCGCCTCCAAGGACTTCAAGGAGGCTGACCGCATCCGTGGCGACCTAGAGCGCAGTGGATATCGTGTGGATGACGGGCCAAACGGGCCAGTGTTGACTCGGACCACTCTTTGATACAATAGGGGGAATGGCATCTGCAGACCGCGTCCCACCCCAATCCCTTGAATCTGAGCGGGCGCTCCTCGGCGCACTGCTTCTGAAGCCCGACGCCATACACGACGTCTCTGACCTCATTCACCCTGATTCTTTTTATGCAGAGAAGCATCGCATCATATTCGGCGCGATGCGCGAACTCGCCGAGCGCGGCGAACCGATAGACCAGCTCTCGCTCTCCGAGCGGCTGCAGAATCAGGGGCTCTTGGAACGGAGCGGCGGCAGAAGCTATTTGGCAGAGCTCATCGGCGCAGCTCCCGCACCAGGGAACTTCTCGCACTACGCGGATCTCGTCTCGCGCAAATACCTGATGCGCTCCTTGATAGATGCCGCATACACCATCAACGAGTCCGCCTACGACGATTCGCGCGAGACGATGGAAGTGCTTGATGAGGCTGAGAAGGCTGTCTACGCGATCGGTAATGCCTCGGTCGCGCACAAGTTCACTGCCATCGGCGACAAGGTGCATGAGGCGTGGGATCGTATTGAAGCCCTCTCCAAGAAGGAGGACGGTATACGCGGCGTGCCCTCTGGCTTCCCTGCTCTTGATAACCTACTCTCCGGCTTCCACCCTTCTGACCTCGTCATCCTCGCAGCACGCCCCTCTATGGGTAAGACCTCGCTCGCACTTGATATCGCCCGCAACGCTGCCGTCCGCCACAACGTACCGGTCGGTATCTTCTCGCTTGAGATGAGCTCGGAACAGCTTATAGACCGTATGCTCGCAGCAGAGTCGTTCGTGAACTCGTGGAAGCTCCGCACCGGCCAAGTGCGCGAGGAAGACGACTTCAACCGCATCCGCGATGCGCTTGAGACGCTTTCAAAAGCGCCTATTTTCATAGACGACAAGCCAGGGAACAACATCCTTGCCATGCGCGCAGTCGCGCGGCGCTTGAAGCGCGAACGCGGCATCGGTCTCATCGTCGTGGACTATCTCCAGCTCATGGCACCGACCTCCACGAAAGCGAGCGACTCGCTCGTCCAACAAGTGACCGAGATATCGCGCTCACTCAAGAGTCTCGCCCGCGAACTGGAGGTGCCGGTCATCGCGCTCTCCCAGCTCTCGCGTGCTGTGGAGCAGAGAGGCGGGCGACCGCGCTTGAGCGACCTGCGCGACTCCGGCTCTATTGAGCAGGATGCCGACGTGGTGATGTTCATCCACCGCGAAGACAAGCGTAACCCTGAGAGCGACCGTCCGAACATCGCCGAGATACTCATAGAGAAGCACCGCAACGGCCCGACCGGTGCGACAGAACTCTATTTTGACGAGAAACGCGCAAGCTTCCAGTCGGTAGACACCGCAGGCTACGGCGGTCTCGCGAGCGAGTTTTAAATGGACCACATAGAAGAGCTCGCGCGTGCGCTTACGAAACTGCCAGGGATAGGCCCACGACAAGGCAAGCGTTTCGTCTACCACCTCCTCGCAGCACCGGCCGCCGAGCGTGCCCAGCTTGCTGAACTCATCACCTCGCTCGGCAAAGAGGTCCGTCAGTGCCCCGAATGTCTGCGGTTCTACAACGGTACGACGGCGCTCATCTGTAACTATTGCTCCGACAGCAAGCGCGACGACTCCGTACTCATGCTCGTGGAAAAAGATCAGGATCTCGCCGCCGTAGAGCGCGCCGGCACCTATCGCGGGCGCTACTTCGTGCTCGGCGGCGTGCTCACGCTCTCTGGCAAAGGCGTGATTCGCGAGAGACAACTCGTGCAGACAGTTGAGAAACGTCTGAAAAATAGTTTGGCAGAAGTGGTGCTCGCACTCTCAGCCACCAGTGAGGGCGAGCATACTGCCGACCACGTGCGCGGCCTGCTCGCCCCCTATCGCGACCATCTGAAGATCTCCATGCTCGGTCGCGGCCTCGCGACCGGAAGCGAGCTTGAATACTCCGACGCCGAGACCCTCCGTGCCGCCCTCACCAACCGCAAGGAGGCGTAGTTGCTCTGGGAGACAGGAATTGATATCCTCCGGCTAGGCTTGTCCGGCAATGTTGCCTTGTAGTACCTATATGCATTGGAGGAGAAAACTATGGATCTGCTGACGTCCCTGTCTAACCTATCGTACGACCGCATCTTGCTTCTTGTGTCTGGCTTCTTGGTGGGCGCAGTCGTCAGCTACCGCCTTCTTTTCGGCGGGACGAAGAAGCCTGTGGTCGCCCGCAACTCTGACGACTTCTGGACGGCCCTGAAAAGGAATGCCGATCGGCAATGAACGAAGCTTTTTCAGCCAGCGTGCGAAAAAAGCGGCCTCACTAGAGACCGCCTTTTTCTTTTTGTAATAAAGTTATCTTCCCGCGACGAAGGTGAGAGCAATACCCTTGTTTGACGCACGGCCAGTACGACCGATGCGGTGCACGTAATCCTCGTACGTAGACGGCAGGTCGTAGTTGATGACGTGGGTCACCGCAGGGATATCAAGACCGCGAGCGGCGACGTCGGTCGCTACGAGCGCGAGCACCTTACCGGTCTTGAAGGCCTCCAGTGCGCGGATGCGCGCCCCGTAGGTCTTGTTGCCGTGGATGCTCTCCGCGTGGATGTGACGGCGCGAGAGCTCCTTGGCGAGCTTCTCCACGCCATACTTCGTGCGGCCGAAGATGAGCACGCGACTGAACTCGCGGTTCTTGAAGAGATCCACAAGCACCTCAAACTTGTCTGCGCCGCGCGGGATACGCACGACGTCTTGTTCCACGTTCTTGGAAGTGTCGCGCGTCTTCACCGAGATGATGACGGGGCTCTCAAGGAAGTCTCCGATGAGTTTCTCTACGTCCTTCCCCATCGTCGCCGAGAAGAAGAGCGTGTGACGCTCCTTACGCATCTTGCTGAGTATCATGCGCATGTCGTCTATGAAGCCCATGTCCAGCATACGGTCTGCCTCGTCCAGCACGACGGTGCCGAAACCGGCAAGGTCAAGCGCCTTGCGCTCCATGAGGTCCTTTAGACGCCCTGGGGTGCCGATGACAAATGCGGGGTCGTGTCGGAGCTGCGAGATCTGCGGACCGATGTTCGCACCGCCGACCGCAACCATGCCGCGGAAACCGAGACCCTTGGCGAATCCTGCGAGCTCCTTCTCTATCTGCACCGCGAGCTCGCGCGTCGGCGCCATGATAAGTACGCGCTCCCCTTTCTGCTTCATGACCTTGTCTATGAGCGGTATGAGGAAGGCTGCGGTCTTGCCGGTGCCGGTCTCGGCGAGGCCCACCACGTCCTGCCCAAGGAGTGCGTGCGGGATAGCCTTGTCCTGAATAGGCGTCGGGAGTTCATACCCGCGGCCTATGATGTTCTTCTTGAGGTTCGCGTTGATGTCAAAATCTGCGAACTTGTGCTCCGGTACGAACACCGGCTCTTCGGTCGTGACAACCGTTTTATTGGTAAAACGCGAGATCTCGGACTCGGTCTCGCCGAACGTGCCGAATCCGCGGCCACCGCCGCGACCACCTCGGCCGCCACTAAAGCCGCCGCGGCTTCCGCCTCTGCTGTATCCACCACTTCGGCTCTCGCCGCCTGAGCGGTACGAGCTCCCTGAGCCTGCACCGTAACGGCTCGGACGCGCTGCCGGACGTGCCGCATACGAACGCTCGCCGCTTGACGAACCTCCTCGCGGCGAACGCGGCGCTGCCGCACTCCCGTCTGCTGACTGATGACGCCATCTTCCTATTTGCATAATTGAATGTGAGATAAATAAAAACTAACGCAATAATTGCGAAGTCTGTCCTCTGTATGAGAAGTAAGAAACAATCTACGCGATTGAATCAATCTGAACCTTCAAAAGCGGCTGACGGTGGCCGTTGCGCTTGAAATAGCGGCTCTTCGGCTTGTACTTCACCACTTCTACCTTCTTGGCCTTCCCGGCGAGAACAACAGTGCCCTTGACCTCTGCACCCTTGATGAGCGGTGCACCAATGGTCGTGTCCGAGCCGTTGTCTACGAGGAGCACCTCGTCAAAGACAACTGAGTCACCTTTTTTCAAATCCCCTGGGAGCTTCTCAATAGAAATCGTGTCGCCTTTTGAGACGACATACTGCTTCCCTCCGGTCTTGATTACGGCCACTTCCATAGTCCCCCTACTGTAGCATTCTAGCCCTCAAAAGGCAAGCTTTTACTCGTCGGCAGCGAGGGGCTTATCTAGAAGCTCCACCTCTATACCAAGCTTGGCGTCCGCGATGCGGTAGACGTCCTTGTCTATCTTCCCCAGCTCCTTATAGCCCGCGTTGTAGTGCGACACCGTCGTGCCGAGGGATGTGCCGAGCTTCTTGTAGAACTGCTCGTAGGCTGCCACGTGCTTGCCCAGCTCCCCTACCCGCTGCTGTATCTCCTCAGCCTTCTCTTCTATCTTGAGCGCCTTGAGCCCCTGCATGACCGTCTGGAGGTAGGCGAGGAAGGAGGTCGGGGAGACGATAATGACCTTATACCTACCGGCCGCCCGCTGGATAAGGTTCTCCTCTTCCCCGCCGCCCACCTGATTGGTAAGCAGATCATAATAAATACCTTCGGACGGGATAAACATGAAGGCGAAGTCCATCGTGTTCTCTTCGGGGCGGATATACTTGGCAGTTTCGGTGATGCGCAGCTTGAGGTCGTTCACAAAAGCTTTCTCAAATGCCGGCCTCTCTGACTCGTTTGCGTGCACGAGGCGGTTGTAATTGTCTAATGAGAACTTGGAGTCTATCGGGACTATCTTGTCGCTTACGAACACGGCAGCGTCTACTATCTCGCCATTCTTAAACGGGTACTGCATCTCGTACATCCCCGGCGGGAGCACGTTCTTGAGCACGGTCTCTAGGTAATACTCGCCGAGTATGCCGCGCTGTTTCGGATTCTTGAGGATGTCCTGCAGATTCTGCAGCTGCTCCGCGAAGCCTTGGGTCTGCCGACCGATCTCCTTCACACTCGTCACCTCCTGCGTAATCTCTTTTATCAGGCGCGCGCTTTCAGAGAACTGCCGGTGGGAGTTCTCCTGCATGGCGCGTGAGGACTCGGTGACGCGAGCCTCAAGCGTACGCTCAAGATTCTGTAGCTGCTGTTGCAGCAGGACCATACCACTCCCCTCTTCTACCGGTGCTTCGCGGCGACGGAATATAAGATAGAGACCGATACCCTGCACAAAAATGAGTGCGAGGACAATAAGGGCGACGGTGAACAAATCCATATGCGTATAGTATACTCCGTCATATGCCTATCCACGAAACCCTGAAGAAATCCATCCCCGACGCCATGCGCGCTCACGACGAAGTGAGGCTCCGCACCCTCCGCTCACTCGTCACTGCGATGACAAACGAAGTCGTGGCCAAGAAGCGCAAGCCGGACGAGTTTCTCACCGACGACGAGGCACTTGCGGTGATCAAGCGCGCCGCGAACCAGCGCAAAGACTCCATTGAGCAATTTACGAAAGCAGCGCGGCTGGACCTCGTGGAGCCGGAGCAGCTGGAGCTCGCGATACTTGAGAGCTACCTCCCCACCCTCATGAGCCACGAAGAGATAGAAGTAATCGCGAAGGCGAAGATGGCTGAGCTCGGTGTCTCTAGCTCGGCTGAGGCGGGCAAGCTCACGGGCACGCTTATGAAGGAGCTCAAGGGCAAGGCCGACGGCGCTCTCGTGAAGGTGGTGGTGGATTCGCTCCTCGCGCAGTGATCTCCGTTGACGGTAGGGATTCTCTCCTGCCATACTTTAGCCATGCCTCACGGAATGGAAGGAGCACCTATGGGCAAGCCACGAGACCCCTTTGAGGGCCTGAAAGCGGCTGCGGCAGCTCGCGAGGCTCTCAAGAAACGACACCCTGAATTTCTAGAAGGAAGCACGTCTGCGCCGCAAAACACAACACCAGAGGCAGCGAAGCCGCTAGGTGCGAAGAAGAAAAGACTCCTCCCTGGAGCGCTCGCAAACGAGATCTTCCATCGCACGCGCCTCGGAGAAAATTTTGACTAGCGCTTCGCAGCACGGGAGTACGGTCGGCGGTACACCGCCGACTCTTTTCTTCCTGACTTCCCTGCTCTCTCTTTTTTTGGTATAAAATACATACGGCTAAACCATCCCGCTAAGCGGTATGGTCGCCCGAACAAACACTGTTTGTTCTAGGGCCCCATCGTCTAACGGCTAGGACAGATCCCTCTCACGGATCAAATCGGGGTTCGATTCCCCGTGGGGTCACAAAATGCAAAAACCGCTCTGAAGGCGGTTTTTGCATTTTGTGACCCCAAGCTGACGCGGGGCGTCTGCGTCGGAGAATCGAAGACCTTGCGAGCATTTTATGGAGCGAAGCGAACAGAAAATCCGCAAGGTGTACTGAAACTGTAAGTTTCGATAAGCGTAATCGCGGTCCCCGTGGGGTCACTTCAACAACCACTTCCTCTCCTGACGGACGAGGAGCGGCACGTCCTTCGGGTCGGCAAGGAGTGCCTTGACGATGCGCTCGGTGCGTACCGACTGAGAGCCTTTTACCAGTACAACATCGCCCTCCTGCACCACGCCCACGAGCCCCTTCAGCGCAGACTTGGAATTATCAAAAAGGAGGACTTCGGCCTCTCCCTTCGCATTTGCAAAAGCGCGAGCACGAATACCGACCGCCGCAACGAGATCAGCTGAGCTGCGCGCGAGCTCGCCGATGCGCGCATGCTCCTCCACGGAATACCTTCCGAGCTCCAGCATGTCGCCAAGCACGGCGACACGGCGCTTCGCACGCGGGAAGCTCTTCAGCGTGGCGAGTGCCTGTTCTACCGCTACCGGCGAGGAGTTGTACGAGTCGTCTATGATGAGCGAGCCATTTCTCCCGCGCAGCAAGCGGCCGCGCCCCGGCGGTGGCTCGTAGCTCGCGAGTGCCTCCTGCGCTTTCGCAAGCGGTATATCAAACGCCACCGCCACCGCGAGCGCGGCCGCGACAGGGAACACCTGCGTCGTGCCCACTGAACCTTTCACGGTAAGCTCCCCTCTCTCGTTCTGCATAGCCACATCTGCTCTCATGCCCGCCACACGCCCGTCCGCTTCAAGGAAACCGATGTCGCTTACGCGCACCGCAGCATCCTTCGCCAAGCCGTAGGAGATGACGCGTGCTGGCAGGCGCTTCGCGTTTGTAATCGCATACTCGTCGTCAGCAGAAATCACAAGCGGCGCGGCGGCACGAAGCGCATATGCGGGAGAGAACTCTTCCTCACGCACCGCTTCGGGCGAGGCATACGCCTCTACGTGCACCGGCACTTCCGGCAAAGGCGTCACCACGACCGCGTCCGGTGTCGCCATACGCAATATGCGTGCGAGATCTCCGGGTCGGTCTGCGCCCACCTCAAGGACGAGCATGTTCGGATAGTGATTCGGTAATACGAGAAGCGCGCATGCGCTCTTCACCACCGAGAACCACGCGAGCGGATTCGCCCACGGATTAGGAACGCCCAGTATGGTAAACGGCACGCCGAATTCGCTATTGAAACTCTTCTCGCTCTTACGCACAAGAAAACGCGAGGAGAGCACGGCCGCCACGGCGTCCTTAGTGGACGTCTTCCCTACCGAGCCGGTGATCATGACGATGTTCGGGCGATAGCGGCGTACGACCGCCCGCGCAAGCAGGGAGAGCATGAGAGCAACCAGAAATTTAAGGGCGTTTTTCATGCGGGAGTGGTAGTGGCAAACCCTCGGTCAGGGGGTACTTGGTAATAGTCAATCAGGAAGTGCACAAGGTCAAGGAAGGTTGCGCCGAGAGTGTCCGACGCATAGGTAACGTGTTGAGGGTCGTTCGTGTAGAGCAAGATGATGAATCGCGGATTATACGACGGGAAGAAACCGACAAATGAGTGGAAGAAGCGATCTTGGTAATAGCCGCCATGACCGTCGGTGAGCTGCGCCGTGCCGGTCTTCGCCGCGACCGACATGCTCGGTATCTTCGCTTTCCCGCCCGCGAGCTTTTCGTCAACCATCTCGGTCATCATTTGCGTCGTTTCGTGCGCCGCGGTCGCTCCGAAGACGGGCACGGTCTTACTCCAATCAAGCTCGCGCACGATGCCGGAATCAAGGCGTATGGCGCTCACAAGATGAGGCTGTACCATCACGCCGCCGTTTGCAAGCGTGCCAAGCGCGCGCACCATCTGCACCGGTGTTACCGCGATACCCTGCCCAAATGACATGTTGTCAAAGTTGACCTGCTGCGTTGTAGATAAGTTGCCGAGGAGCGCGCGCCCTTCGCTTGGCAGATCTATGTCGGTCTTCGTGCCGAAGAGCGTGGTGAAATAACTACGAAACTTGTCTTGCCCAAGCTCAGTCGCTACCCACGACGCGCCGACGTTGAGCGATTGCAAGATCACCTCTTTCATCGGTATCACGCCGCGCGCCTTGCGATCCCAGTTGCAGATCTTTCGCGTACTGACGGTGATACATCCCGTGTCATTGTAGGTCGTGTCCGGCGTGATGACACCGGCATCAAGTCCCGAAGTCATCGTCATGGGCTTCATGATAGAGCCGAACTCGTGCACGTCTTCCACGAGCGGACTACCGAGGAGCGCGGGGCCGACATTCTGGCGATTGTTGCCGTCGTACGACGGATAGCTCGCAAAAGCGAGTATTGCTCCTGTCGCAGGGTCCATAATAATGCCGCCTGATTCTTTACTGGAATACTGCTCGCTCAGTTTCGCGAGATCGTGCTCAAGGCGCGCCTGTACCTGCGGCTCTATGGTCGTCACGATGTCCCCTTCGCAAGCGTCTTTGGCGTTCACGAGCAGGTTGCCAACGTTTGAAAAGAGTTCCGCGAAGAAATTCTTGTAGAGCGAGTCCCCCGAACGCGCCAGTGTGCCGTCATAGACCGCCTCAAGACCAGTCTGCCCGATAAGTGCGTCGCCTGAGCCATAGGAGACGATACCAATAGCCTGTGAGGCAAGCGAAGCCCCTGGGTAATACCGCCAACGCTCACGGAGCACCTGTACCCCAGGGATCGCGCGCGCGGCAAGCTCCTGCCCTTTCGCGTCGGAGACACGATGTGCCACTTCCACATACACGAGGTTCTTCTTCGCCGCTGCAGCGAGAAATGCCTCATGCGAGATTGTCGTGGAGGCAATCTCGGCTATGAGCGTATACGCCGTTTCGGGATCAGCGAGCGTCTGCGGATTGATGGCCACAAGGAAGCCCGTCGCCAAGGTCGCGGCCGAGACGAGCGTACCGTCCTTGTTGGTGAAGTAGATGGCGCCGCGATCAAAGAGGCCACTCCCGCCGGAGGCGAACTGGCGGTCGGCTTTCTGTGCATAGTCGTCGCCGTGCACCACCTGCACGAAATAGAGCCGCACGAAGATGACGAGTGCTACGAAAACTACGAAAGCGAGGACGAGCCGGATACGGAAACGGAACTGGGTTCGCATGATGATTGCCTAGCGCAGTGCGGTCATGCTCGTCGCAGGTACAAATATCTTCGCGAGCGGTGCAGTGTACCCTGCCGCTCGGTAATCAAGCGCCTGTAAGTGCGCAACACCATTGAGATACTTCCCCTCAAGCACAGCGACCGCCGCCTCGTCGTTCTTCACCGACTGAGAGAACTCCACCGTGAGCGCTGCATAGCTCATCACCACTGCGATAAGTCCGATATAGGTTACCGCGAGCACAGCGACGAGACTCACCGAGAACGTCGTGAGAGAAAATGGAAGAGCGAGACGAAGGTTAGGCATATGAAAATTGGTGATTTGAAATATCTGACACCTCTACTGGTGTAGCGGTCGCCGCACGTTCAAACACGCGAAGCTTCGCACTCCGTGCGCGCCGATTGCGGAGCACTTCGGCACGCGACGGTGCGACTGGTTTCTTCGGTGTCATCTCACCAAGCCCTTCCGCCACTGCGTCGCGCAATATGTTTTTCACTACGCGGTCCTCAATACTGTGGAACGAGATAACCGCGAGCCGGCCGCGCGGAGAGAGTGCGCGGAGCGCGGCAGTGATGCCCTCGCGCATGCTCCCTATCTCGTCGTTGACTGCGATACGGAGCGCTTGGAACGTCTTCGTGGCTGGGTGTATCTTCCGCTCGTGATACCAATGCGGCGTACCAGCCTTAATAGCCGCAACGAGCGCGTCAGTGGTGAGGATGCGCTCCTTTGCGCGCGCAGCGACTATCGCACGGGCGATGCCGCGCGCGAAACGCTCCTCGCCATAGGTGAATATGATGTCCGAGAGCTCCTCTTCGGTCGCACTGTTCACAATGTCAGCGGCAGTCTCGCCGCCCTCGCCGTAGGTCATGATGAGTGGCTCGTCGTTCTGGAAGGAGAAGCCGCGCGGGGCGGCTATCTGGTAGCCGCTCCACCCCAGGTCAAACAGCGCCTTGTCCACATGACCCACGCCGAGCCGCTCAAGCACGCGAGCGAGATTGCGGAAGTTGTCATTCACGAGGTGTGCGACGGGACGCGACGCACGCCGGTCGTTGGCGTATACAGTGCGTGCGCGTTCTACTGCCGCCGAGTCGGCGTCTATGCCCACGATGACGCCTCCTTCACCAAGAGCGGCGAGAAGCTCGGTGAAGTGCCCTGCCCCGCCAAGCGTCGCATCCACGACCGTATCGCTTGGCTGCACATCAAGTGCCTCCAGCACTTCTTGCATCAATACGCTGTCGTGGCGAGCTTCCATATTATTTTGTATTGCCGAGCGTTTCGGCGAAGGCATCGGCGTCGCGCTCTATCGCCGCCGTGTACTTCTTCCACGCAGCCTCCTCCCATATCTCCACACGATCGGCCACACCGACGATGACCGCCTTACTCTTCAGACCAGCGAAACTCTTCAAGTGATCGGGCACAAGCACGCGACCGGCGGCGTCTACCTCTGCCTCCATCGCTCCGGCGAGGAAAAGGCGCGCGAGACCGCGCGCCGCTGCTGTCCCGCCTGCATGCACCACGCGGCTCTCCGCCTCCTTCGCCCATGCTTTCTTCGGATACACGAAGAGACAATGATCAAGGCCGCGCGTCATGACGACGGCGCGGCCGAGATCCTTCCGGAACTTAGCCGGAAGCGAAACGCGATTCTTGGGGTCTAGGGTGTGCAGGTATTCGCCGATAAACATATGAAATGACGAGCGGGCGAAATCGGGAGGAATGAGCTACCATTCTCAATTCTCCACTTCATCCCACTGGTAGTACAGTATATTCCACTTTCCCCCACTCCCCTATCTGCGTTATCCACAGAAGGAAAAAGCGCGCCACAGGCGCGCTTTTTCCTTCTGAGCGGCTTACCGTACCGCCTCAGTCAAACGCTCTATGACGAAGTCGCGCGGGAGGCCAGCGAGGAACCAGCCCGCTTTCGGTCCGGAATCGCGATTCATGAAAATGCGATAGATAGCTTGGAACAGCTCCTTAGGCTGTATCGGTATGTCGGTCTTCATCTCGTGAAGGCGCAAGTGGAGATCCTCGCCGGAACGCTCACCGCCTTGCAGGTAGTCAGCGAGTGCGGCGAGTGCGTTTTTCTGCACTTCGGAGAGCTCCACGTCCGGCAAGTCCTCCTGAAGCTCGTATTTAAATTCTTCCGGCGCATAGGTCGCGAGCCAGTACTTGGCGTAGCGCGCCCGCTCAAGAAGCGCCTCCTTCTCCTCGTCGGTAAGGGGACTGCCCTTTACCCGCTCTGCTTCCTCGGCGAGCGAAAGATGCGCCATCTGTACGATGAACGCCATCTCGCGGAAACGCATTTGCCACGGCGCGACGAGCGCCGCTTGGTTCTCCGGCAATTCGCAAAGTGCGAAGAGGCGCGACCGATCGTCGGCACTGCCCTCGCGCACACAGAGAGCGAGCTCGTCGTACAGATCATAGAGACGCGGCACCGACTCGCCGGCAGGATCTACGTCTATCTGCTCGCGGATATCCTTGCCGATGAGCGCGAGGCGGAACACTTGCGGCGGAAACAGATCACTCATGTCCTTAGCGCTGCTCCCGCGACCTTTTGAGGACGACATCTTCCGGCCGCCCACAAGGAAGAACTCGTACGGAATATCAAACGGCGGCTCCGCGCCGAACACTTCGCGGCAGATATGGTTCGCCACGTCGCGCGAGCCGCCCTTCGTGGAATGGTCTTTACCCCCGCCCTCTATATCAACGCCTTGTGCGACCCACTTCGCTGCCCACTCAGCCTTCCAGAAAAGCTTCGCCGCCCCCCTCCACGGCGCGACACGACCCGTGTGACCGCACGGCACGCACTCGTCTGGCGAACGGTCACACGAATACCCGACCGTCTCGCCATCGTAGTCGTATGCGCGCGTCGTCATGAGCTTGCCACAATTCTCACACACGACCGAGACCGGTAGCCACGACTCGTCCTTCTGACTACCAGAAACTTCTTTCAGTATGCGACGCACATCGCTTGCGCGCTCAAGTGCCGTCCTCATGAGTGCGTCCATCTTCCCCGATTGATAGAGCTCGGTCGCGCGGTAGTAGTTCGGAGTGAAGCCGGCCTTCTTGTGCACGTTCGTAAACTCGTCGCCGAAATATTCTGCGTAATTCTTGAAGCCCGCTTCGGGGCTCGGCACCGCGTACAAAGGCTTGCCGAGGTATGGTCTGAACTGCTCTTCGTTTAGATAGCCCGGTATGGAGTCAAAAGGGTCAAAATCGTTGAGCTCGTACCGATACTCGTTGGCGATGCCGTATTCAGAAAGCACCTCGGCGATGACGCCGTGTATCGCCACGCCGCGCATGCTTCCCACGTGCACGCGTCCAGAGAGCGTCTTCTCGTCGCGGACAAGGAACGTCTTCCCGTCGCGCGGCGTGCGCGTATTGCGTATTTCACCCGCGATGCGGTCGGCCCATAACATAAAGAAATCCTAGCATAAAAACGCCGAAGGAGCCGAGCCGACTCTCCGAGGAAAGTGTGGCGGAGCGGTTCGCGCATGCTTTCCCCTGTTTCTTGGCGAGTGCTGTTACGCAACCTTCTCTATCGTATACGTCTGCTTGCCCGAAGGAGTCTCAAAGGTGAACACGTCGCCCTTCTTCTTACCCATGAGCGCTGAACCCAAGGGCGAGACGTGCGAGAGCTTCTTCACGCGCATATCGGCCTCCTCACTACCGACGATAGTGTACTCGTGCGCCTCGGCGCTACCGTCCTTCCGTATAGATACTTTTGAGCCGAAGCTTATCTCACTCTTCTTCTTGCCGTCAGTGACGATCCTCGTATTCTTCACGAGCTCTTCAAGCTTCTTGATACGCTCCTCAGTCGCGGCCTGCAGGTCGCGCGCTTCCTGATACTCGGCATTCTCCGAGAGGTCACCAAGCGAACGGGCGTACTCAAGATTCTTAGCAATCTCGGTGCGACGCACCGTCTTCAGGTGCTCCAACTCTTTTATCATCTCATCAAACTTCTCCTGCGAAACAACGGTCTCTTGTGTGTCAGTCATAGTGGGTGCATTGTACGCGACCACCGCTAGAGCGCAATAGCGGACGTAGGTGCGCCGGTGACATATGGTGAATTCGCAGCGTGCAGATATTCAAAGAAATCGCGCATCACGTTCACCGCCTGCTCGCCTGTGCCGGACGGTCCGCGCTCAAGTACGACCGCAAATGCATACTGCGGATTGTCATAGGGGAAGAAACCGACCACCCACGAGTTATCGTACTGGTTGCGCGTGCCTGTCTGCGCCGTACCGGTCTTCGCTGCTACTTTCACATACGGCAGGTTGATAGCGCCTGCGAGTGCGTTCGTGACGCCTTGGCGCATGCCTTCGCGCACGACCGACAGTGCGGCAGGATTCACCGCCACATCCACAGACGTCGGCGACTGGTCAGCGACCAATGTCGGCGTGAAGAGCTTCCCGCCATTGGCGACTGCGGCGATAGCACGCGCCATCTGTATTGGCGTCACTTGCATGGAGTACTGCCCGATTGAGGTGAAGTACGTGTCGCCCAAGTACCACGGTTCGCCGAACACTTTCTCCTTCCATGCGGGCGTCGGGATGACGCCGGCGGCTTCGTCGGGCAGGTCTATGGCGGTCGTCGTGCCGAGCCCGAACTGCCGATACCAGTACTCAAGTCGGTCTATGCCGAGTCCCTTCTGGTTCTTATACCCGCCGCCGACCGAGTAGAAGAAGACGTCGGAGGACCAGGCGATGGCTCGCCGCACGTCCACTGCGCCAAGCGCACGCCACCCCTTGTAGACGAACGTCTTCCCTGGGTGATACGGATCGGGAAGCGACAGGAAGCCAGGGTCGTCTATGACCGTATTCGGAGTGATGATGCCGTCGGTAAGTGCGCCGGAAGCGACGAGCGGCTTCACGACCGAGCCTGGCGCATACACGCCCTGCACCACATGATCTAGAAATGGATGCCCGATGTCGGTGTTGTACGCAGCGATCGTGCTGCGCGGACCGCCGCTTGCCATGACGTTCGCGTCGTAGCTCGGATACGACACGAGCGCACGCACTGCACCCGAATGCACGTCCATGATGACGCCGGCGCCGGCGATGAAGTGCTTGTCTGCCGCGATGTCCCGTATAGAGCGCGCAAACATCTTCTCTACATTCGCATCAATAGAGAGCCGGAGCGCTTGCCCTTCTTCCGCGCGTACTACCGTACCCTCAGAACGAACCGTACCGCGGACGTCCTTTTCGGTAAGCATCTGTCCATTTTTCCCAGCGAGAAGCGTGTCGTACTTCGCCTCAAGACCCGTGAGTCCCTTCTCGGTCGTATCGTAGTACACTCCGCTCGCATCCTTCTTCGGATACGACACATAGCCGATGACGTGGCTTAGGGCCGGCTCGGCGTAGAAGCGCTCGCTTGTGCCGTCGGGCTTGCGCACGTTCTCGGCGAGCACGATGCCGTTCACGTCGGTAATAGTGCCGCGCGGCGCAAACAGCACGGCAATCTCAAGACTGTTGTGCGCGCTCTCTTCTGCGTATTCGGCACCATTCGTCACTTGGAGACTCCATGAGCGCGTCACGAGGATTATGAAAAGTATGGAGAGCCCCGTTGCAAGCAAGACATAGGAAGAATGCGGAAGCGGTTTCTCAATCCGGCCCTCAAAGCGCCCGCGATTGAATTCGGGAGCATTGGACGCATCAAGGAATATCTCGTCCGGAGCTATTTCAGGGTCGCGACGCCGCCTATACCACCATCTCATTCCCCAATGATACCCGTCTTGAGCTGGCTACGCACGAAAAACGCGAGTATGGTCGCAAGCAATCCATAGAGCGTAAGGACAGGCCACGCGCCGGTGGAGGGGGCGTAGTAGAGCGTATCGGCGAATATGCCGATCGCAAGCGGGACTAGCGGCTCATACACGGACACGCCAATCGCAAGACAAGCGGTCAGCGGCCACGGGAAAAAGATTGCTGACAGGAAAGAGAGCACGGTGGCTAAGGTGCGTATCATGGCTGTGTTGAGGTTGCGAACAAGGACGGGGTGACGCCCGTCATGCGAAGCGTGACCCACGCGACGGAAAACGGATTCACTGCCGGCTGTATGCG
>Ga0172379_10005985_pt1 | contig 16596 bp, 13 predicted proteins | sample GrowelOW334metaG_FD_119756 | JGI IMG/M metagenome (GOLD analysis project Ga0172379, IMG submission 119756) | Groundwater microbial communities from an aquifer near a municipal landfill in Southern Ontario, Canada - Groundwater well OW334 metaG | ecosystem: Environmental > Aquatic > Deep... | reverse complement strand
TAGCTTTATATCTTGCTGAAAAACATAAAGTAACAATTGAAGAAACCGACGCAGACATTTTATTTATTGAATGAAAACTAGATAAACTATGAATGAAATTTTTATGATCACTCCGCTGCTTATTATTAGCGGCGGTATTTTGCTTTCGCTTATCGTTGAAATGTTTTACGACAAAAGTGAAATAATTCTTCCCTGGCTTTCGATCGCTCTCTTCGTCGGAACAGCTTACTATTCGCTTCTTACTGCTTATCAAGAGGGAATAGTATTTAATTCAATGCTTGCCACCGGAGGACTTGTTCATCTCTTTTATTTTATTTTTAATTTTGGCGCCGCCATTGTTGTTCTGCTCTCAATCGATCATATTAAAAAAGTCGGAATTTATTTTGGTGAGTATTATATTTTGATGCAGTCGGCTGTTTTGGGAATGATGTTCCTTGCAAGTGCAAAAGATTTGGTAATGGTTTTTATCGGTCTTGAGCAGATGTCTGTTTGCTTTTATATTCTTACCGGTTTTAGTAGAAAAAGATCATCTTCAAATGAAGCGGCTTTAAAATATTTTTTACTCGGCGCATTTGCCAGCGGATTTGTTGTTTACGGTATGGCGCTTATTTATGGTTCTGTTGGTTCTTTATCTGTTGCCGCGCTTTCGTTTTATTTGTTAAAGGGAACGCCGAACATTGTTTTTATGGTCGGACTTCTTCTTTTCATCATTGGATTTTCATTTAAGATTGCGGCTGTTCCGTTCCACATGTGGGTGCCGGATGTTTACCAGGGAGCGCCGACCACAGTTACGGCGTTGATGTCAACGGGTGGAAAGGCTGCGGCTTTTAGCGCTTTACTCGTTGTGTTAATTCCGGTGTTCGCAAATCTTGAAAAAAATATTTTCACAACATTCCTTTCTGTCCTTGCGGTAATAACGATGCTGTACGGCGCTATCGTTGCTATTTCTCAAACCGATTTAAAAAGAATGTTAGCCTACTCATCAATTGCCCATGCAGGTTATATGATTATTGGTTTAGCTTCCGCAAATCAAAACGGCGTAACCGGTATTGTGTTTTATCTTGCAGCTTACACGTTTATGAACTTAGGCGCTTTTGGTGTTCTTTCAATGATTGAATCGAAAGATAATTTACAAGTTGATTTACAAAGTTATACTGGGTTAGCCGCAAAGTATCCTTTACTTGCTGCGCTACTTACAATTTTTATGTTTGCACTTGCGGGCATTCCACCGTTCGCCGGATTCTTCGGTAAATATTTTGTTTTTGTTGCTGCAATTGAAGCAAACTTAACATGGCTTGCAATTATCGGTGTAATTTCCAGTGCAATAAGCGCATATTTTTATTTACGCGTTGTTGTTGTTATGTATTTCAAGTCAACGGATGCACCGCTTGAAGTTGAGCCTTCTTATCAAGCGTTGCTTGGAATTTTCATTTCCGCATTGTTGGTTCTTGTTATGGGAATTTTCCCGAACTCAATCATTCAGCTTATTAGTTTCTTCGTTGGTTAATTTAGCTGTCATTAGTTATTAGTCAATGGTCATTTGTTTTGATTCTGACTATTGACAAATGACTAATGACTACTTTAAAGAAATGTTATGATTTCGTTATTTACAAATAAACAAGTTCGAGCCGTTGATAGCTTTGCTATTGAGCACCTCAATTTCCCCTCACTTCTTTTAATGGAAAATGCCGCATCAAGTTTATTCCAAATTATTTCCGAAAAAGGTTTTCTAAATTCAATTCCAACAACGGTAGGAATTTTGTGCGGAAGGGGTAATAACGGTGGAGACGGATTTGCTCTTGCAAGAAAAATTGCTTTTGCTGGGCACAAAGTTATGGTTCTTCATCTTTCCGGTGCCAATGAATTCTCCCGGGATGCTAAACAAAATTATGAATTGTTGCTTTCATCCGCCGCCTTGTATAAAAACATTTCTATAAAAAAAATTACAAAAACGAGCGACGTAAATATTCTTCGTTCATGTGACTTAGTTATTGATGCATTGCTTGGAAGCGGTTCACAAGGAGAATTGAAGGATTTATTGAAAGAAATTGTTGAAAAGATAAATTCTTTTTCAACTAAAAAAGTTGCATTGGATGTTCCAACGGGTTTAAATGCGGATACAGGTTACGGAGAAACAATCTTTAAAGCGGACTTAACCATTACTCTTGGTGAATTAAAACGGGGATTGTTTTTCGCCGATGGTTATGCGTCATCCGGAGTTGTTGAAAAAGGAAGTATCGGCGTTGGTGAAAAATTTTTTGAAAGACAAAAAGCGGAAGATTTTTTAGTTGAAAAAAAAGATATCAAATCTTTCATTCCTTTAAAAGAAAAAAGCTTGTACAAATATTCTGCAGGAAAAGTTTTTCTTATTGCTGGCTCTAAAGAATATGGCGGAGCGGCTGTGCTTTCATCAAGTGCCGCATTTAAGTCCGGTGCAGGTGCAGTGATTCTTACGATTCCAAATGCATTACAAAAAATATTGCTGCAAAAACGACCGGAAATTGTTAATCAGTTTTATGGTGACAGGGATACGGAATTTCTTTCAGTTGAATTTTATTCTTCATTAAAAGAGAAGTTAACCTGGGCAGATGCAATTGCAATTGGTCCTGGTCTTGGCAGACATGATGAAACAATGAAATTCGTCCATCATCTTTTACAAAAACATTCAAACAAGAAAATTGTTATTGATGCCGATGCTCTTTATGCTTTGCGTAAAAACGAGTATCGGAATTATCAACTGAAAAATTGCGTACTTACTCCACATCTTGGAGAATTTGCCACATTAATAAATGTTGAAAAAAGTTTAGTGGAAAAAGATTTACTTTTTTACGGAAAACAGTTTGTTAAAGAAACAAAGGCAACACTGGTGTTAAAAGGTCCGCGAACAATTGTTTTTACTGGCGATGGGAAAGCATTCATTAATCCAACCGGGAACGAAGGGCTTGCTAAATTTGGAAGCGGAGATGTTTTAACCGGAATGCTAGCAAGTTTTCTTGCTCAAATTAAAAATGCTCAACATGCTGTATTAAGCGCTGTTTATCTTCATGGTATGGCGGCGGATCAATTGAAAAAAGAAAAATCCGCTTACGGATTTACAGCAAGTGAAGTGGCTAATCAAATTCCTTTTACTTTGAAAGAACTAAATAATGCTTTATAACTTTTTTGAAAAAAATAAATTCCTTTCTGTTTATGCTCCGCTTATTGTGTATTGGTTAATTCTTTTTACAGCTACAACACTACCGGCAAAACAAGTACCCAAAACAGGAATCAACGACAAAATAGAACATTTACTTGGTTATTTTTTGTTGACTTTTTTATTAAGTAATGTTCTTTTTTTTCAAAATAAAAATAAAATATTGAAGAGGTTCCCGATTAGCATCGCGTTACTTATTGCTGCATTTTACGGTATCGTTGATGAATTACATCAACTTTTCATCCCTGGAAGGTTGTGCGATTTCTATGATTGGACCGCCGATGTAACCGGCGCTCTTGCTGCAGGAATTCTTTACTTTCTTATTAAGAAATATTTTCAATCCCGATCGCTATCGGGACAAAAAACTAATTTAGAGAATTAAGAAAACAAGTTTTTCCTTTTGTAAAAAATAAATTATGACTAACTTTTATTTATGCCGGTAAGAAGAAAAAAACAGAGTTCATCATTTCCAATAAAGGAGATTGCTCTTTTCATTCTTCCTTTGGTCAATTTATTTTTACTTTTCGCGCTAAAATATAGGAATCAAAACCTTCCTTTAGCGGAATTTAAGATTGCATATCCCGGAAATGTTCTTAATCTTTTTTTCGTTTCCATTTTACTGATAGAATTTATAATTCTTGCCTTCCGATATAAAGGGGGATTTTCGGAAAGAAATAGTTTTTCTTTCAAATTATTGGTGGTGCAGTTATTATTTCTGTTAGTTGCGGCACTTTTTGTTGTTTTTGAAATCCATCTTCTCGGCGGATATCTTTTTAGTTTTCCGATCGCAAAGATATTAGTGTGGGTTCTCTTTTTTAGTTCGCAGTTCGTACAATTTATTCTCGTCAGTTATTGTTGGCTTTTAATATTTAAAACAAATTCATTACTCTATCTAAGAACAATTATTCACGGCATTTTTATCGCAATCTTTCTGTATGGATTTGTTTTTCTGTATGCTCTTGGAACTTATCCGGTAGAAGAAAAGAATGAACCGACCGGAGAGGTGGGAGTAGTGCTTGGCGCTGCAGTCTGGTCGAACAATGTTCCGAGTACAATTCTGATGGAACGATTAGATAAAGCGAGAGAACTTTATCAGAAAAAGAAAATTAAAAAAATTCAGCTAACCGGCGGAAACGCCCCCGGTGAATTATCGGAAGCCGAAGTTGCTTTTAATTATTTAACTAAATTTCCAGTTGATCCAAAGGACGTTTGGATGGAAAAGAAAACCGCTTCTACAACCGAACAGATTCGTTTTATAAAAAATGAATTAATCGGGGAAAAGAAAATTCAAAACGTAGTCATCATCTCGGACCGATTTCATTTAAAACGGATTAATGAGATTAGTAAATTTTATAACATAAAAGTAAAACTTAGCGGATCAAACGTTACCTTAAACTCTAAAAGTTTAGTATATTACAAACTCAGGGAAGGGATAGCTTTAATCAATTTTTGGTTCTTTGCAATTTAGAAAAGATATAACTTATGGTGCAAAAAAAATTTATCAGACGGATTTTACGTGAAAAGGTAATGCAGATTTTATATGCTCACGAACTGAACAATGAAAATCTTGAAACCACAAAAAATGGAATTCTTTCCAATGTTGACCAACTGGAAGACCGTGAGTTTGCCGAACAGCTTCTTCGATGCGTTATCATTCATCAAAGTGAATTGGATGAGGAAATAAAAAGAAGAGTGAGCAATTGGGAAATTGAAAGAATTGCGATGATAGACAGAATCCTAATGCGAATGGGAATGTGCGAACTTGCTTATCTCCCGGATATTCCGCCTAAAGTTTCTATCAATGAAGCGATTGAAATTGCAAAAAATTTCAGTACTGCTTCGAGTGGAAAATTTATTAACGGAATACTTGATGGCTTTCTCGGCGACTTAAAAAAATCTGGCAAGTTAAATAAAACCGGAAGAGGATTAATTGACGAAACTCGAGTGAAGCCTCAACAACCTCAATGAGTTCCAAGTTAAAAATTTTTATTTGGACTTTATTTGATTTTGCGAATACTTCTTATTCGATCATCATCGTTACTTTTCTTTATGCGGTTTATTTTAAACAAACCGTAAGCGAAGGGAAGCCGATTGGTGATCTATATTGGAGCCTGGGAACAAGCATCGCAATGTTGATAACGGCTATCATTTCACCGGTACTTGGAGCTATTGCCGATTATTCCGCCGGCAAAAAACGATTTCTCCTTTTTTTTACGTTACAGTGTATCATTGCAACGGCACTTTTAATTTTTGTTGAGAAGGGGAATGTGCTCTCCGGATTAATTCTTTTTATTATTGCTAACGTTGGATTTGAAGCAGGGTTGGTTTTTTATGATGCTTTTCTTCCCGAAATAACTATACCGAAAAATTACGGCAGGGTAAGCGGGTATGGTTTCGGAATGGGTTACCTTGGTTCATTAGTTTGCCTGGCGCTTATTTATCCTTTTATTCAATCGGGTCAAATTAAAATTACTTTCCTTATTGCCGCCGTCTTCTTCATGATTTTTTCTCTTCCGTTATTTCTAAAATTACAAGATACCCGTAAAATAGTTGAAGTTCCGAAATCGTATTTACGTATCGGTTTTAACAGGGTTTTCTGGACCTTAAAGCATATTAAAAATTATAAAAATTTATCCCTCTTTCTCCTCTCATATTTTTTTTATATCGAAGGAGTAAACACAGTGATTTTTTTTTCGGGGAATTACGCAAGTACTACGCTCCATTTCTCAAATCTTGAATTACTTATCTTTTTTATTACAGTTCAAACAACTGCAATTCTCGGATCAGTGATTTTGGGAATTGTTGCCGACTCGATTGGACAAAAAAAAACAATTATGATAAGTCTGATTATTTGGTTGCTAACAATTTTACTCGCCTATTTTACCCAGCAGAAACAAATGTTTTACGTTGTTGGTTTGTTAGCAGGTATAGCAATGGGATCAAGTCAATCAACGAGTAGATCGTTAATGTCCAAACTTACACCGGATGAAAAGAAGACGGAACTCTTTGGATTTTATTCATTTTTCGGAAAAAGTTCCGCGATACTTGGACCGTTAGTTTTTGGATATATCAGTTATAGCACGGGGAATCAACGCTATGCGATTAGCTCAATCGCTTTTTTCTTTTTTGTCGGCTTACTAATACTTTTTAAAGTGAAAGACCCTGAGGCAACAGCTTAATTTTTGATTAAGTTGTTTAAAAGATTTTTAAATTCCATTTCAAGAGCCGCACTTTTATTTTTCGCATACCAAAGATGTAATTGTTCAACAAAAGCATCGTGTTCCATTCCTTCATTCTTTAACCGGGTAACAAGTTGTTGAGCTTCTTTCGGACGCGGTCCCCAATGGAATAGCTCATTTCCTTCTGTATCGAAAGAAACGAGAATTGGAATGCTCCTTGTCCCGTTGGTTAAATACAAACCCATGATATCCAAATTGTTATCACGCTCTATAATCTGAAACTCAATTGCTGAATTAACTTTTGCAATCTTTGCAATTGCCGGAAGATTTTGAGCTGAATCCCCGCACCATCCTTCTGTAATAACCACCCAGTGTTGGGGAATCTTGATTGACAAAAGAATTTGTTTTAATTCCTCAGAAACTTCAAAAGTCTTTTCAACTCGTTTCATTCTTTGAAGATTGAGCTTGGTGTAATCGTACAATTTTTTTGCTTCTTCATCCAGAGGAAGGGAAGTATCGGAAATGATCTTCGCTTCAATTTTTTTTATAAATGCCTCATAGACAAAACTTTGGGTGATAGGTTTCCCGGCAATGTTTGATAACGTCATAATACCTTTTTTATTTTTTACTGAATTGGATGCAAGAAACCGGAAAAGGATTTGATTTTATTTTGTTGTCATACGAAATACTCCATCCCAATCTTTAGGAGGAGGAAATTCGATGAAGTGCATGCATCGTTTTAGATAAACGAACGAAGGGTGATCATTTGATTTGATGTTTTTAGCTTCGGCAAATTTTGTTGCCGCTTCTTTAAATTGGAATGCTTTGTATAATGCCAATCCGTCATTAAAAATCGAGAGACAGTCAATCATGGCTTGGTCAAGTTGTTCATCTTTAAATGCGATTAACTCATAAACTATTACAGGTTTAGTTTTTCCCTTTACTACTAATGCATCAAGTTCACGCATGATAAAATCATTTTTAACAATTTCGTAAGTTGATTCCGAAACCATTGCATTGGTGCCGTATTCTTTGTTGGCGCCTTCAAGTCTTGACGCGAGGTTAACGGTATCTCCCATCACCGTGTAATCAAATCGTTCGCTGCCTCCCATGTTGCCTACAACAACTTCACCGGTATTAATTCCCATTCGCACTTGAATTTCGGTTTGTCCTTCTGCACGCCATTTCGCTCTAAGTTCGGTTAAACGTTTCTGCATCAACAACGCACTTTTACAAGTTTGATAGGCATGGTTTTCAATATGCAGCGGAGCGCCCCAAAATGCCATAACTGCATCACCGATATATTTATCAAGCGTTCCTTTATTTTCAAAAACGATGCGCGTCATTTCGGAAAGGTATTCATTTAAAAAAGTTACCAACTCTTCCGGTTTTTTTGTTTCCGAAAATGTTGAGAAACCGGCAATGTCGCTGAAAAAAATGGACAAAACTTTTCGTTCACCGCCGAGCCGCATTTTTTCAGGGTCAGCAATAAGTTCATCAACAACGGTCGAGTTTACATACTGGCTGAACATTCCTTTAATGACTGCTTTTTGTTTTCTTTCGTTTATAAAATGGTAAGCAGTGCTTCCGAAATATCCAAAAACTAATGCAAGTATCGGCGCTATAATATTGATGTTAAAAGAAAGTTTTTCAAAACAGTAAAAGGAAAAAGTACGAAGCAAAACTAAGATAAGAAAAAGAAAAAGTAGGTTTCCGAATTCTAAAAAAATTCCGAAGCGGGCTTTTTGTTCTTTTAAAAATGAAGAGAAGAAAAAACTTAAAATGGTGAGAACAAGTATAGCTATAATTTCTTGTGCGGCTGTTTCTTTTGTGATGAAGTCTTTCCAAATAACATTTTGAATTGCATTTGCATGAAGTTCAACTCCATAAATGAGGTTATCGCCTTTTTTTTCTCCACGGGCAAATGAAATAGGAAGGATATCTTTATCTTCCGGTTCAGTAGAGCCGATAATAACAATTTTATCTTTGAAAATGCCGCTGTATTTTAATCCGGAGGGACCATGTTTCAACTCGTTATATGTTGTATCATCCCATGAATTTATTTCTGTCTCAAGATCGATCTCATCACTGGTTTTAAATCCTGCATCATCAAGCACGTCTAAAAAATTAAAATGTTGAAAAGTGTGGTCGGGTCCGTAATAGTTAATCAACATTCCAACATTATCATATTTTGGGATCGACCGTGCCGATCCAAGAATAAAAAAATCTTTAGTAATCTCAACTTCGTAATTATTCGGTAAGCCGAAATATTTGTTAAGAACTGCAAATCCGAAAGTCGGAATCATTTTTTCTTCCGAAGCCATTTTCATTTTTGGGATATAACGCCGGTTTACCCCGTCGTTATCACCAACAACATTTACTAATCCTAAAGAACTATCAGCCGTATAAAAAACGTTATCATAATTTTCAAATTGCTTTTTTAACTCAAACCCTATTGTATTTTGAATCTTGCCGGCGACAACAACATTTTTTAATTCGCGGATTGTTTCAAAAAGGATCGAATCATTTTTCGGTGAATACCGATCTTCCGAAGACATTACAACGTCAATCCCGATCGCTTTTACTCCGGCATCGGTCAAATTTCTGAGAACTCTTGCAAAGTATGAGCGGGGAAACGGCCATTTGTTAAAGCCCGGCGGCAAGCCTTGCAGCGTTTGATTATTTAAGTCAAGTATGAGAACCGACGCTGAATCCTTAATATTTTTTATACCGCGGTGAAGGAAGCGTTCATCAATTTGTTTTTGTTCAAGTTCTTTTAGAGGTTGAAGTGGAATAAAGGATTCTTGAGTAAAGAGAATTATAAAAAAAGCAATCCCAAGACTAATTGATAATTTTATCAACCACTTGGGAATGCTTTTTATCTTATCCATCAAAATTTATTGCAAATAGAGTTGAGTAGTTAATCCCATGATTACGTCATTCGCTTTTAACTTAACTGAATATGGCAGTTGAGTTATCTGATCCAATTTTGATGAAGTATAATCGTAATTTATATATCTTACCTGAAATTGAACAGTAAGGTTAGCCATGATATAGTATAGAGCGCTGGCATCGATAGAAGTTCTTTGATAATCTCCAAAACTCGGATTTATTGAGCCTCTAAGAAGTAATTTATCTTGCATCATTGAATAGTTTGCTCCAAGCGAAAGGGAGACATAGCTAAAGGTTGTAGTATCAACCTTTGAATTATTGATACTTACATTGAAACTTGAACTAAAGTTATCTAGCCAACGAGTTCCGCTTGATACAGTAACTGAAGAATTATCTATATCATAATTTGCATGGGACTGATCATCGCGTTTAGAATTAACAAAACCGAATGAAACCGAATGACGATATTTCCAATCAAAATTATAAGATAATTGTGCTGAGATTCTATTCGTATTATCTTTTATGGCGGAAAGATAAGTTTGAGGTCTTAGTCCAGATACATGGTCAGGGGAATAAGTCATGCTATCAGCGCTTAATCCGTTGGTATTTTCCATGCGGGTATATCCCAAAATAATACTTGGGAGGTTTGTTCTCGGATAATAAGAAACCGAACTATTCAAAGTTTGATATGTTGTAGAGGCTAGCTTGGTTTTTTGTAAATTGTCATGTAAATTCTCGAATCCCACAGAAACGAAAAATTTGTTTTCGAAAAGCCTTAAGCGGTCAAGTATGTTAATTCCTGCAACGTCCGTTCTAACAAAAGATTGACCATACGATAAATACTGTTCACCACGATAGATATAAGAGCCTTTTAAATAATTGTTAAAATAGTTAAGCGAGAGTGCTGTTTCAGTAGCTAAAGTTGGCAACTCCTTGGGATTTAATGGAGTAACATTTTGATTTACAGTAAAAATTCCATTTAATGCATCGCGTGCTTTTTTAATAGAAGCCGGATCAATATTTAAACCATCAGGTCCGAAAACCGAATCTATTTGAGTATCTGTAAGAGAACCCTGGGAAATGTCTTTATTCAATGCACTAAAAGCTGCCTGAGAAGTAAACAAAATGTTTTGATTATCAAAGCCGAACATTAAATCAGCACCAACAACTAAATTTTCTTTAGGAGCAACACCATATTCTATTGAACCGGTTTCATCCTTTGCATGGAGGAAAGATAGTCCGAACTGAAAATTTTCTCCTCTTCCAAATGAAGGACGAATGGCTAATAAACTTCTTTTAAAAGTCCCGAGTTCCAATTTGGCATTTTTATGTCCGCTATTTTTAAGTGGATCAACTTCAAAAATATTGGCTCCAATAGTATCAATGTCATAATATTTCAAAACTGTGCCTTCAACACTTCTTGAAATTTCGCCTAAACTTGTTTGAATATTGAAGAACCCAAGATTAATTTCTCCGCTAAAACCGCGCACGCGTTTTCCGTTTAGCACAAGCGAAGGATATTTAGGATAATGATCTCCAAAAGTAAGCGCTCCATAATCAGTCGATAAGCTTATCATGTACCGGTTATTTGGTTGAAGATATTTTTTCTCTTCAGAAGTTGCGTAAATATTACCAATCATATTTACACTTTTATAATCTGCCTGCAAATTTAGATTTACATTGTTATACCAGGTTCCGACCGTTTGAATATTTTCGTTGCGCGACTCTGCTCTTATATCACCGGAATATTTAATTGCCGATTGACCAAGTAAAGCATAACTTGGATTAACGATGATGAACTGTGAACTCACTGAATGATAAAGTGTATTGGTTGTATCATAAAGTTCTATATTTAAAAGATGAAGACCGTCTTTTAATTGAATTTGAAAATTTTCTGGCGAGATAATAATAACATCTTCAGCGAAAAGGGCTAAGTTAGTGATGTCTTTGTTATCTAAATAAATTTTTGTAGCATTTTTATTAACATTATCCGATGCGCGCAGAAGAGAAATTGAAATAAAAAATTCCTCTGAAAGAATTTTTTCATTCTTCTCAGGGCTCATTATCAGAACTTCTTTATCTTTATCGGATACTCCTTGTACAGAAATTTGAATAGGGGTGTTGTTGGTGATAAATTCCAAGGGATAGGTTTCTTCAGCTCCTGATACTAAAGTAAAATGCATAAAATATTCAATGTATGGGGGAATAACTTCTCCCGCGGAAATAGTAAAAAATGCAGATGATCCCTGAAGATTCATTTCTGACTGTGTAAACTCATTTTGTCCAAAAGAACGATAACCGATAACGGCTTTTGTAACTGAAGAAGCCTGCTGAAATCTTGCTTCTATCGTGAGTGGTTCATTCTCCTTAGCATTCCCAATTTTCATTTCTGAAACTACATTGCTGATTTGAGCAAACGTATATGGTGCAAGCCCAAGAAGAAAAACAACGAAAAGAAAAGTAGCTTTTTTAACCATGGAGTAATCTCCAATTTTTTAGTAATTAAGTTTAGATAAATTAAAAAAACTCAGCCTTTCTTTTAAGAAAGGCTGAGTTAAAAAATTATTCTTCGAGATATTCTATAATCAGGTCACCTTGATTAGTCTTGATAATTATCTTCTTTGTATTCGTTTTCTTGGAATCTTCCAATTGCCGCTGCTGCTCCGGCGAAATAGTTGCTACGGTTACCTGTCCATCGTTAGTAAAGACAACAGAATTTCCGGCTGTTACATTTCCTTTCATTTGTTCTCCAATGAGGGATTTATAATCTATAGAACCTTCTTCAAGCACTAAGACAGTTCCATTATCGCCAACTTGAAAGAACCCTTTGGTTCCCCGTATTGAAGCGACCATGGTAGGCGTTGTAAACTGAAATTCTTCATTTTGCTGTTGTTTGGTAACTTCAAAGTTGACGCCACCTTTTTCAATGTAGGTGTTTTTAGAGATCTTCTTGTCATTCTTATCGGCATAAATTTTAATTGAGCAATTCTCCCGAACTCTCAAAATAGAATTATCGGTAAATTTAACAAGAGCAAGTGATTTTGCTCCGGTTTTAATTTCGTCGCCGGTAGAAAGCGCTTGACCAATTTTTGTTGTAGTCCAATCCCCATCAACTTTTTTGAAATTAACATCTTTTACTATTTTCATAACAATAGCAATGGGAGATTCTGGGGGTGGATTCTTTCCCGCAAAATTAGTTGCAGTAAAGGCAACTAAAATTAGAACAACTAACGAAAAATTTATTTTTTTCATTTTTCAATTCCTCTACTGTTACTGATTATTATTATAAATGAATTGAGTCTGTATAACTACATCCGGATTGATGATAAAATAATTAAGCAGGGTTCTTAATTCATCCTGGGAAATCGGGTTCCCGTTTTCATCAACTAACTGGTCAATTACCAAATTTTGATCTGAAAAGATACTCGCAAAAGTTGAGAAACCGGGTAAAGACGTTAAAGTCATTAATTCATTTTTAATTGCAATTTTATTAGCATCGTAAAAACCGGCAGTGCGAAAGTTAATGATTTCGCTTGATAATTTTCTGTCCCCGGTTGCCAATTTAATCACCGCGACAACTTGTACAACATATTCTTTCCCTGTTTCAATCGGACGGTTAAAGTCTTGTTCACTCAACCGGATCGACGTAATTGAATTCTGTATCCCAATATTATTATAATAAGGATTTCCTGAATTCAGAGCTTCTTCAAATGATTTCCTGTGGCTCTTTAGTTCATTAATCTTAACTTCATAATGGTCAGCGCCTGGAACGTTACTCCATTGAACAAGTATATTCCCTAGTTGAAACTCTTCACCGGATTGAGGTATTTCTATAGAAAATGATTGAGTTGGATTGATGAATTCGACATAATCAGATACTTGTTTGAGTGTCACGCCTTGAGAATTTTTCAGGGTGAGGTTAATATCAAACCTGCCTATGGGTTTCCCATATTTTTGTACCAGGTCCCTAATCCCATTATTATCATTATTTGTACGAGCTTCATTTATTCTGATCTGCGTTCCCAAATCGGTATTATTAAAGGTCGTGGATTTGAAAGGCATGGTTTCGAAGTTTGAAAGTCTTTTAGAACTTGTTTCTCCAATGTTAGTCCATGATATTTCCCCTTCGAGAACAACATCAATTCCGGCAGGCAGAATTGAAATCTGGAAAACTCTTGGCGCACCGGATAAACTATTCGACTCATAAAAAGCAACAAGATCAACTTCCGGTAATGGTTTGAAGATCGTTAGATCAAAAGAAGTAATTGTCTGAGCAGATATTGAACTGGTTAATAAAACTGCAAAGAGTAAAAACAAGAAAGTTCTACAAATTTTCATTTTAAACCTCTTATGGTTGTTTAATAAATTGTCTCTTCGCAAAAAAGATAAAATCTCGTTTGCTTAATCTAAGTTTTTCTAATCTATAATAAAATATTTTTTTGTGAAATTAATTAGAAATTTCAACCAAATCTACAATTCCCAAAGTTGCTTTGTTGTGTTTCCAGGCTAATCCGTTTACCAATAATATAAAGATAGTGCGAACTATCACAGACCTCTTATTAGTTTCAACATAAAAGCAAGATATTTTTAATTTCGTTGTAAGGATTTTTTTTATTTAATAGCTTACAAATGTAAAATATAAAAATTTGAGGTAATATGAAATCATATTTTGTCTTCTTCTCATTAATAGTACTTTTTTTAGCAGGCTGTAGTAAAAGCGAAAAAGATCAATTTGAAGAAGCAAACCGTTTAGTTCAAGAAAAAAAATATACTGAAGCAATTTCCGCTTTAGAAAAAGTGGCGAAAGAATTTCCTACCGGTGATTTTGCCGCCAAAGCTTATTATGAAGTTGCTAAGCTCTACCAAGCCGGGGTTGTTACTGGTTTGAACGAGACTGCATCACAAGAAAAAGCTGTTGAGTATTATCAAAAAGTATTTGTGAATTATCCCAAATTTGAATCCGCTCCTTCGGCATTATTTATGTCCGGATTTATTCAAGCAAATATTTTGGGTAAGTATAACGAAGCAACTGTAACGTATAAGAAATTTTTACAAACATATCCTAACAGTGAATTAGCCGATGATGCAAAAGTTGAGTTGGATAATATGGGACTTTCTCCCGAAGAAATAGTTGCAAAACACCAAACACAGTTTACTATAAAAAAATAAATATGCAAACGACAGAACAATCTGAGTATAAACGGTTTCTCGATCCTTCGGTAATTTCTAAAATTTCCAGTTTAGAATTACGTGCAAGATTTATTGTTGAAGGATTTTTGCTTGGGTTACACAAAAGTCCTTATCACGGTTTTAGTATTGAGTTTAGCCAGCATCGCCCGTATATGCAGGGAGATTCGCCAAAAGATATTGATTGGAAAGTTTACGGAAAGAGTGATAAATTTTTTGTAAAACAATATGAAGAAGAGACGAACCTGAAATCGTACATTCTTCTTGATGTAAGTAAATCAATGACCTTCGCAAGCGCGGGGAGAATTTCTAAACTTGACTATGCTTCTCAACTGGCGGCAAGTTTAAGTTACTTAATGCTGAAACAAAAAGATGCGGTAAGTTTATCTGTCTATGCAGAGCAAATAAAAAAATACCTTCCTCCGAATTCTTCACGGATCTATTTGAAAGAAATAATCTCCGTTCTCATCAAAATTGTTCCCGATTCCAATACGAATACTTCGTTCTGCTTGAATCAAATCTCGGATAAAATTACAAAGAGGGGATTAGTTATTATTATCTCGGATTTTTTTGATGATCCTTTGCGTGTAATTAGTGCAATAAAAAAATTCCGGTTCTATAAAAATGAAGTAATTGTTTTTCAGCTTTTGGATCCAGCGGAACGGAATTTTTCATTTCAGAAAGATGCAATATTCAAAGACATGGAAACGGGAGAGGAAATAACCACGCAACCTTATCAAATTCAAAAATCTTACCGGGATGCGATGGAATCATTCTTGAAAAATTTAAAAAATGAATGCTTGCGCAACGGTGTAGAATATAATCTTATTGAAACTTCAAATAGTTTTGATAAAGCACTATTCACTTATCTTCAGAAGAGAAGTAAGTTGTTGTAAAGTCTATAGTTTCTCAATCAAGCTGAAATATTTCTCCGACAACACTTCAGTTTTTTCTTTCGTGTCAGCTTCAGTAATAATCCTGATTATCGGTTCGGTGTTTGATTTACGGAAATGTACCCAGTGATCTGCAAAATCTATTCTTAATCCGTCTTCGGAATTAAACTTTTCATTCTTGAACATTACAGTAAGTTTTTTTAGAACAGTATCGGGATTAATTCCTTTTAAACCAATTTTCTTTTTAGCAATAAAATATTGCGGCAACGCTTTTTTCAATTCAGACATTGTGCCGCCGAATTCCAACAAATGCTGAAGCATGATAACCGTACCTGTTAATGCGTCTCTTCCGAAAACCGCTTTGGGTAAAATTACTCCGCCGCTTCCTTCGCCGCCGATGACCGCTTTTACTTCTTTCATCTTCTGCACAACGTTTGCTTCGCCAACTGGGGAGCGAAAAACTTTGCAGCCGAATTGTGCAGCGGCATCATCAACCGCACGCGTTGTGGAAAGATTTACTACAACATTCCCTTTCTTTTTAGAAAGATAAAATTTAACAGCTTGCGTAATTGTGTTTTCTTCACCGAATGGTTTGCCATCGTTTGTAATTAAAACTAAACGGTCAACATCAGGATCAACGACAATTCCAATATCGGCTTTATGTTTTTTTAAAGCGCTCATGGTCGCGGTAAGATTTTCGGGAATCGGTTCCGGCAAGCGGGGAAAGATTCCTGTCTTTTCACAATTCATTTCGATTACTTCGCAACCAAGTTTTGCCAACAGTTTCGGCATTGAGTAAGCGCCGGCTCCGTTTACACAATCCAACAAAACTTTGAATTTTCTCTTGCGGATTTTTGGAACGTTAATGTGTTCCAACTTTAACACCGCTTCAATATGATCTTCAAGTCCTTTTGCGTAGTTCGTTAGTTTGCCAAGTTTATTCCAGGGTACAAAGTTTTTGTCGGCTTCATTCAACAAGTTCAACATTGTTTTATTTTCTTCGGGACTCATAAACTCTCCCTTGCGGTTGAGCAGTTTGAGCGCGTTCCATTCATTCGGATTATGGCTTGCGGAGATTTGAATTCCACCAACTGCTTTTTGGCTCTTAACGTTAAATAATACTGTTGGTGTTGGACAAATGCCAATATCAATTACATCGTTTCCCTTTGCGAGTAATGTTCCTATCACAATATTGCGAACCATTTCGCCGGTAATTCTTCCGTCGCTTCCGAGAACAATTTTCCCTTTGCCG
>Ga0172379_10005984_pt1 | contig 16596 bp, 14 predicted proteins | sample GrowelOW334metaG_FD_119756 | JGI IMG/M metagenome (GOLD analysis project Ga0172379, IMG submission 119756) | Groundwater microbial communities from an aquifer near a municipal landfill in Southern Ontario, Canada - Groundwater well OW334 metaG | ecosystem: Environmental > Aquatic > Deep... | reverse complement strand
CGAACAGATGCATTGATCCGCCTTTCCCCCGGGAGGAACCGGTGATTTTGCCGTACAATTCGGCCATTATTTCCCTAGGTTCCATACCGCAAGCCAAGGCATGCCCATGATCCCGGTAGCCGGTAAGCACATAATCCTTGGACATATCAAGGGCTGATACCGTACCCACGGCGACAGCTTCCTGGCCGTTGTACAGATGGCAGAATCCGCCAATCTTACGCAAACCGTACATCTGCCCTGCTTTTTCCTCAAACCGGCGGATACGGATCATCTCATATAAAAGCTTTCGCTGAAATTCCTTGCTGTGTGCCATATCCTACTCCGCCTTTGCCCGGTGCCGTTCGTTCCGCATGGGGAAGAAACAGGATAGTTCCCTGATTTCGGTTTCCACAACGATTATGTTTTTTGCGTCGGGATTCACCCGCCAGAAGATTTGAAGATTCGGACCGATTGCCTCCAGGACCTCCGCTTTGGCCTGAGGATCGTCTACCAAGGTTGCGGTACCAATGACGGAAAGCACCTCATCGAGAACCTTGCTCTGAAAAAACCATTCGACCCCAGGTTTTTCCCTGATATGCCCTGCCTTCCCCGAATCAGGAGCGGTGGCGACGTACAGGAAACCTTTACGGCCGCGTAGCACGACGGGTGTCATCCAACGGCTCCGCGGGTAACCCTCAGCATCAACGGTGGTAAGTATGCCCACCTTGGATGATTCCACCAAACGATCAAGCCTGCCTAGAAGTTCATTAAAATCCATCAACGAGTTCCTCCCTGGAGCGACTCCCGGATAAAATACATACAATGTTAACTCTAGAAGAACCCGAGGTCGATTGCAATCACCTATATATATTACTTATTTAGTTTTATTCAGGCAACAAAGTATGATAAAGGATGCTTGATTTAGATAAGCAGGGGGAGACTCAGAGGGTTATCCGTATATCAGTCGGCGAATTTGCCGTAAGGAGAGGGGCTCGGCACCGAAGCGCCGCTGGGGCATTTCGCGGGATATAATATGATAAATAGTCTCGTTGGACAAACCCTGACGTTGGAGCCTGATATGCCGTGAGCGGACCCATTCCTCTACGGTATCTCCATAGGCAAGCATAGTCTCTTCAACTACACGCTCGGCCAGGACAGGGTCCAAACCGTACGTCTCAACCAGTCGTAAAACCAGATGCCTGTCAGTTCCGGGAACTTCATCTTCGGCCTGGTATTGCATGGATGAAGTATGCAATTCCCTTTTCCATCGATGCAAGGGGGAATGCCTATGATTTGCCCATTTTCGGGCAGGAAAAAAGGGCTACCCACAAAAACTTCGCAGGTAGCCCTTAGGTACGATGTACGGAACAACGCTCCGTTACAGCCTGAACAAAAGATCCTCATAGGTCGGGAATGGCCAGAAATCCTTGGCTACCAGCTTCTCGATCATATCGGCACGAGAACGGACGCTGCCCATCTGGAAAAAAACTTTTTCCCGGTATGCCTTGGCCTGCGCGAAAGCATCCCCAAGATCCTGTGCCTCACCCAGCACCTTTTCGAGTTTGTCCGTCTCCTCATATAATTCGGCCGTCAACTCCGCAATGCGCTTGGCACGTTTTTCCTGGGGAGCACTGGCAGCACCAATTCCGGCCAGGGAAGAAGCAGCCTTGGCGAGAGATTCCGCAAAGGAGGTTGCTGCAGGGAAAATGTAACGCTTCACCATATCCACCATCAAACCGGCTTCGATATTAATCTGCTTTGAGTATTTCTCCAAATAGATATGATAGCGACTCTCGACTTCGGCTTTGGTCAATACCTTGTGATCCTCAAAAAGAGCAATGGTATCACTTGCAACTAGGATGGGTAGCACGTCGACAGTAGCCCGAACATTCGGCAGTCCACGGCGTTCAGCTTCCTTTACCCACTCCTCCGAATAACCGTTGCCGTTGAATACGACACGCCGGTGTTTTGAATAGGATTCCTTGATGAGGGTTTGGATGGCGACATTCTTATCAACCGCTTTTTCAAGCTTGACGGCAAACTCTGACAGAACCTGGGCGACGGCAGTATTCAGGTACGTATTCGGCGTTGCGATGGATTGGGAAGAACCTACCATGCGGAACTCGAATTTATTTCCCGTGAACGCGAAGGGGCTGGTACGGTTACGATCCGACACGTCCATGGGCAGGTTCGGCAGGCTTGTGACCCCGAGTTTAATCTGACCTGTGCCTTTCTTGGCGTGGGAGGTACCATCGGCTATGTCGTCGAGGATTTCGCTCAAAGGGCCGCCGAAAAAGATGGAAATGATGGCAGGAGGAGCCTCGTTCGCACCCAAGCGGTGGTCGTTGCCCGCAGTCGCGGCGGAAGAACGCAGCAACAATGCATAGCGGTCGACGGCCTCCACTATGGAAGCGGCAAAAAGCAGGAAGCGCGCGTTGGATGCCGGGTCGTCGCCAGGTTCGAGGAGGTTGATACCATCGTCGGTCGCGATGGACCAGTTATTATGCTTTCCCGAACCATTCACTCCGGCAAAGGGTTTTTCGTGCATCAGCGCTTCCATACCATGACGGCGCGCAACTTTCTGGATGGTTTCCATTACCATCTGGTTCCCATCCACCGCAACGTTCGTGGTGGTATAGATCGGGGCGATTTCAAATTGGTTGGGGGCGACTTCGTTGTGCTGTGTTTTCGCCGCGACTCCAACCTTCCATAATTCAACATTCAGCTCCCTCATGAACGAGGCGACCCGTTCCTTGATGGCACCAAAATAATGATCCTCCATCTCCTGTCCCTTGGCGGGCATGGAACCGAAGATCGTCCGGCCGGTCAGCATCAAGTCGGGACGTTTATTGAAGTAGGAACTGTCAACAAGGAAATATTCCTGCTCGGGGCCTACCGTGGTGATGACACGCTTGGAAGAGTTGTGGCCAAGCGCCTTCAATACGCGCATGGCTTGCTTGTTGAGGGCATCCATGGATCGTAATAGGGGCACTTTCTTGTCCAAGGCATGGCCATAATAACCAATAAAAGCAGTAGGAATACACAGGGTGGTTCCCGTAGGATCCTGTTTTAGGAAAGCAGGGCTGGTGACGTCCCATGCGGTGTAGCCACGGGCCTCGAAAGTAGCCCTAAGACCACCCGACGGGAAACTGGATGCGTCCGGTTCACCCTTGATGAGTTCCTTGCCTGAGAACTCCATGAGGACCCTTCCATCGGAGGTTGGGGTAATGAAAGAGTCATGTTTTTCAGCGGTAAGACCGGTAAGGGGGTGGAACCAGTGGGTATAATGGGTGGCACCCTTTTCAATTGCCCAATCCCTCATCGAGGCAGCCACAACCTCGGCCACTTCCAGCGTAAGCTCCTTTTCGCCCCCCTGCACCGCCAGGAGTTCCTTAAAAATGCCTTTTGGCAGGCGTTCACGCATTACAGCGTTGGAAAAACTGTTCATGCCGTACAAGCTCGTTACCGGCGTTTCAGAAAAATTGATGGGTTCGTTCATATTCGCTCCTTTCACTGTATATTCACTTAGCCTGGTTTCAGGCTTACAATTTTAATAAGCAATCATCATGCCTAAACCGAAATAGTTTTACACATTATTTTATTATATTTTTATATATATGCTTTATAATGGTTTATATAAAAATATCCTGATACGCACATCAAACGATGCATGCTGGATTTCATTGAATCTGAAACATAACAAGAAAAAAGCCTTGGCGGAGCTACAGAAATGTAGCTCCGCCAGGTTCTTTTCTACAATCTTGTAGCTTATCCGATAGCGTTGGAACCTGTATCACCGGTTCTGATCCGGATGCACTCATCCATAGGCAATATAAATATCTTGCCATCACCTATATCACCGCTTCTGGCTCCCTTGATTATGGCATCCACAGTCGGCTTGACGAAATTATCGTTAACACCAATTTCGATCCGTACTTTTTTAAGCAAGTTCACTTCTATATCCACACCACGGTACGATTCGTGGTAACCCTTTTGTTGACCGCACCCGAGGGCGTTGGTGACGGAGATCTTGTAAACCTCCGCCTTGTATAGCTCCTGCTTCACGTCGTTTAACTTGTGCGGTTGTATGTACGCGACTATCAGTTTCATGTCGACCCTCCCTTACATGTTGCTGAAAATCTGGAAGCCCGTATAAGCTTCGGATTTGTGTTCGCTCAGATCGAGACCAATCAATTCTTCCTTGGCAGTTACCCGCAACCCGAATATCGCCTTGATCGCAAGGAAGAGGACCAGGCTGGTGCCGATGGTCCATGCAGCAACAGTTGCTACACCCAAAGCCTGGACACCCAATTGGGTGAAACCGCCGCCGTGAAGCAAGCCTACAGAAACACCCTCGACATTGCCCCAGATACCAACAGCCAGGGTTCCAAATACGCCGTTAACTGCGTGCACTGAGACCGCACCAACCGGGTCGTCAATCTTAACCACTTTATCAATGAATTCGACAGCCAGAACAACCAATACACCTGCCACAAGCCCGATCGCTATGGCAGCGCCGGGTGAAACGACCGCACAGGGAGCGGTAATTGCAACAAGCCCGGCCAACGCACCGTTCATGGTCATGGAAGCATCGGGTTTCTTGAACCATATCCAGGAGAAGATCATGGCCGCCAAGGCACCTGCAGAAGCGCCAAGGGTAGTTGTTACGGCTACACGGGAAATATCCCCACTCATGCCAGACAGGGTCGAACCTGGATTGAAACCGTACCAACCGAACCAGAGGATAAATACTCCAAGCGCTGCCAATGGAATATTATGCCCCGGGAACGCCTTGACGCTCACTTTTCCATCGGACTTTACATATTTTCCCGTCCTGGGTCCCAAGACCGCCGCACCCACCAGTGCCGCCCATCCACCTACGGAATGGACAACGGTAGAACCCGCAAAGTCATGGAAACCAAGCATGGAAAGCCAACCACCGCCCCATATCCAATGTCCGGACACCGGGTAGATAAAGGCCGAAATGAAAGCCGTATAGATCAGGTACGACTTGAACTGGGTTCGTTCTGCCATTGCACCCGAGACGATTGTAGCGGAAGTAGCCGCGAAAACCACCTGGAAGAACCAATCCCGGTAGAACTTGGGATCATCCATCGGACCTTTGAAAAAGTCCGAAAAACCCATAAATCCACCCAACATGTCCTTGCCATACATGAAACCCCAACCGATCATCCAGAACACGATGGAACCGATACAAAAGTCCATCAGGTTCTTCATGATGATATTGGTGGCGTTCTTCGCGCGGGTCAACCCGGTTTCGACCAAGGCAAACCCTGCCTGCATAAAGAATACGAGGGCACCGGTCATGATGAGCCAGAGCATATCGATGGCTGCTGCCACCGATTCCGGGACTACTTCTTCGGCAAAAGCCGCAAAACCCATGGAAAGGGCCAGAAGCAGAACCACAAAAATTTTCTTACGCACGATCGCGTCCTCCTAATAATGGCTATCATCGATACTGCATCTATCGTGCCAAGTGAGACGAAAAATAATATTGATGAGTATAATGAAAAAAAATGCCACATTATTAATACATAAATGTATTTTAATCTCTGTGGGAGCAATATTGCGTTATAATTTTAATTTCTCGAGTTGTTAACTAGTAAAATAAAACAAAAAACATATACTATTAAGTCACAAATATGTAGGAAATAAAATACATGGCTACATTTTTGTAGCTCGATATAATTTCCAGTTGATTCCGTAATGGTGAACCCTCAACCCCATTTGCCTTTCGGTGATTCCCAGGCGGCGGGCGGCTGCAGCCATATTTCCGTCGGCGATTTTAAGCGCTTCGATTATGAGTTCCTTTTCCAATCGTGAAAGAGCCGCGTCCAGGGTTGTAGTAGGCTCTGTGTTGGTGGACTGGGCAGACTGAAGGCTTGGAGGAAGATGGTAGGAATGGATGACCTTATCTGTCGAGAGAATGACAGCCCTCTCAATGCAATTTTCCAGTTCCCGAACATTGCCCGGCCAATGGTAGCTTGTGAGCAAATCAAGGGCAGGGCTCGAGATGCGTCTGATCAGTTTCCCATTGCGCTCTGCATACTTCTCAGCAAAGTGATCTGCCAGGAGGACAATGTCGCTTTTTCGCTCCCTAAGCGGCGGAACCCGTATGGGAAATACGTTCAGACGATAGTAAAGGTCTTCCCGGAATCGTCCCGCACGAAGTTCATCCTCCAAATTCCTGTTGGTCGCAGCTATCACCCTTACATCAATCTTGACTGTCAATGACCCACCGATACGCTCAATTTCTCGTTCCTGAAGTACTCGTAAAAGTTTCACTTGTACCTGGGGCGACAATTCTCCTATCTCATCCAGAAATATGGTACCACCATGGGCAAGTTCGAAACGTCCTTTCCTCTGACTGACAGCTCCGGTAAACGAGCCCTTCTCGTGGCCAAAAAGCTCGCTCTCGATGATTGATTCCGGTAGGGCTGCGCAATTAACCTTCACGAGGGGACCTTCAGCCCTTCGCGAGGCATGATGTATCTCTGCCGCCACCAATTCCTTACCAGTACCACTCTCCCCGGTAATGAGTACTGTGGCGTCACTAGGCGCGACCTGCTCGACCATCTCATACACGCTTCGCATGGCATCGCTTGTACCGACGAGCCCACCGGATCTGGTGGGTGCGATGACAGGCAAATGGGCGTTCGTATCGATACAGACTTCGGCAGACTGGAGACGGAAACGTTCCTCCATTATGCGTTCCCGCAGCTTGGCAGAATCAGCAACCAAACCTGCAGTACGATCAAGAAGCGAACAATCAGCATTCATCGCAGCATTGATTACACTGGATCCAAAGCGCCGTTCAGCGCTGAGCGTGCCAATTACGGAACCGCCAGAATGTATGGGTACGCAATAGTATGCGACGCCTAACAAATCCTCTACCGCGCGTCCCCCGGCACGATTAAGAAACCTGGGTTCTTTCGATAAATCGGGTACTATAAGTGGGCTTCCGGACTCGAAAACCCTGCCTACAAGTCCTTCGCCCAGACGGTAACGGCCACGTTCCTTTTCTGTCTCCGTCAGCCCGTAGGCTTCTTCGATCTTGAGCATTCCGACAGTACGATCCAAAAGGGTAACCATGCCCCGGGTAAGACCCGCCCGGGTTTCCAATAGAGACAGAAGCGGGCCAAGCGCGCTTCGCAATTCAACGTGTTGATCCAGGGTTCGGGCTATATCGAAGAGGGTACCCAGCTCCTCCAAATCTCTCACGTGACGACCGGCTGGCTCAAGCTGATTGGTATATTCATTTCCCATCATCAAAGGTTACTACAAAAATGTAGGAATGTACAATGATGCATCGATTTCAACTTCTGCCAATCGTAGTTCTTATTTCCTATCGAAAAAGGGACTTTTTCCCAAAACGGAAAGCGGCAAGCCATAGGCTTGATGGACATCGTCAAATAAACCCAATGCCAAGGCAGCCTTGCCAATGGTAAACATAATCCGGGTATCCACCCTACTATTGGCTGCGACTGAGACAGCGGAGCCGAGTGCTATGCCCAGATCCACGACGCAAAGCGCACAAACGCCCCCCGCCTTGGTATTCGCAGTACAGTCAGCATGACCACAATTCCCGCAATTGGGCACCGCTCTGGCTTTATTTCTGACCCCGACAATCAACACTGCCTGAACAGTTCTGATATTCGCAGAATCACGACTAAAAAATGCTATCTGCTTTTCCTCGCCGACCCTCAGCATCTCATCGGCCAGCCTTTGGATCTCATCACCCGTAACAAGAAGGGTTACTATTTCATCCACACCCCGAGCTTTGGGTGCCGTTCTTGCAGCTACAGCCATCGCCCGCGCTGCCACCATAAGTCCCTCTGTTTCCAACGTAGCCTGATTATACTTCATGCCCTATCGTACCATGGCATCCAGGCGGGGTCAAATCATAGGCTTCAGCCCGCTTCGGGAACCTGTGGACGTAAAAAAAACCACCCAACTCGGGGTGGTTTTATTCTTTCTTTGCGGCGAAGAGGACTTGGCTTTCGAGTCCCGGCTTCCTGCCGTGCCGCTCCAGCCGCCTGCACTCGCTTCCGCGTACATCCCTGTACGCTATTCGCGCCCAGGCGCGCGCTCGTTCCGTTTCAAGTCCTCTTCGATGGCTTGTGGACGTAAAAAAACCACCCGGCAAGGGGTGGTCACATTGTATCTTTGCGGCGAAGAGGACTTGAACCTCCATACCTCTCGGCACCAGCACCTCAAGCTGGCGTGTCTACCAATTCCACCATCGCCGCAGAATTACGGAGGGATATTAACTATTCCTTGGGAACATGTCAAGCGTTTTGACCACTTCAGCAAGAGTCGGATTGGCGGCCTTCCGGTGCCTGGAAAGCCGACATTCAAAGGAAGTCCTTCACACGAGGAGCCCAATTGTCGATGATTAAAGAGAAAAAATGCTGTTCCAATCGGGAAGGTATATGAACTCTAACAGGCGTATAGGTGTATTTATTTTTATCATCATCCTTGGTTCGATATTTGTGCTATCCTGCGCAGGCGTAAAACCAGCGGTCCAACCCGTTGTGGATGTTCCGGCCGAACCAGTGGTCGAAGATGATGTGTTCACCCTGATCGAAAAAGGCCAAGCAGGCAAAGCTCGGGAATTTTTTCGCGGTCGGGCCGACGTCAATAGTAAGGATGCAAAGGGCCGAACACCACTCCATGTAGCCTTGGATCTCAAGGATGCGGAATTGGCATCTTTCCTTCTGAGTTTGGGGGCAAAACCCAATACCGCAGATGCAAGTGGTAGAACTCCCCTTGAAATTGCCTGCCTTAACAAAGATGCCGCGAGTATTGAAGCACTCTCGATGGCCGGTGCTGATATTTTCATGCCTGGATCCAGCAAGCAGATACCAGCAGAATTTATTATGGAAACTGGTGGTTCATTATTAACCGCCGCCATCAATCCCAAGACTGTCGAGGCAAAGGATGAAACAGGAAGAACCTTACTGCACCTCGCGGCTAACCGGGGAGACTTCGTAGCGGCCGAGCTCATCTTATCAAAGGGCGCAAAAGCCCTGGCCAGGGATAATGAAGGGAAAACGCCGTTGGATCTGAGTTTCAACCAGCCGAATTCGTTGAAACACGCAAAAACTGCAGAACGACTAGCCCTGGCTGGATCCATGTCCTCCAACGCCAATTACAACTATTTCATCCCGGCGGTACGCAGTTCCAACTACGATGTACGTTTTGACGATGGTCTCGCTCCATTGCATTTTGCTACTCGCCTAGGACAACTCGGTTTCATTTCTTGGTTGATTGAACGCAAGGCCGACGTAAATGCGCAAAGCGCATCCGGATCCACTCCCTTGCACGAAGCTTTCCGCATGGGACATTTAGAAGCCGCCACGCTGCTATTAAATGCAGGTGCCAGCGTGAACGCAAAAGATGCGAAAGGCAATTCACCAATGCATCTGGTCATGCCCAAAGCAGCACGTAGCGCAGGAGTAACGCTACTCCTCTCAAAAGGTGCGGATCCGAATATCAAAGACGATTATGGCGATTCCCCACTCCATGTCGCCGTGGCAACAAACCTGGGAATTGAAATCGTCAAATTGCTTTTGGACGGAAAGTCGGACCCCAACAATCGTAATTCAGCAGGCCGTACACCTTTGCATGTTGCGGTCGAAAATGAACGTACCGATTACATCCCCTTGCTGATCAAGAAAGGTGCCGATGTTTTTGCGTCCGATACCGGGGGAAAAACCCCATTCGATCTTTCCTTGCCAAAAGGAGAGGCGGTATTAAAGGGGATGATTTCCGAATCAACTGTCAACGCCAGTGATAATGGTGGGAATACGCAACTCCATGTCGCGGTTCAGGCTGGTAGCGATACCAGGGTAATCAATCTGATTTTGGACCGCAAAGCTGATCCGAATACTCTTAACAAATCAGGCGACACCGCTTTGCACCTTGCCATTTCAAAAAATTCCAAAGAAATTGGTGAACTCCTGATCGCCCGGGGAAGCAATATTTTCCTTACCAATGCGGCTGGCCAGAGCGCCCTATACCTTGCGGCTCATTCTCCTGACGGACTCAGACCCTGGATAATCAATTCCGCAACAGTGGAAGCGAGAGACGGATTGGGCAATGGAATTCTCCACTTCGCAGCAGCCTGGAAACTGGATACAGCCTTACCTTTGATCATTCAACGGGGTGCCAATCCGGAAGCCCGAAATGCCACTGGCGAAACCCCGTTATTTTCTGCAGTCAAAGCCAATTCTCCATCCACAGTCGCCGTACTTGTTGCATCCGGTGCTTCGGCGGATACCCGCGATACCTTAGGCAACACGGCTTTACACGCTGCGGTACGTTGGAATGCCAAGACCTCTGCGAGCGCATTATTAGAAAATGGCGCCAACCCCAATGCCCGTAATCTCTTGGGAAAGACCGCGCTTCACGACGCGGTACGTTTGGGATTGACTGAACTGGAACCCTTACTACTCTCCGGAGGGGCTTCCCTCGAGGCCAGAGATCTGGCAGGTATGACACCCTTATTCGAAGCAGTGAATGCCAATCTCGCCTCCACTACAGAAAGACTGGCGGAACAGGGTGCGTCGATCAATACAAGAAACGGAATAGGTGATACGCCCTTGCACGCCGCCATCACATCAGGCCGCCGGGATATCATGAATATATTGCTCTCGAGGGGCGCTGCGATACACGCGCGGAATGCAGCAGGAGTCAGTCCACTGCATCTTGCTCTCCAAACCGGACTTGAAGCCAGCGAAACGATTCTCACCAAGGATAGGGTGAATCAGGCTGATGACGAGGGTAGGACACCGTTGTCGATAGCCGTCTCGGAAGGCATCCCTATCGATACCATCAAAAAGATCGTGCAATTGGGTGCCCGAATATCTGAACCCGATGCCCAAGGGTCCACTCCCCTTCACAGTGCACTTCATTCGAAAAGATTCGATGTGGCACTATTACTCATCGAATCGGAGGCAGAATTATTCGGGAACGATATCAACGGTGATTCACCTGCATCATTGGCTTTGGAATTGGGTTCCGAGTCATTACAAACTATTTTGATACCTTCCGTATTGAGCCAGAGGGATGTAGTCGGTAACACGCTTTTACATTTCGCAGCCTTCAAAAGTAGTGCGGATGTGATAAAAAGCTTGCTTGCGATGGGTGCCGTTAAGGATGCTCGTAATATCGCCGGAGAAACCCCAGCTGATTTAGCTCGTAGGTGGAATAAAAAGGAAAATGAGAAAGCTCTCAACTGAGCTGACAATCCCATCTTATATAAATTTTTGTATGGTGATTGAAGATAAATAGATGCGGCCTTTCCATGAAGGGAAAGGCCGCTTTTTTAGGAAAAATCCGAATCAGTTTTTTTGTAGATGAATCAGATTAGCATAAATCTGTTACTATTTCCAATCAGCTTCTGGCACATAGCTAATAACATCAAGGACGTTTAACCGTCTCTTCGTTCCGCCTCTGATCCGCTTCAAGCTTCACCATCCAGATATCCGCTTTCTTTTTTACAGTCTCTGCTTCATCACGATCACCAGTCAGAACATCTATTCGACGAAGAGCGCCAAGAAAAGAAATCGCTTGTTTGAAATCATCGATGCGATTTGTCGACAATTCATATTTTTCCCTATAACGATCCGCAGCTTGCATCAGCAGTTTTTTCATAAGACGGAGATGATATGTGGTTGATTCATAATCCGGTGCACGCATATCCATATTTGCTACTGCATTCTTGAGATCGAATAAATTTTTCGAAACAGCCGCAAAACGGGCTTCCAGCTCAACAAATGCCCATTTCCATTTGGTATTGTCACCATACGCATCTTCGACCAAACGGATCGCCAACCCCAATTTCCTGACCATGCCGTACCGTCGAGCTGGGTCAAAACTGGAGATGGCATTTAGCTTTTCCTCATACTCCGAATAGGGTACATCAATCAGGTTGCTTACAATTTCTTCAAGATAAATGACCGATTTGTACAAGGCCTTGCGTGCCTCATTCAGTGCATCCTCATTCTTCACTCCCAACATAACCGTCGACATGCTGTTCATGACGCCATAATTGGAAGAGAGGTTCAGCATATCATCAGCTAATATCAGTCGCTTATATGATGCTCCATTGGGATCCTTTTCGATTACGACGAGTATATTTTTTTCACGTAAAAGTAAGCCGTCTACCGCATCCTTGTAACGCTTGGCCTTCTCCATATAGAGGTGACGTGCTTCATTGGATATCTTTGCCATATTACCGTCCCTGCCTACCGTATTTGCCAAGCAATTCGTCAGCATGCGCCAATGCAGCCATGCCTGCCGAATCCCCCGCAAGCATACGGGCGATTTCTTCCCGGCGACCATCGTTCGTCAACAGGACCACCTTGGTGGTTGTGCGTTCATCTGCAATCAATTTCTCTACTTTCAAATGATTATCGGCGCGAATGGCGATGCTGGCAAGATGAGTAATGCAGAATATTTGTTTTACCTTACCCAATCCTTCCAAATGGCTTCCAACAGCTAAGGCAACTTCACCTCCAATGCCCGTGTCGATCTCGTCGAACACGAGGGTTTCTACGGTATCAGCCTTTGCCAGTATTGTTTTTATTGCCAGCATGACCCGTGAAAGCTCACCTCCGGATACTATGCGCGATAATTCCCGCTGTGGTTCTCCCAAATTCGGCGCTATCATGAATTCAATATCATCAATCCCATAGGGACTGCATACTCGGCCGCCGCCGCCATCCCCTTTTTGTCTGACATTTACGCTGAATTGAGACTTTGGCATACCCAGAGTACGAAGTATTTCAGTAATTTTCAAACCAAGGATCGCTGCTGCACTAGTCCGTCGAGAACTCAAGGAAGTTGCTTTAGTAGCTAGATCGCGTTCCTGGCGTGTAATTTCGAGTTCCAGTGCTTCGCAAGATTCTTCTGACTTCAGAAGGTCATCGTATTCCTTTTGGGCATTCTCCCGATACAGAAGGATTGCAGCTTCATCAGAGCCATATTTTTTCTTTAATTTATAAAGGTGATTCAAACGCTCTTCAATTTGTTCCAATCTATCTGGATCGTAGCTAAGCGAGTCCCTATATAATCGAACTTGATCTGCGGAATCTTCGGCTTCATAAAAGAGGTCCGACACACGAGCTGCGTGGGTTTGCAGGGCAGGATCAACCAACGCAGATGCATCGAGTTGGGACTTGACTTTCCTCAGCAGCGCAACAGCCGAAACTTCGTCCTCAAACATCAGTGACGATGCACTCGCAACCAGCAACGCGAGTTTTTCATGATCCGCCAGTTTTTTAGCCTCAATTTCCAGCGCATTGATTTCCCCAATTACAATTTCGGCAGAATCGATTTCTTCCATGGAGAAACGGAGTAGTTCCATCCGCTCATCCTTTCCTTTTTCTGCTGCCTTCAAAGACTCGAGTAATCTGTGCTGGGCCGAAAGCCGGATGAACAAATCCGTGAAGCCAAGGACTTCTGCCTCGATTCCCGCAAAACGGTCCAGATATTTTCTATGAGATTCTGTCTTGAGTAGCAGTTGGTGTTCGTGCTGACCGTGAAGATCGAATAAAAACGAGGTAAATTCAGCCAATTCAATCCGAGTGACGATGGTCCCTTGGATTGATGTGTTGCCACGCCCAGTGCTTTTTATATTCCTGCGTAATAAGATTCTGGAATCGTCGTATCGAATTTCCTTTCCAGCCAACCACGCATAAGCTTCAACATTAACTGAATCTACACGAACCCAAGCAGAAACTGAAGCTTCGTCGCAGCCGGAACGGATAACTCCAATATCGGCCTTGCCCCCCAGGACAAAGCTCAAAGCCCCTACGATTATGGATTTCCCGGCACCGGTCTCACCAGTCAGAATTGTGAGACCATTTACAAAATCGACAGAAAGCTGATCTATCAGGGCATAATCCTTGATTACCAGTTCCTCAAGCATCAGGTCCTCCCGACCAATTGAGTTTGGTTCTCAATACCCTATAAAATACTTCCCGATCGGATGCAATGAGAATGGCTTTCTTTTTCGCACGGCGGATGGAAATACGATCTTTCGGCTCGAGTGCGCATACTAATTGTCCATCTATGGTCAGCATTACGGCACTTCGCTGCTCGGCCTCGATATCCACCAATATTGTCTCATGGGCTGGAATGACGATTGGTCGGTTCGACAGCGTGAAAGGACACACCGGATTCAATATCATGGCATCCATTTCTGGGTCAAGAATTGGTCCGCCGGCTGCTACAGAATAGGCGGTTGAGCCTGTTGGGGTGGCGACGATCAATCCGTCCGCACGGTAACGACCGAAACGTATGGTTTTGGTACCCACATCCAAGCGAATTATTTTAGATATACCTGCAGCGGCTATCACTGCATCGTTAAGGCAAGAATGACGTTCGATGACCACACCTTTCCGCTCGAGACGTATATCCAGCATCAAACGTGTAGAAATACTGGATTCTCCACGGCAGTACGCGTCATAAGTCAACCGCCAATCCGATCGATGTACTGCTGCGATAAAGCCCAGGGTCCCCAGATTAATGGGGACCACAGGAACCCCTCTTTTGGCCATACATCTCGCGGCGTACAAGACGGTACCATCCCCACCCAGAGAAAACGCTATATCATATTTAAAATCTGGAATGCGGTCGGGCTTTCCTTCAAAAGCACAGACATGTACCTCACATCCGTCTGCATGTAAGGAAGATTCTATTTCACTCATCAGACTTCGGGAACTTTCTTTATGCAGGTTGACAATCAACAGGGCATGTTCAATGCGCTTTGTCATTGTTTTATACTCCGCCCTCAGGGTAAAGTAGCCAAAACCTTTGCTACTTTCAACACTTGAGCCTTTCCCAGACGGGGATATAAGGGAACCAGTACGGTTCTCAGAGCAAGGGATGCGGCAACCGGGCAGGATTTTACCAAATCAGTACGCTTGGAGACAACGGAATCTTCAAAGGCAGAAGCCAGTTCAACTTCTTTTTTCGCCGCATAGGCCCGTACATCCTTGAATCCGGTTTCCAAAACAATGGGATAGGTATAATTGTTATATTCGGATTCACCATTTTGGATCAAAGTCTTATGCCTTGTCCGTAAGGAGGTTTGTGCATAGGCCGCAGCGATTTCCTTTCTGATTGCATAATTTCTTTCAGCTTCACGAAATTGGACAATAGCCAAGGCCGCATTCAAATCTGGCAGACGGTATTCCGGGTATAGGTCGGAATATCTACGCAGGACCGTACCTTCACGTCTGCCCATGGCATAAACCAAGGCACCGCCACCAGCAGTCAACACATCCCGTTCTTCAAGCCCCAATACAGTAAAATGGCCAAAGGAGCCAGCCCGTTTATCAGCCCAATGGGCTCCAAAACTTCTTGAACAATCTTCGATCAAAGGCAAACCTAAATCCATTAACTGAGGCGTATCTGTAACCAGGCCGAGGCTATGGTGAACTACAAGCGCTTTCGTATTGGAAGTTAATTTTTGCCTTACGGTCTCAACAGTCAAATTTCCGGAAGATTCATCAACATCGCAAGAAATCGGAATCAACCCAAGATCGCTGATCGCATTGGCATAGTATGCAGGTGATAAGGCAGAAATTAGTATTTCACTCTTCTCGGGTACATCCATGGCGAGCAGTGCAGTCATTATCGCATTCACAGGGCTGCGTAATGCCAAACAATAATCAAATTCAAGGTATTCTTTCGCTGTCTGAATTAGTTTTTGCGATTGGTCACCAGGGCCTACATGTTCCTGAACCATAGCTGTTAGTACTGCGTCCATCTCTTTTCTACGTATGGTGGGGGAATAAGCGTCTATTCTCATGTCATCCCTTGGTCTGGCTTAAATCCACTCGATCGGTACCTGAACTACGGTCAGAATCGTATCTCAAAGGCATTTAGCTTTTCAATTCGGTTATCTTTTGAAGTTCTTTTGGATTAAACAATTTCCTGATATCCAGAATGATAAGATAACCTTGATCTTGGTGGACAACGCCCTGAATATATTCCGCTCCTATTCCAGTCAGCATTTGAGGTGGTGGTTGGATTTGTTCGAATTCGATAGTGACAACCCGCGCGACCTTATCGATAATGACGCCAAGCTTCATCCCATCCAAATCGATGATGATGAAGCCGGATAACAATTCCTCATCCTCACCCAAATTGATTTTTCTTAGGTGAAAACGACGATGCAAATTAATAATGGGTATGAATTCATGCCGAAGTCTAAAAATACCTTCTACATATGAGGGAGCATTAGGAATCGGGCGAATTTCCTGAACACGGACGATTTCTTTTACGTCCATGATATCTATACCGTAAAGTTCCTCACCGAGCTGGAAAGTCACTAATTGGTATTGGTAATCCTTTTCCGCCATAACATCTCCCTTGTGTATCATAAGAAATGATCAATCAAGTCTATGTTACTATCGTTGGGACTTTTCATCAAGGTTATTCGTTAAGGGAATTGAAGTAAAAAAAAGCCTGGCGATTACCTACTTTCCCACGTCTTCGAGACGTAGTATCATCGGCGTGGGAGGGCTTGACTTCCGTGTTCGGAATGGGAACGGGTATATCTCCTCCACCATGATCACCAGG
>Ga0172379_10005983_pt1 | contig 16597 bp, 14 predicted proteins | sample GrowelOW334metaG_FD_119756 | JGI IMG/M metagenome (GOLD analysis project Ga0172379, IMG submission 119756) | Groundwater microbial communities from an aquifer near a municipal landfill in Southern Ontario, Canada - Groundwater well OW334 metaG | ecosystem: Environmental > Aquatic > Deep... | reverse complement strand
TGTCGTTTACTCTCTTCCAGAATTCTTTCACTGCCTTCTCGTGCTTCTCGTCGGTCGTCCGGATGAAGTGTAGATCAGCATCCATACCGAAAATTTTTACTGACTCTTTGAAACGCACGAAGCTCTCATCGACGAAATCCTGTGGCTTCTTGCCGAAGTCGACAGCCTTCTCGTAAATCTTGAGACCGTGTTCGTCTGTGCCAGTGTTGAAAAACACATCATAGCCTTGCAACTTCTTGTATCGAGCGATGATGTCAGCACGCACGAACTCTAGGGCGTGGCCCATATGGAGATCAGCATTGACGTAAGGAAGGGTGGTAGTGAGATAGAAGCTATTTTTTTTCATCATTGGACCTTATGAAAGCTTTGTGTTTCTCTAGATCATTTGTAAATTCTACCAAGATGACGGCTGTCGGGATGGCCAATAATACTCCCCAAAATCCTCCGAGCTCGAAACCTATCAGGGCTGCCAAGATGATAACGATAGGCGAAAGGCCAACAATTTTTTTAATAATTAGAGGGGCAAAGAGGAAAACCTCGAATTGATGGATGATGAGGTAAGCACCAGCCACCATAAGTGCTGATGATACTCCCCCGTCGAGATAAGAGAAGGCTACGGCCGGAACTAAAGCAACTAAAATACCATAAGGAACAAGCTCCATAATACCAGCTACAAGAGAAAGCAAGAGAGCGTATTTGATACCGAGGAGTGACAAAACAAGATAAGTCAAAATTCCAACCAGAATACCCAGCAACACCTGTCCTCGCACCCAGAGGCCTATCTTGCGGCTAGAACGATTCCAGAGATCAACGACGTAATCCTCCACACTAAGTGGCAAGATGATTCTTAAGAAAGTTTCTATGCCTTTCTCCTGGATAGCGAGATAGAAAGAGATAAGGATAATCAAGCCGACGTTGAATACGCTACCGAAGGCAGCCGAGAGTGTCTGGAAGAATCCACCAGAGAGGTTGAGGATAAAGGCTTTCGACACTATAAGTAGACTTGATACAGATAAATTCTGGGGCAGATTGGCCACGACATCTTTCGCTCCCGCGAAAGCATCACTCTTGAAATAATCAATGAAAGAAATACCAGGGATATAAGAGGAAAGGAAGGTAGAAAAATTATAAACTTCTGTAATTAGAAGTGGAGCGAAAAGATAGAACAATGCAGATATGACTAAAAGAAAAGTGATATATAAGAGTATGATGCCCCAAATTCTGTTGAGCCTGAATTTATGAAAATGTGGAATAGCCGACTCGACGAAAGAAGCGACGACGATAGAAGTGAAAAGTACCAAAACAAGTTCACTCAAATACCAAACTAGGAAGAAGCCGAGCAGGACCAAACAAGCTCGAACCATCGTGCCAGTCGATATGGAGTAGGGAGTGGTATCATTCTTTCCAAACATATATCCATAATATCACAAAACACTAAAAAGAGAAGTTTAGAATTTCAGTATTTTAAGGAATTTATTCTTGTCCTTAAAAGGTCCAATGAGAGCTAGGTTCAACTTTTCATCCTGGAAAATTTCATCGGCCAAGTCCTTGATGTCGCTCGCGGTCACGCGACGAATTTCCTTGGCTTTTTCTTCAGCATTAAAAATCTTTTTCTTCAGAAGTTCTTGCCCGCCGTAGAAATTCGCAATGTCATCACTAGATTCCAGGGAGAGCTTCATGTTACCTATTAAGAATTCTTTCACTTTATTTAATTCTTCATCACTAACATTGCCCATCCTCAACTTGCGAATCTCATCAAGCACCGCTTCCAGAACTTCATAAATCCTTTTATTATCGACACCCGCTGATACTTGGAAAAATCCGTGGTCGGTAAAGGCATCGTTGTAAGCACGGACATAGTATCCGACACCCATCTCTTCTCGTAACTTCTGGAAGAGACGAGAACTCATCCCTCCACCCAAGATTCCCCCCAAGACTGATAGTACAGGATTCCTTTTGCTAAATAAGTCATAACTACGAAAGCCCAAAACGAAATGAGTCTGGTCCGTCTTTTTAAATTTAATTAGGACTTCTGGTTTCTTCTGGAAATCCTTAGTTCCCTTTTTAGGAACTTTCCTGCCGCGAGAGATATCGCCAAAAATTTTATTTACTTCTTTTAAGACTCCTTTCTCCGTCACCTGCCCCGCGACCACTATCACGGTCGATTCTGGAAGATAGTGTTCTCTCTTATACTTCACAAAATCCGCTCTTTTCATTCTCAAAATATTCTTCTTCTCACCAGCGATGTTCCACCCGGCGGGCTGATCTTTATAGAGCAGTTGCATCATCAGGTCTTGCACGTGGCGGTTGGGTATATCTTCATACATATTTATCTCTTCGATGATTACTCCCTTCTCCTTCTGCATTTCTACCTCTGGAAAAGTCGAATTAAGGTAAATATCTGATACGATATCGAAAATCTTGGTGAAATGTTTCGCTCCCGACTTCGCATAGTAACCAGTGTATTCTTGGGCTGTAAAAGCGTTATATTGGCTCCCTAGGGCGTCTAATTCTTTAGATATATCAATAGCCTTCGGTCTTTTAATCGTACCCTTAAAACACATATGTTCGAGGAAATGGGAGATGCCGTTCACTCTCTTCTCCTCATATTTCGAGCCCGCTTCGACGAGGACGAGGACCGTCACCGTCGGGTTGTCCTTCATCGGTATCGTCACGACTCGTAAACCATTATTTAAAATTTTTTTTTTGAATTTCATTAACTAATTTTCTCTTTGATGTAGTCGGAGAGCTTATCTACTTTCACTCGCAATTGCTCACCGGTGTCGCGGTCGCGGACGGTGACTGCGTGGTCAGTCAAAGTGTCAAAATCGATGACGATACAGTATGGCGTGCCTATCTCATCTTGTCTTCGGTATCGCTTGCCGATGTTGCCATTATCATCCCAGGCTATCCAACCAAATTCTTTCTTTAAATCTGAAAAAACATTTTTTGCATAAGAAATGAGTTCTGGCTTATTTTTTAAAAGTGGTGAAACACAAGCTTTATATGGAGCAATAGAAGGCGGAAGTTTTAAATAGACTCGCATCTTATCTCCTTCGCCTTCCTCTTTATAAGAGGAACAAAGAAGCGCCAAAATTGCTCTATCTACACTAACTGTAGGTTCTATAACATGTGGAATAAATTTTTCTCCCGTTGTTTCATCCAACACTTCCATTGATTCTCCAGAAAATTCCTGATGTCTTCTTAAATCATAATCGCCACGATGGGCTAGGCCAGTGAGTTCTTTAACTCCAAATGGATATTCGAATTCTAAATCTACGGTTTTCTTGCTGTAATGTGCACGACCATCTTCTGGATGTTCCATGGAGTGAAGTTTGGTAACATCAACGCCAATTCTAGAAAGCCATTCTTTTTGTTCCAGTAAAAAATTATCAAAATAAGCTTCCCATGGATCACTGGGCCTAATAAAATATTCGAATTCCATTATTTCAAATTCTCGTAACCTATAAATAAAATCGCGTGGGGTTATTTCATTTCTGAAAGCTTTGCCTATTTGTGCAATGCCGAAAGGAAGCTTGGGAGACATGGATTGTAAAACATTTTTAAAATTTACGAACATACTCTGGGCTTCTTCCGGCCTAAGAAAGGTTTTAGTTGCTGTTTCTTCGGATGCCCCCATTTTAGTTTCAAGCATTAAATTAAAATTATTGGGGCTACTTAATTTTCCACCACAATCTGGACAAACTTTTTTATCTTTAATCTGGTCAGAACGAAAACTATGCCCACAAATTTTACATACTGAAAGCGGATCAGCAAAATTCTCTTTATGTCCAGATGCCTCCCAAACTCTTGGATGCATTAAAATAGGGGTATCAATTAAATACATATTATCTTTAAATTCAACAAAGTGTTTTATCCAAGATTTTTCAATATTTCTTTTTAAAAGTGCGCCTATAGGTCCATAATCATATGTTCCAGCGAGTCCACCATAAATCTCTGAACCTTGAAAGATAAAACCACGCCTCTTGCAAAGCGACACTATCTTCTCCATCAAATTTTCATTATTTTCTTTTTTCATTTTTATTCTGACACTAGTCCACCACCGGCTGGAAAAGTACTGTCATTGGTGAGCTGAGTGCTGAGTGGATATTTATTAACTCTTACAGAAACATTAGCAAAATCATCGTGTCCAGTCAAAATAGCGTCTTTGATAAGGACGGGGGAAGTGCCAACCTGGGAGATGGATGGATTGAGAGCAATCTGGAAAGCTACTTCTCTCTCGGTGTTGGTGATGCCGGTTCCTCTTCTGATGTTCCCAATATTCCAAACAACTTCTCGGGTTGAAGAATTATAATTCAAATCTTCTGAAGCTGGAGCAACGGGTCCGACGAAACGTACCCACGATGGTAGAGAAGAAGCTACTTGGGCCTTAGAAATATTGTTAGCACTATTAGACAAAGTCCAGATGACAGTATAGGTCGTTTCGTTTTCAGCCTTTGGTGGGATGGGTCCAGCATTAGAGAAAGGACCAGAATAATAAAGTATCTTGCTGGCGAAGCCCACATCAGAGATTATGCGAATAACTTTCGTTTCTTGGTTTTTTAATATATTCGTAGAACCACCATCGGAGGCTTGCTTGCCAGAAACAGATACGTCGATATTGACAGACGGATCAGAAATCATCCCAACCGATGAAGTGAGAGAATAAGGCATTAGAGTGAAAGAGACAGAACCAGACTCACCAGGCCCCACTTCTCGAAAGTCGGAAAAAGAATTTTTATCCCAGATGATTACGTCCTCAGCAGAATTGTACATACCGTCTTCGACATTGATTTCTTTTTCATTCACCACATTACCAGTTATTTTCGCTCGAATTTCTAAATCATTAATCCTCGTGTCTAGATTATTAGACCAGCGTATTTCTCCACGGATTAAAGTCTTAGTATCGCTCGCATACTCTCTCTGTGAAACTCCATTGATGAAAAGCTTCGCTTCCAGGAAAGCTTTTTTGATGGTGAGAGTATGATCAATAGAATTGAAAATAACTCCGATGAGGGATTTGTCAGTAGTAGACTGCTCTCCAGCCCAGAGACGAAAGGTTTTTTGCTCGCCATCGAAAACATCAATCATTTTCCCGACGACTGAAATATTGCGTTCAACTCCTGGGGGCAAGTCACCCAAGTCCCAGACATTGTTGCCATAGGCGGGAGCGGGTTTCGCAGAAGTAAATTGAAAACCAGCTGGATAATCAAGTCTGATGAGCATATTGGGGGCGGCTTTTGTCCCGTTTAAAATAGTGTTGATTTTCAAGACAACATCCTGGTTGGGACTTATCTCGGTCGGCGAATCGATGGACAAGTCGACGGGGGTCGAACTAATGTTCACATCATAAAATTTATCTTTGATGAAGATGGCGTTCGAGCCTTCTACTCGGTACTCGATGGCAATTTTTATTTGTCGGACACTGCCCTGCTCACCGAATAGTGTTAACTTCACATTTTCACTCCGCACTGCCCCAGATGGAATTGTCCCCAAGGACTGACGATAGTGCTCCATATCTTGCGCTTCACCGGTAATCGCACTCTTCGGATAGTCTATGACTAGGTCGACGAGGTCGAGAGCGGTGCTGTTCTTGTTGGTTATGTTTATCTGAAGTGGTAACTCTTCTCCACCCGCCGTGAAGGTGTTGCCCACGATGGAGATGTCGATATTATTATTTGAAATAGTATTACCATTAAAAAAGAAAGTATAGGAAGCGTAAAGAATTGCGAAAACAAAAAAAGCTATAGAGAAAATGAAAAATTTTTTAAATAATGATGTCTTCATAAGCAACTTCGAACCAAAAGAGGCATCAGGATTTTCCTTCTCCCAGGATTCTGGGATTTTGCGCGCATCTTCATTGCGGAAAACGTTGCGATGCTCAATTTCTGTTTTATAACTTCGGCTAAACAAGCGGGACTTCATCTCCTCAATCTTGTTTAACTTCTCCCTATCATCTGACATAGTATGATTATAACACCTTTTGCTTGTGTTTTATAGGTGAGTTTCCTTCAACGCTTGGTTGATTTGAGATAAAATTTGGCTCTTCTTCTTGGCTGTTTCGAATAAAAGATTTTCTTCAAAAGGCGACTTGGTCAGAGCATTGAATGCTCCGTTGCCGCCGATGTAGCCCAAGTTGTCGAGAATGCGTAGGACGGTGATGATTTCAATGTTTTGTAATTCCTCTTTTTTTTCATATTTTTCTAACATAAATAAGCCATTGAGGAAGTCATTAAAGAGGTCCCTATTCGCCTCTTCGCCAGCCAGAAGCTTTTTCAGGAGTCGGGCGATATTGGCGAAGACGAGGTAAGCTTCTTTTTTATGAAATAAATTTTCTAATAAATTGGTCTTCGAAGCACTGGTGACGCGCCAGAAATCCTTCCCCTTCACTAGGTCCACCTTCACATAGCTATAGTCCTGTAGAATGAAGCGGAGTTTGGAAGACATTTTCCTTACTCCCTGAGCCGAGGCCTGAATCATGCCTAAATCTCGAGTGAAGATGGAATAATACTTCCCCGCTTCGCCATAGTTCCTACTACCCAATATAATGCCTTCTGTGTGATAAATATGATGCATTTATTTATTCTTGTCTTCTGAAGTTAAAACTAATTTGCCTCCTGGAGAATCCCAATTCGTATAGTGCCACTTCAAGGGAACAAAAGAAAAAGCAAGAAACTTGGAATCCTTGGCGAGTCCCCTCTTCTTGGGGAATTTATCGAAATAAAGTTTTTCAAAAATATATTTTTCTGTATCGGTCTTCAAAACCTGCACCGTGCCATCGAGCTGGAGAGTTCTCCGGTCATTGTCATTGAAACCTACCACCATACTCGCACGAGACTGCTCTCTCTCAAGTATCGCTTGTGCTTTGTGAAAAGTATTATAGGTCTGCAAGAAGAAAGTCGAAGTATCTTTGTTGAAGACGAAATGCATCGTCGCCCCGTGCGGCGAGCCGTCCATCATCTCGACAGCAAGTACCGACAACCACTGGCTATGAATAAAATCAATTACTTCTTTGGGCATATTATAATTCCTCTTCTCTGCCTAATTCTAATTTTTTAAATTCAATACCTGCTTCTTTCAGAAAATTTTCGGGTCCTCTCCATAGAAAGGCCGCCCATTCATGTATATAAGCATCGTGCACTGGAAAACAAATTCTTGGTTTTAAATTTTTCGCATAATCAACAGCATCCTTTATTCGCATCCAGGGACCAGTGACCGGCAAGGCAATAATGTCGACATGCGCATCTGGATATTGGAAAGCATCTCCAGGATAACAGAGACTCTCAATCATGTAGCCCGTATTTTGTACCTGACCATAATTCCCATATATTTCTGCATGCAAATTGCCAAAACCTACAATATTAACTCCATTCAAGTCATATTTCTGTCCTTCTTCAACTTTCGTATATTGTATCCCAGCTTCATCAAGCAACTTGCCCACAGCAGAATTTGTAATAACAATAGCTTGTGGATTGTTTTCTAAAACTTTTTTTAACGAATCGATGTGTAGGTGGTCTTGATGTTCGTGAGTAATTAAAATTGCTGAAATATTTTTCTCTTCAACCTGTGCAGTAGAAAAGGCCCCTGGGTCGGTCATCACCCTCACTCCCGCCTTGGGTTCTGCCACAAAACAACAATGCCCTATTTTTTTAACCTTCATCCTTATATTTTAGCAATTTTCACCTTAAATACCAAAGAATCAATGTTGAGTTCTATTCCATCATTATCCTTAAATTCTATACCTGAGACTAAAACCACTTTCTTCAAATCAACTTCAAATTCTTGGACCAAACCCTTGCCCCAATCATTGGTCTCGATAGAAAGATGGACAACATCACTTGGTGTTAATCCCATATTTTTGCGCATATCTTGAAGCGCTCGAACAAGCTCGCGATAAGTCCCTTCTTGCTTTAAGTTTTCAGTAATGTGAGTATCGAGGTTTACTTTAGTAATACCTAATTTTATTTTCAAAATATAGTTAATATTTTTTATATTTAATTCATCTTTTATGATTTCAATATATTGGGGAGGTAACTTTTCCGCCACTATGTCTAACTGATTTAACGGCTGACGAACTTTTATACCTGCTTTCTGGCGAGCTTCAAGCCCGAGAGTAACGATGGTCCGGACAGTTTCCATCTTGTCTAAAACTTTTGGTGTTAAGAATGGCAAAAATTTGAAAGATTTTTTAGGCCATTCGGCTAGATGCACAGATTCTTCATCTTCTTCACTCCTTAATTTCTGCCAGACATCTTCGGCTGTAAACGGAGCAAAGGGAGCGAGCAATTTAGCCAATGTTTTCAACACATAATATAAAGTCTGTTTAGCCTCGACATCCCCATCCTTTATTCTCTCTCGAGAACGACGTAGATACCATGTCGAAAGGTCGCCCATAAAGTCGCGCAATGCCCGAGCTGGTTCGAGTAACTTATAATTATTAAGATTTTCAGTCATTAATATAATAAGTTCGTTCAACTTTTCTAAAATCCAAATATCAAGAATATTTTTTGATTTGGGTTTGCTATTCGTCTCAAGGTTTTTATCTCGATACAATTCATAGAAGGCTAGGACATTGTAGTAGAGATTAAAAACTTTATTATTCACTTCAGCCACTGTCTTCTCATCATAATTCTTGCTCTCCCCTGGCTGGTTCACGGTATACATCCAGAAACGTACGGCATCCGCGCCAAATTTTTCCATCTGACCGAATGGTTCGATGATGTTGCCGAGAGATTTCGACATCTTCTTGCCCTTGGCATCGAGTAAGTGCCCGAGGCAGATGACATTCTTGAACGGCGTTCCACGACCCATGAGAGTTCCGACAGCAAGCAAGGTATAGAACCATCCACGAGTCTGATCTATCGCTTCTGAAATATAGTCTGCGGGGTATAGAATCTTGCCACCCTCGAATGGATGGTGCTCCTGGGCGAAAGGCATCGAGCCAGAATCGAACCAGACATCCATCACTTCTTTAATCCTTCGGAATTCTTTGCCATCTTTTTCTAGTACTACTTCGTCAATGAATGGTCGATGCGGGTCGAGCTCGTAAGTGTCGTTGTGAGGTAGTGGAATGAAAGGAAGTTCTAGAATTTCAGCATTTTTAATATTTGGAATTTTTTGTCCCAAAAATTTTTTATATATTTCACCATCATCTGAGCCATCTAACCCAGCAAGTAGCATCCGAATTGGTCCCTCATGGGTAACAATTAAAATATTTTTGTTTTTATATTCTTTTTCTATCTCATATAAAAAATTAACCGCTCTTATTTTCATATCTTTGCAGGATTCCCCATCTTGAGGTTTATAAAGATACCAATCCTTTGCTTCGCGAGAAGCATAGTAATCATCCCAGGTCTTACCATCAAAAATTCCTACATTGAATTCTCTGATTTGAGTATTAGAAATAAAATTCTCGTCTTTAATATTTAGTTCCTTTTTTATAATTTCAGCCGTTTCTTTTGTTCTCTCAAAATCAGAAGTAATAATTAAATCAATTTTTTTATGCTTTAATTCTTCAACCGCATTTAATACCTCGCTTTCTCCTGTTTTAGTCAAATGATCAACATCTGTCACTTTGCAACTCACGAGCCCTTTCGTGTTCCCGTCAGACTCTCCATGACGCATTACAAAATACCTATTGCCGGACTTTTTTGTATACTTTTTCAGCGTCTCGTATGAATCGACGACCAACTTCTCTCCATCCTCCGACATCCAGATAGGTAACGGTGTGCCCCAGTATCTCTCGCGAGAGATGGCCCAGTCTTTGACCTCACGGACCCACTCACCGAAGCGCCCTTCTTTGATATGTGCTGGCTCCCAATTTATTTTCTTATTTTCGGCAACTAGAGTATCACGCAGTTTCGACATACCGATATACCAAGAATCACGAGCGTAGTAAATCAGCGCAGTTTTACAACGCCAGCAGTGCGGATACGAGTGCTGATAGTTTTCTTTATTGAAAAATAAATTTTTCTCAGTTAAATATTTGATGATATCCACATCGAGAGTCGGCTTGCCAGCTTCATCCTTCTCCTTCACGAACCTGCCCTCGAGGAAGCCCGTGCCCTTGATGAAGTTACCGGCTTCATCTACCAGGTGGAACTTCGGCAGTCCTATCTTCGTCCCGAGCTCGAAGTCGTCTGCACCATACATCACCGCCGTATGCACCACACCAGTACCGTCTTCGGTCGTAACGAAGTCTGCGGAGTAAACTTGGAAGGCCTTCTCTGTAGACTCGCCTTTCTTTTCTATCAGTTCTTTCAAAAATGGGAATAACGGCTCATAAGATAGACCGACTAAATTCGAACCCTTCATCTCTTCCACAACTTCATACTCACCTTGAATAAGTGCAAGGCGTGCTTTCGCTAAAATTAGGAATTCATTATTAAACTTCACCTTCACATAATCAATCTTGTCTCCGACTGCAAGAGCAATGTTGCCTGGCAGAGTCCATGGAGTCGTCGTCCACGCGAGTATGTAAGTATTATCTTGCCCTTTTACCTTGAACTTCGCATAAATAGATAAATCCTTCACATCTTCATAACCTTGTGCAAGTTCATGCGAAGAAAGAACTGTGCCACAACGAGGACACCAAGGCACAACTTTATAATCTTTATACAATAAATTCTTTTTATTCACTTCAGCGACGATGTTCCAGAGACTTTCTATATAACTCGCATTGTAAGTGTAGTAGGCCTTGTCGAAGTCTACCCAATAGCCCATGCGCTCGGTGAATTCTTTCCAAATATCTATATACTCATGCACACTCTGTTTACATTCTTTATTGAACTTGGCTATACCGTAACTCTCAATCTCTTTCTTTGATTGCAAGCCGAGCTTCTTCTCTATCTGGAGCTCGACGGGCAAGCCGTGAGTGTCCCAGCCGGCATTGCGGCGCACATGAAAACCTTGCATCGTCTTGTAACGAGGCATTACATCTTTGAAAGCGCGGGCTTCGAGGTGGTGAATGCCAGGTCGGCCGTTTGCAGTCGGAGGACCTTCATAAAAAACAAATTCCTTCCTGCCCTGCGACTGACTCACGGTCTTCGAAAAAATATTATTCTCTCTCCAGAATTCTAAAACTTTTTCTTCCCTTAAGATTGTTGCTGATTTTGTATTATTTTCTTGCATATTTATATAAATAAAAAAACTCGTCTTTATACAACAGTTTCCTGTTATACAAGGACGAGTTTTCTTTCGCTCGCGGTGAGCGAAGTCGAACCGTGGTACCACCTTGCTTGCTTCTCATTTACTGGGTTCTACTACTCTTGCGAGTTTCCTCCCAAAGCTCCAGGGTGATGTCCCCTTCAACGCTTATATACATATAGTATCAAAATATATTCAAAAAGCTACATCTTTTCTGGGACCTTGATTCCGAGTAGGTAGAGGCCGTTACGCATCACTGTCGCGAAAGCGGAAGTGAGGGCGAGTTTGTATGGAGAAGATGCATCACTCTTATCGATAATTTTGTTATTCCCATAGAAGCTATTATAGGAACGCGCGAGGTCGGTGAGGTAGTTCACAATATGGTGCGGTTCGTATTTTTGTGCAGAATAGAGGACGACTTCAGGGAATTTATAAAGTAATTTTTCTATCTCTATTGTTGCCCAACTATCATCAACTTTCGTACTGGGTAACAAGTTTTCCTCCTTCCCCTTCTCCAACACAGAATTCGCTCGCACTGTCGCATATTGTAGATATGGACCCGAGTCTCCCTCAGTCGAAACCGACTTCTCAATATCGAAAATTATGTCACCCCCAATAGCCTGGCGAAGAATCATATATTTTATCGCTGCGATGGCCACACTCTCATCTCCCTTAGTTTTCTCTTTGACTGTCTCGATTAAACTCTCAGCGGTGATGACGTCTCCCGTACGAGAAGACATCTTGCCACTAGGTAGTCGGAGCATACCGTGAGAAATATGCTTCAATTTACCCTTCAATTCTGGGAAAACTTCACCGATAGCCACTTCGACAACTTTGAAAAATGCGTCTTGCTCGTTGGCGGTGATGGTCAATGATTCATCATATTTATACTTATCTTTCTTGATTTGAGCGAGGCCTACTTCCTTCGCTTCATAAGTTGGCAACTTTTCAGAATTCAGGAATACTCTGGTATGAGTCTTGGGTTCAAAATTCTCACCCTTGAAGACAACCGCCCCTTCACTGTCTTCGAAAACTTTACCCATATTGTCTAAAACTAATTTCTTACCGATATCTCCTGCCTCACTTTCATAAAAATGAAAATCGAAGTGACTGTCGAGCTTTCTGTAAATTGATTCGAAGTAATCAAATGAAATCTTCCTGCCTTCTGCGTATATTTTGTTTATTTCCTCATCGTTCTCTCCATAAATCTTTTTATTTAAATCTTCAATCTCTTTTTTAGCCTCTGCACCTTCTTCATACGCCTTGGCGCCGAGGGCATAGCTCATCTGCCAATTCTTCTCTTTTAGAAAACCCCAGATAGCTTTCGCCACATGGAGACCCTTGTCGCCATGATAGCTCGCCACCTTCACCTCGGCACCGCTGTCCTTCACAATCCGTACCATCGCTTCCCCTATAGCATTGTTCATCAAGTGGCCAATGTGGAACTCCTTAAATGGATTCGGCTGAGTGTGCTCGATGAAAAACTTTTTACCAGCGAGGTTAGTATTCTCGCCGAACTTCGGATTTTTGATAATTTTTTCAATCGAGCTGACGAAAAATTCTTGAGACAAATAGAAATTAATAAAACCCCCCACTGCTTCTACTTTGGAAAGGACTGCCCTTTCCAAACTTAACTCATTGGTAATTTTTTGTGCCAAATCTTTTGGATTCATTTTCAACTTCTTGGCACAAACCATCGCGACATTCGTCGAATAGTCGCCATTCTTCAAATCTTCCGGATGTTCCACGACGAAGTTGTTCTCTTCAATACCGAGATTTTTTAACGCGTCATTAATTAAATTTTTTATCTTGTCTTGCATTACTTATGTCCCGTACTCCCCTCGCGACCTTCACCTCGCACAGTTTGCGATAGTTCGTCTACTTCTAGAATATCACAATGTTCGAACTTCTGGATTATCATCTGGGCGATTTTATGGTCCTTGGGCATTAAAACGTCTTTATTAGAAACATTCAGAAGGTTCATAATAATCTCCCCCCTATAGCCAGAATCGATGACACCACCCATCACCTTGAGTCCCAGGTTGAAAGAGATGCTAGATTTGTCCCAGATAACGCCCACGTGTCCTTCTGGGATTTCTATCGCCAGCCCCGTGTGCACTCGCTCCTGCTTGCCAGCTGGGAAGAGAACATCTTCCACACAGTAGAAGTCCACCGCCGCGTCTCCAGGGTGCCCGTGGGTCGGCAACTTCGCATCTTTTCTTAATTTTTAACTTTGAGTTTCATATTATAGCTTGAAATGTTTTTTAATAATCTGCGCGACCTTAGCGGGAGAAAGTTCGGTATTATCAATGACAATCTGATTATCAAGTTTCGCTGGAGTAAACCAATCTTTCTCTTCAAGAGCTTGTTTCATTATTTTAACATCTGTGAGCTTCTTAAACACTTTTCGGTGGGGATGATTAGTCCTCTTTAGAATAGTCGCTGGACTGGCTACCAACTGAACATATAGCATTTCTCCCCCGTGTTTCTTAATTATCTTCTCAATTTTTTTATAAAAACCAACATTGGTCAAACCCGTAAAAGAAACAAATTGGGTTGAATGTGTATGAGTTAATATTGTGTCTAAATAATTTTCAGCTATTTGCTTAAAAATTAAAAAAGAAATTTCTTCTACCAGTACATCTGATTCGGGAGTACGTCTTGCAAAAAATTTCCAAACAAAATCTCTAACATCATGGTTGTGAAAAATTTTAAAATCAATATTTTTGGCAAGCTCCTTGGCTACCGTAAACTTCCCCACAGCTGGAGCCCCATAGATAACAACCACTTTGAAAGGTTTATTTTTTGATGACTTTTTTAACTTTTTCATAAATCGCGTCGTGGATTATTTCACGAGGTAGAATCTCTCCCTTGGGTGCACAATCAATCTTGATGAAATTCTTCATCTTTTTCGAGAGCCACAAGGCGCTATTTCTAGAATTAACTAAATGCTCCACATCATTTTCGTGGACATCCTTCTTCTTTTTCAAATACGCTCTCTTCATTTTACTACTCTCGCGAGTTTTAAGAAGTTTTAAAACAATATTCGTAGGTAGAGACAAATAAAGAGTGATATCTGGCTTCGGAATTTTGAAAATTTCATATTCCATTTCATTTAACCATTTAATGAAAGCATACCTCTTTTTCGTATCTTTAATCTTGCCCCCTTGGTGAATCTGGTTCGCGGAGACATAACGGTTCGCTATTATGATGTAGCCCTTCGAGAGCCACCTCTTCATCTCCTCACTAGACTCCCATCTATCCGCCGCATACATCACTGAGGAAATCTTAGGGTGCACATTGAGCCAGTTGTAGTACTGCTCACTCAAGCAGTGCCCGACGAATTTGCCGAAGAAATTTTTATAATATTCAGGAAAATCAACCACCTTTACCTTATGGCCATCCTTCTCAAGATGCTTCACCAAGAGGGCAACCTGCGTCGCCTTGCCGGAACCATCGGTTCCGTCTATTACTATGAGTCGGCCTTTTCTAGTCATAAAAGAACTATATCAAAAAAGCTTTAAAATTAAAAATCGAAATTCTCGATGACTTTCTTAGTATAAGAATCAAGTGGTTCCAATTTTAAGATCTCTGCCAAGGAAAGCCATTTGAAATCAGTGTGTTCTCCACTTAATTTCACTTCCCCATCTGCATGGCCTGTATAAGTTAAACGTACGATATGTTTTTGGGTTTTTAAAATGTCTTGAGCAGTAATCAATTTAACTTCACCTTGTATCGTAAGCCCTGTCTCTTCTAGAACTTCTCTCTTTAAATTTTCTATCAAAGTTGTACCGGGATCAATCCTCCCACCAACCACTTCCCACTGCGGACCAGCTTCGGGATATTTGTCCTTACTACGACGAACTACAAGATATTTCCCATCTTTATTCTTTAGTAAAATTTTCACCCCAACTTGTAGTTTTAAATCCATATCCTATTTGAAATATTTTGGAATTGGGAATTTTTTCGCCAATTTTTTAATTTCTTTGTGGATAGATTCTTTCACCTTTTTATTATCTTTGTTCTTGAGGGTCTTGATGATGAGTTCTGCTACTTGCGCACAGTCCTTCTCCTTGAACCCTCGCGTCGTTATCGCTGGTGCACCGAAGCGGATACCAGATGGATCCATCGGCTTGCGAGTGTCCCCTGCGATTGAGTTCATATTAAGGGTGATACCCACTTCATCAAGTACAGTCTGCGCTTCCTTGCCCGTGACGCCGAGAGAGCCGAAGACATCCGCTAAAATAAGGTGGTTGTCGGTGCCTCCACCAATCATCCGAACTTTATTCTTATGGAACACTTTTTCCATCGCTTTCATATTTTTCAAAATCTGCTTGGCATATTTCTTATATCCAGGAGTCATCGCTTCACCGAAGGCGACGGCTTTCGCCGCGATGATGTGCATATGTGGTCCACCTTGGATGCCAGGAAAGATGGCTTTATCTATCTTCTTGGCAATTTCTTCACTTTCACGAGTAAGTATCATTCCTCCACGAGGTCCGCGCAAGGTCTTGTGAGTGGTAGTCGTGATGATGTCGAAACCATCATCAAAAGGATTGCGTAATGCGCCTGCAGCGATGAGTCCAGCAATGTGCGCCATATCCGCCATCGTGATAGCTCCCACCTCGTGAGCAATCTCCACAAATTTTTTATAATTTAATGTTCTTGGGTAGGCAGAAAAACCAGCAATAATTAATTTCGGTTTATTAGCTATCGCAACGCGCCTCATATCTTCATAATCAATTTCTCCCGTATCTGGATTCTTCATTTTATAAGTAACGAATTTGTAAATCTTCGCCGGTAAGGTCATCGGATGTCCGTGCGTAAGGTGTCCTCCGTGAGAAAGGTCCATACCCATCACTGTATCTCCTGGCTCAAGCAGTGCAGCATAGACAGCAAGGTTCGCTGGTGCGCCAGAGAGAGGCTGGACATTGGCAAATTTACATTTGAAAAGTTTACAAGCACGCTCTATGGCGAGTCGCTCCACTTGGTCGGTCCATTCTTGTCCGCCATAATATCGGCGACCTGGATAACCTTCAGAATATTTATTAGTAAAAATAGAACCATTAGCTTCTAATACATCCGCTGAAACATAGTTTTCAGAAGGTATTAATTCTAAACCCTCCTTCTGCCTCAACGCTTCTCCCTTTATTAATTTTTCTACTTTTTTATCTCGCATAAAAACATTCTATCACAAGAAAAAGCAATAGTCCCAAGCAAGTCTGTGCGCAACACATTTATGCCAAGTTTGTCCAGCATATCTAAGGTTTCTCTATGTGGATGCCCATATTTGTTATCTTTGCCAGCGGAGATGAGGGCGTAAGTTGGGGCGACGGCCTGCGCGAAAGCTCGCGAAGTAGAAGTGCGTGAGCCGTGGTGTCCAACTTTCAGCATAGTACTCTTTAAATCTTGTACGGAATTTTCTCCCAGAATTATTTTCTCTGTCTTAACT
>Ga0172379_10005982_pt1 | contig 16604 bp, 13 predicted proteins | sample GrowelOW334metaG_FD_119756 | JGI IMG/M metagenome (GOLD analysis project Ga0172379, IMG submission 119756) | Groundwater microbial communities from an aquifer near a municipal landfill in Southern Ontario, Canada - Groundwater well OW334 metaG | ecosystem: Environmental > Aquatic > Deep... | reverse complement strand
CGCGTGGACGAGGGTGTGACCTTGGTGTCCGGCGCCGGGATGCACCACCAATCCTGCAGGTTTATTGATCACCGCGTAATTTTTATCTTCAAATACGATGTCGAGAGGGATGTTTTCTCCTTTTAATGTGGGAGTTGATTTTTGGATTCGGATTTCAATGGAGTCGCCTTCTTTTAAGGTTGCATTTGAGGAATCCATTTCATGGTTGAGTCGAACGTTTCCTTGCTTTATTTGTTTTTGCCACGCACTGCGGCTTTTTTCAGGAAAATGGACGACAAGCCAATGGTCCAAGCGCATGCCTTTTTCTTCGAGTGTCGCGATTAGCGTTTGGTTTTTTTTTGTAGGTTTTTTTGCAGGCATCGTGATTTTGTTTAAAAATTCATCTTTTTCCATTACACTGTACCTTGATTCTTTCGAATTTAGAATTTAAAAATTTCCTTTATGTCGGATCCGATTTTAGAACTTTTGAATCGTGGAACTGTGGACGTGATTGTTCGCGAAGATTTGGAGAAAAAATTGCGCAGTAAAAAGAAAATGCGTATTAAGTTTGGAATTGATCCAACGGGTTCGGTTTTGCACATTGGCCATGCAGTTGTTCTTCGAAAATTGCGCCAATTTCAAGATTTGGGACATACGGTGATTTTTCTTATCGGAGATTTTACGGCAAAAATTGGAGATCCTACCGGTCGTTCGGCCCAACGCCCTCCCATGACGGACGAGCAAATTCAGCAAAACATGAAAGATTACATCGGGCAGGCCGGGATTGTGTTGGATATGGATAAAGTGGAGGTGCGTCATAATTCCGAATGGCTTGGGAAACTTAATTTTAAAGATTTGATTGTTTTGTCTTCCAAAGTCACGTATGCACAAATCGCACAGCGCGCGGATTTTAAACAACGCATTCAAAATGATATTGATTTGAGTTTGCAGGAATTTTTATATCCGATCATGCAAGGCTATGATTCTGTGGCATTGGAGTCGAGTGTTGAATTGGGGGGAACGGATCAAAAATTCAATTTGCTCATGGGGCGACAAATTCAGGAACGCTATGAACAAGAGCCTCAAAATGTTTTGACGTGTCCGATTTTGGAAGGGCTTGATGGCGTTCAAAAAATGAGCAAAAGTCTCAATAATTATATTGCGCTGACCGAGGCCCCGAATGACATGTACGGGAAGGTGATGTCTATTCCGGATGCGCTTTTGTTGCGCTGGTTTGAGTTGGCGACCTCGGTGTCTATGGATGAAATTGAAAAGATGAAGAAAGAATTGGAGGCTGGAATAAATCCTCGCGATCTTAAGATGCGTTTGGGGCGAGAACTTGTGACGTTGTATCACGGTGTAACCGAAGCTAAGGCTGCTGAGGAAAATTTCGTGAAAGTGTTCAGTCAAAAAGAAATCCCGGATGAAATTCCGGAAGTAAAGGCACCAAAACTTGAGATGACGATTGTGGAATTGCTTCGTTTATTTCCTTCGGTTTCATCCAACAGCGATGCGCGTCGATTGGTGGAAGGCGGAGGCGTGCGCGTAAATTCGCAAGTCCAGACCGATGTGGATGCAAAAATTAAGATTTCGGAAGGGGAGGGGTTGCTTTTGCAAGCCGGGAAACGGAGGTTTTTGAAAGTGAAGAGGGGATAAAATGATTTTTAACAAGGAGAGGAGAGTGTTTCCGAAGTCGCATTTTTAAGGAAGAAATGACGAGAATCATGATCCGAGACATTTCGCTCCCATGCGACAGAGGGAATTCTCTCCTCGACTTATTTCAATCTCAAAAGATCCCTATATGGACACTTCCTCCTATAAATATCTCCTTAAAACGCGACTTGCGGAAGTGCTTCGAACCACGTCCGCGCATTTGGCGACTTTGCGAGAATTGGGCGTGGTGACGGTGGAGGATCTTTTTCATTATTTTCCGCGAGCGTATCGGGATCGTACGGAGATGACGACCGTGGTTGAGCTCCGGACGGATCTTGTGAATGTGGTTCAGGGAAAGCTTTCGAGCTTATTTATGAGAAAAACACGAACCGGCAAGAATATGATTCGCGGGCTTTTTTCTGATGATACGGGGTCTGTGGAGGTTTTTTGGTTCAATCAACCACACATCATGCGACTTCTTCGCAATGGCGATGAGGTGATTTTGACAGGCAAAGCCAAGTTTAGCGGCACTAAAGTCTCGTTGATGAGTCCGTTGTATGAGCCGGTGCGGAAAAAACAACTTCATTCCGCGCGTTTGGTGCCCATGTATCATGAGCGTCCGCCACTCACGTCCAAGTGGATTCGTGAAAAGATTCAGCCGTTGCTCAAGGGCACTGAGCTTCTTGATGATATTTTGCCCCTGACTTTGAAAGATGAATATGGACTTATGGATTATGGAAAAGCCGTGCGTGCGGTGCATGATCCGTCGAGTGAGAAAGAGCTTGATGCCGCGCGTCATCGTTTGGGTTTTGAGGAACTTTTTTTACTTCAAATCGCGGCCATGCAACGTCGTTTTTTCTTTCGCCAAAAGGCTAAAAATACGGGTCGGCAAATTAAAATTGATGAAGTTTTGTCTAAGCGATTCTTGGATTCACTTTCCTTTCAGCTTACCGTGGCGCAAGAGCGTGTGATCGGTGAAATTGTGAAGGATTTGACGTCGCCTTATCCCATGATGCGACTTTTGCAGGGCGATGTGGGATCCGGGAAAACCGTGGTCGCGGCATTTGCTTTATTTCATGCCATGAATTCCGGTTTTCAATCTGCACTTATGGCTCCCACGGAAATTTTGGCGCGTCAGCATTATCGATCGTTGCATCAATTTTTGAATGGATTTGGTTTTAATATTCAACTGTTGTTGGGAAGTTTTTCCGAGGGAGAAAAAGCGAAAATTCACGAGCAAATTGCGACCGGAACCGTGGACTTGGTTGTGGGCACGCATGCGCTTATTCAGGAGGGCGTAAAATTTGCAAAATTGGGCTTGGCGGTGATTGATGAACAGCATCGTTTTGGGGTGAAACAACGGGAGAAATTAGCGGAGCAGGGGAGTCCGCATGTGCTGAGTTTGTCGGCTACGCCGATTCCGAGAACGTTGGCCATGGTTTTATATGGGGATCAAGATATTTCGCTTCTCGATGAAATGCCCAAAGGCCGGCAAGTGATCATCACGCGTTTGGTGCCGGAAAATAAGCGGCGCGATGCTGAGTTTTGGATTGCGGATCAGATTAAAAAGGGGAGGCAGGTTTTTGTAGTTTGCCCGTTGATTGATGAGTCAGATGTATTGGGTGTGAAAGCCGTGACTACGGAATATGAACGGCTCAAAAAAGAGGTTTTTTCAGACTTAAAAGTGGGGCTTTTGCATGGCAAATTGAAATCGGATGAAAAAGAAAAGGTGATGTCTGAATTTGGGCTTGGGAAACTCGATATTTTGGTGTCGACCTCGGTGATTGAAGTGGGGATTGATGTCCCAAATGCCACGATTATGTTGATTGAAGGCGCGGAACGATTTGGGCTGTCGCAGTTGCATCAATTTCGAGGCCGTGTCGGGCGTGGCGAACATCAGTCGTACTGTTTTTTATTCACCGAACAAGATTCCGAGGATTCCAGGCAACGCCTTGGCTCTTTGGTTAAATATTCGAATGGATTCAAGTTAGCTGAAATCGATTTGGCGTTGCGCGGGCCCGGTGAAGTTTATGGCGTTAAGCAAAGCGGAATTCCGGATTTAAAAATGGCGTCGCTGAGTGACACGGAATTGGTGCGCACGGTTCGTGAAGCTGCGGCGCAACTTGTTTTAAAAGACCCTGACTTACACGAAAATGCCTCACTTAAAGCAAAATTGGACCAATTGAAGGCTTTGCGTGAAACGGCCGGGATTTCGTGAGATTTATTGTTAATTTGGCGGGCTTAATGAAGAGAATGTCGTCTTGAATGGCAAAACGCCTTAAATCGCAAAAATGATCGATTTTGGCTTAAATAAGCCGTTATTTAAATATACATTTTGAAATTTTAGTGGATTTTTGGCAATTTTAGGGGTAAGGGTTTTGATTTTGGAGGGAATTGAGTTTTTGGAGTTTGATTTTTCTATTTTAATTTTTTTTATGTGAAGTTGGGGGGGGCAATATGTTTATTAAAAAAGTTGCTCAAATATCAAAATAGGCGAATTTGGTCTAATTGTGTGTTTTTTTCATTTTAACCTTAAAGTGCTTTGCACAAGATATATTGTGCAAAGTTATATGCATTGGGGAGGAAGGGGCGATTTTCACTCCCCTCAATAGGGTTTTTTGAATTTTTGTAAATTTTAGATATTTCCATTATCTCCCTTTTTATTTTCATGGCGCATGTTTATGGGTTTTTGTGCATAGAGTTGCTAATCTGTTGGTTTTCTGGTAAAATATTAAGATTTAAAACAAAAATTATGAGCGTTCCCTCCCCTACCGGCGGTTCACTTCCTACTTCAAGGGAAAAAAGTGAAGTGCCTCTGTTGTCTCCTGCGACTTTTGCAGCAGAAGCGGCTCGTGAGCATAAAGAGTCTTCGGATAAATCACAATCTACTTTAAGTCGTGTGGTGGCTTTTTTAAGTGAAAGTGTTCGTAAATTGAATGAAGGAGGTTTTAAGGCTGTTTTTAAGGATTTGCTTGATAAAATTAGCGTTAAAGAAAATTTTAATAAGGCCAAGGAGTTTTTTAAGGATATGCCTATTATTGGAAAATTATTTGACCTTGCGGAATGGGTGATTGAACAATTGAATGGGGTTAAACAAAATACGATCAATGGAGTTTTAGAAACGTTTTTTGGAAAAGTTTTGCCTGCTGGCGCGATTGCAGGTTTAACGGCTGCGATTGGAGATAAAATCGGATTGGATGAGTTGCTTAAATTTAAAGATAATCCGGCTGGATTGGGTGCTTTTTTATCCCAAAAAGTTAAAGATGGAACGCTTGAGGTTAAAGATTCTGCTCTTTGGGAACAATTGAGTGGGGCGTTGGGCGGACTCCCTCCCCTTTCTGAGCTTGTAGGGGGAAAAGTTACTCATGCGGTTGAAGTTGGAACTGATGCGCTTCGTAACCTTGGTGATGCAAGTCCACTTAAAGAATTGCGTGAATCTTTGACTATGTTTTTGAATAACAACTATCCGGGATGGCAAACGGAAATGGCGTGGGTCAAAGATTTGAGTGACCCGAAAAAAGTGATGGAGGCCCTAGGATACGATAATGTGGATCAAGCTCTTAAAGATTTTGCGGGATCGGCGGCTGTGGCCGGAGGCGCAGGAGTTGGAAGTTATCTTTTATTGGGAAGACTTTTGCAATCCCCCAAGTGGGCGGGACGCATTTCCATTAATTTTGCCTTGTATGGATTTGTAGCCAGCAATGAGCATGTAAAATCTATTATTGTGAATAGCATTGAAGGGCTTCAAGCGTTTACAGACAAAGCAAATGAAGCGGTTAAAAATACATTGGATGCGTTTGGGATTGAGCCTTCTTTGTTGGGACTTGATAGTGAAAAACTCTCTTCAGAGAAAGCTTTGGATTATGTTTTTACTTTCTTAAAAGATAATCCTTCCCTTACCGCGTTAACCGCATTGAATGGAGCGATGTTGTCTTCGCATTTTCTTTTGACATTGGCTTATAAATTTACAGATTTTATGTTGAGTGGAGCTTGGACCTCAGTCGAATTTATAGCTACTCATAAAAAGGCGTCTGCTTTAGCTGCTGTTTGGGGCACGCTCGGATTCCTCAAACGTCGGGATCTTTGTGAAAAATTAGCTGAAGATGTTTTCTTTAAAAATGATCCGGATCAACAAAAGAAATTTATAGATTGGGTTTCCGGTCTTAAAGGAATTGGTTTCGATCAAACGGAAAAACCAACAGTTCTTGAAACAGGCTTGGATCCGTTTTATAAACGTTTGATCGAAGACCCTATTGATTTCCTCACCGATGATGTGGCTCGTCATAAACTTATTGAACTTACTAAAGAAGGAAAGATCGCTTTTCAATTTGATACCGCAGGTCGTCTTTTCTTGGGGTATCTTAAAGGAATTAACCCTGTTTGGAACGCGATTCAGTTGGAGCGTCATGCCTTTGAATCTTTGTTGTTTGAGCTTACGAATGAAGACGATTTTGATGATAAATTAGCGGCCTCTTTTGCATTAAGTGGAGAAGCGGTTGTGATTGGAGTTATGGGATGGGGCGCTTTGAAAGGTTATAAAACTCTTTTTATGCCTCGGAATAATGCTCGATTTAGTGTCTGGAAACTTTTAAATACTTGTCTTAATCCTTTTTCAAAAGAAGCTCGATTTGTTTTAAAGAGTGCTTTAAGAGAACCGATTGAGAAAATCCCATTCTTGGCTTTGACCGATGCGATTCAAGCCAGGTCGATTGCGGATATTTCTCATTCTTCGCGTCGCGTATTAGAGGCAACACAAACTTATGTGGATGCTTTCGCGGCAGGTGATCATAAAGCAACGGAAAAGGCTTATGCCGAGATTTTAGACCGTGTGGATTATATCAAGAAAAATTTTGGAGAAGCTTCCGGTTCGTCTCGATATGTTCATGCCTCTGATATAAGATTGGCTCAAAAATTTCAATCCATTGACAAGGAATGTGACGAGCTTTTTGCGGAAGTAAAAAAAGTCGCAGGGAAAGATCCAAATGCTGCTGCTCGTATTACGGAAAGGGCTCAAGCTCTTGAGCGAGAGGTTTCTCAAATTGAAACTCGTTATTCTCGTCTTTTAAATTTGGGAAAAGCGATCAGTCATGGTGATTTTAGATCTTTACGAGATGCACAAGCAATGACCGGAGTGAGTGCTCGCGGTATCAATGGATTAGATGAAAAAGTTTTATTCAAAGATAAAACTCTGGGAGAATTGCAGGTTCGTGCAGGAGTTTTAAAAAGCGAGCTTGCGCAACTTAAAGAAGGAGATCCGGCATGGGTTGCTAAATGGAGAGAACTTACCGCTTTGCAGGTTTATTTGGATCCTACAAAAGCCACTACAGAATTTTTAAAACAAGTTGATTTTGCTCATACGACTCCGGATGAAGCGGTGCGTCGGTTGGAGCAAATGGCGTATGAAATGGAAGCTGTGGAAAAAGGAGTAAATTCACGTGTCCAACAACGGTTGGCAGAAATCACGGCTCGAGCTAAGCAAACGGGTCAAAAATTAGACTCCCCTGCCATTCAAGCCGAGGTGCGTAAGGTTGATGAGGAATTGATTCAGCCTTTTTGGAAATCAAAAAAGGTTTGCCTGGAGCAATTGAATCAACAATACAAAAAATTGCCTGAATCGTTTAAAACCAATCGATTAAAAGCGGTCTTTGGTTTAGCTCATGAAAATACCTATTTAACTCGTGTTGTAAAAGGCGCCAGAGGTCGTGCCAAAGTGGTTTGTGTGATGACAGCCTTGATGTTTTCGACGGATGTTTTGTTTGCCAAAGATGACGCAGAAAAAGAATTTTATGACATCTTGAAGGACTTGGGACCGGATGCGGCACAACTTATTGTGGATATTTTACCTGGAATTGGAACGTATTCGAGTTATCGTACTGCAGCTACCGGGAAAGAATGGATTACCGGAAATACAGTGGAAGGGTGGGCACGTTGGAGCAATTGGATTTGGGGAACGGTTGGGCTCGCGGAGGATGCGATTGCAGTCATTGGATTTATCCCTAGCGGGTCAGGATCTTTAGAGTTGAATGCTGGAGCTCGGCTAGCGTTGGCCTCAGCACGTGGATCTAAGACTGCGGCACGGTTGGTTGAATTATTTCCTAGAATTATGAAAATCGCAGAGCGTATGGGTGGGGTTGAAGAATTGGCAAAATCTGCCATGCGCTTTTTAAGTCATGCTCAAACGGTTAAAAAAGGTCTTCGAGTGGTGAGTGGTGTTGGCATGGTCGCAGGTACAACTGTTGTCATTGGAGAAGTTACCGCCAATCTTATTTATGGTGAAGATGAAAGCGATCAAGGGTTTGAAATTTCACCGGAGTTAACTCCCGGGGCATGGGCTGAAGCTTCTTTAACGGATTCAACTGAAAACGTTGCGGCTGCTTCCACTCAATCACCCTTTACTCCTTCTCCTTCTGCGTCGCCTGTTCCTTTTCTTTCTGCTTCTTCCAAAGAAGCTGACATTGAAACTGCCGGTATGGCTCAAGCCGCTTAATTTTAATTATGAAAGTTTTACCTAAACAATTCGCTTATCTTCTCAAGCACTCCACGTTGAACCCGCGGGAACAGCAAGCCGTTCTCGAGCTTTTGCCCCATTTGTCGTTTTTTGCGATTGAGTCGTTGAGTGAAGTTTTACTCCAAGATGTTGAAGGCCAAGAGAAAATATTGACCGATGCGGGACGCAAACGTGATGCTTTGATTTTGCAATTTAATATGGAGGCGGAACGGAAACGTCAACAAGATATGCCGTCTGCGCTTTTTTAAATTTATCGCAAATTTTTCATCATGTACGTCTCCTGCAAGCGATACCCCCATTTCCGATAATATTCGCGGGTGCCAATGGAGGCGATGACGGCGAGGCGATGGAAACCGGCTTTTTGGGTGATGGCTTCGGCTTTTTCGAGAAGCTGATGCCCTAAACCGAGATGTTGAGTGGCTTTGTCTTGTCGTTCGCCGATCCCGACTTGAAATCCGTAGGTGTGGATTTCGCGCACAATGGCCGCGCTCTCCAGTTCCGGGATGAAATGTTTTTTGTGGGTGAAAAGTTGCGACGGGAATCGAAGGCGGAGTAAAGAAAGGATTTTATCCTGTTTTTTGTCTTCGTAGGTGAGGAAAAATTCTCGACCGCCTGCGGCGTCAAAGGATTGTTCTTTATAAACAATATTTTTGGGATCCACTTCTGCGGTACGGATTTCTCGACAACGGATGCAACGGCAGGGCCAATTTCCTTGGAGTTCGCCTTCTTCCTGTAACAGTTGTCGCAAATTGGTCACCACACTTCCGGCCAAAATGCTGTCTCCGGGAATGTCGCGTACCAAGCGATCGATGCGTACATATTCGGGCATAACGGTTTTCATGCGTAATAAAAGTTTTGACAGCGTTTTTTTGTCATAGGGTTGGTACTCCCCTCTTCGCCATTCTTTTTCGAGTTCGGAATACGGGACCACGGTGCATGGGTATAGTTTGAGAAAGTCGGGTTTGTAGGCCGGGTCTTCAAACAATTGTTTCATCATTTGGAAATCTTTTTCCGGAGTGCTTCCCGGCAAATTCGGCATCATGTGCACGGAAAATTTGAATCCTGCATCTCGAATGAGTTGGAGGGCTTTTTTGCCTTGTTCTACGGTTTCTCCACGTTTTACGCGTTTGAGAATCTCATCATCCAACGCTTGAATTCCAATTTGAAGCTTGGTGCAGCCTAGTTTCCGATAGCGTTGAAGTTCTTTTGGCGTGATGGTGTCGGCGCGGGTTTCGAGGCTTAAAGCTATGCAGCGATGTTGTGCGGTTTCATTTCGTTTTTGCGCAGCAGCAAGGGTGCGATCTTTGACTCCATTCAGCGTGTTGTAAAGTTGGCGGATGAAATTGGATTGATAGGCCTTGGGGTACGCGGCAAAAGTCCCGCCCAGCACAATGAGCTCGATTTTATCCGTGGGATGGCCTTGGCTTTCAAGGCTTTTGAGTCGGGTTTTTACTTGGCGTGCGGCATCAAAATCATTGAGCACGGCACGCATGGCTCCGGGCTCGTTCGATAAATAACTTTTAGGCATTCCTTTTTCCGCCGGACAAAAGGTGCAATGTCCCGGGCAATACCAAGGTTTGGTGAGCACGGTGATGGCCGCAATTCCGGCTAAACTGCGTATTTTTCGCTTGCGCAAAAGGGTTGTGAGAATCGGAACTTCTTTGATTTCTTTTTTTTGAATCAATTCGCGATAGACTGTGAGAATTTGGACGTTTGATGAAATCCCTCCGCCTTCTTTTCGGGCGTATTTTTTTTTGAATTGCGAAAGTTCGCGTTCGTTTTTTGGCGCTGCCTCGACCGCTTGTCGAATGAATTTTATAAGATTATCATGGGCTGGGTCTTTCATGATTTTAATCTATCCTATGCATCCTAAAACGGCAACCTCCCTGCGCACGCATGTTCAAACCACTTACGACGCCATTGCTCAAGATTTCAGTCAGACGCGGCAAACCACGTGGCCGGATTTTGAGTTTTTCAAGCCCTATATTCCCGCTTCGGCTCGTATTTTAGATGCGGGATGTGGAAATGGTCGATTGCTGCATTATTTTACGGCGCGGGAATTTAAGTCGTATTTGGGAATTGATAATTCGAAAAATTTATTAAAACATGCGCGGAAAGAATATTCGTCACCTGCGATTGTGTTTCAGTTGGGCGATACGCTCGACTTAAAAGTAAATCTCGGTGAATTCAACGCCATTTTTTCCATTGCGGTTTTACATCATATTCCTTCTCGTGAACTACAAAAAAAAGCGTTGGTTGAATTGGGGCAAACGTTGTCCGGAGACGGGTTATTGTTTTTGTCGGTGTGGAATGTGTACCGATGGAAATATTTCTCAGCGTTTGTGAAAGCATTTTTTAGAATGATTTTTACGGGGGGTGATTATTCGTGGAAAGATTTGATGATCCCGTGGGGTGCCGGAGCTAAAAAAAGAATGCGTTATGTGCATGCGTTTACTGAGGGTGAGTTACTTTTGTTGTTGAAAGAATGCGGGTTTGAAATTGAAGCGTCTCAAACTACGCAAAATGGCAAAGCGGGCAATCATATGATTGTGGCGCGTCCGTATTTGGCGTCACGGGTGGTACGAGTGATGGATGTGCCGTTTCATGCGGTCACGGCGAATGAAGCGGTTCAAGTGGTTCAGCGATTTTTAACATCCGGCGGACAACATCAAATTGTGACTCCCAATCCTGAAATTTTATTGAAAGCATCCAAAGATTCCGAGTATTTAAAAATTTTACAAAAAGCGTCATTGAGCATTGCGGATGGTGTTGGGATTTTGTGGGCCGCACGGTTTGTTTCTGGAACGTCGTGGAGGTTTTTAAGGGTTGTGAAAGGGTTTTGGGGGTTGTTGATGGTCGCGGTGCGTCCTCAGTCGTTGAAAGGCGTGCTCCCCCATCGACTCACGGGTACGGATTTGATGGAAAAATTGATTCATAACAGTCATCAAATTGGGGCCAAAGTGTTTTTGTTGGGCGCAAGTCCGGGGGTGGCTGAGGCGTTGGCTGAAAAGTGGCGTTTTGACCATATTGTTGGGACTTATGCGGGTTCGCCTTCGGTCCGAGATGAGAAGGCTATTGTGGATCGAATCAATGCTTCCGGTGCAAATATGGTTTTTGTTGCGTATGGGGCTCCAGGGCAAGAACAATGGATTGATCGCAATTTAAAAAAGATGCCACACGTGAAAGTGGCGATGGGCGTTGGTGGTGCGTTTGATTTTTTTGCAGGCGTGAAAAAACGTGCTCCTCAATGGATGCAAAAAATGGGACTTGAATGGCTGTGGCGCCTCAAGCAAGAGCCGCGTCGAATTGGGCGTATCTTAAATGCAACGGTGCGATTTCCATTGGCCGTGATGGGGTGGGAGGAAAGAAATGAAAAATAAATTTTCATTATTTAAGGCAATCGGGAAGGAAGAATTTTTGTTCACCAGACACGAACGAAGTGAGTGTCCTTGAGAAGGATGCCTCATTTTCAGCCACGTGTTGAATTTTCAATAATTCGCTGATATTCAATGATTTTCTCAAGCGCATTCCGCTACGCTCCATGCGTATCCTTGAAAATGTTCACAAAAATTTTCCTTTCCCTCTTGCTTTAAAATATCTTCAAAAATTCCCTCGTTCCCCCTCCTTCCCCGCTATGTTTTTTTATAAACCTATTTTTTTTCCTTTTTCTTCTTTTCTTCTTTTTTTTCTACCGCATCTTGATGGGCGGCCATGCGTTTTTCAACAATTTCGACGACAGGTCGTGCGTATTTGAGGAGTTCGTGCGTCATTTTTAGAGGTTTGATCACCGCGGAATGGATGCGTTCAGCGGAGTCGCGAATAGCATCCGTGGCCTTGTTCATGTCACGCAAAATAAAGATCGCGTACACCAAAACGATGGAGAGAAAAATACTGAGCAATGCAATGCCGATCGAAAGAACAATGTAGAGAAAATCGAGAGAGGAAAGCATGGGAGGAAGATTAGGAAAATTTTAGCTAGATATAAGATAGGCTATTTGTAAAAATTTGTCCATCCATCCAGTTATCTGCGCGAATGCGGAAATAACATTTTTGGAAAGCGGTCAGGAAGAATTTTCGTTCACCAGACACGAACGAAGTGAGTGTCCTTGAGAAAAATGCTCCATTTTCAGCCCCATGTTGAATTTTCAATAATTCGCTGATATTCAATGGTCTTCTCAAGCGCATTTCGCTACGCTTCATGCGTATCCTTAAAAATGTTCACAAAAATTTTCCTTCCCACTTTCTTGAAATATCCTCAAAAACTCTTCCGCCTTCTTTTTAAGATTAAGTATTTCTAGTTTCCCAATTTCTTTTTTAGCATTTCATTTACCATTCCCGGATTGGCCTTTCCTTGCGAGGCTTTCATGACTTGGCCCACCAAAAATCCGAACGCGTTTTTGGTGCCGGATTTGAAATCATTTACGACTTTTTCATTGCTTGCCAAAATTTGATCCACCAAGGCCTCGATTTCCCCGGAGTTTTCTACCTGTTTGAGGCCTTTTTTCTCCACAATCACCTCCGGGTCTTCGCCGGTCTCAAACATCGCGGCAAACACCTCCCCTTTTGCCAAGTTGTTGGAAATTTTATTTTCGTTCACCAAGCGAATGAGTTTTCCCAAATGCTCGGCTGACACGCGGCATTCGCGTAAGGATTTATTTTCTTCTTTGAGTTTACCCATGAGCACAGTGCCTAAAAAGGATGCGGCTTTGGCCGGGCTCTCGGAAACATCTACTACTTTCTGGAAATAATTGGCAATTTCGGGTTCTTCGCTAAAGAATTCGGCTTCGGAGGGTGATAATTTGTAAATTTCGAGAAATTTTTGATGACGTTCGAGCGGGAGTTCGGGTACTTCTTTTTTGAGAACCGCAACTTCCTCCGGCGTAATGACGAGAGGCGGAAGATCCGGTTCCGGAAAGTAACGGTAATCCGCGGAATCCTCTTTGTCGCGTAAGAGTTGTGTTTTTTGATCCGCGTCGATCCAGCCCACAGTGATGTCTCCTTTCATGGGTTCGTCTTTTTCCCACAAAGCGGTTTGGCGTGCGATTTCATAATTGATTGCGGTTTCGAGGGATTTGAATGAGTTTAGATTTTTGATTTCAGCGCGAGAATACAGTTTGGAATCTCCTTGCGGTCGGGTGGAAACACTGGCGTCAAAACGCATCATTCCTTTTTCCATATCCGCTTCGGACGACCCCACGTAACGCAAGATTTTTTGGATCATTTTGGCAAAAACCACCGCTTCTTTGGCAGAGTGAATATCGGGTTCAGTTACGATTTCCATAAGTGGCGCACCGGCTCGATTGAAGTCTATCAAACTTCCTCCCGTCACGTGCGTGAGTTTCCCGGCGTCATTTTCCAGATGAAGGCGCGTGATGCGAATATGCTTTTTTTCTCCATCCTCAAGCTCAATATCAACATAACCTTTTTTTGAAATGGGTTCATCGTATTCGGAAATTTGAAAACCGCTCGGTAAATCCGGATAAAAATAGTTTTTACGATCGAATTTGGCGATTTGCGGGATTTCGCAATGCAAGGCTAAGGCCGTGACCAAGCCTTTTTTAAGCGCTTCTTTATTGGTGGCGGGCAACATTCCGGGAAAGCCCATGCAAATTGGACACACATTGGTGTTTGGTTTTTTCCCAAACGAATCGTTGCTGCATGAGCAAAACATTTTCGTTTGCGTGGAGATATGCGCGTGAATTTCGAGTCCAATGACAGCTTCGTACATGAGTGTAGTTTAACAGATCGTTATTTTTTTCTCCAGCGCTTGAATGGAACCGGTGTTTTTGATCACCATTGCATTGTCAGGGAAAACGATTTCTTTTTGAACTTCTTCGATGGCTTGGAGTTCTTCTTTTTTCATATTACGTGAAATGATGCGGTTGTGACGTACGGTTTTTGGTGCATCTATAACCCAGAGTTCATCGAATTCAATTTGAGCCAGTTTTTTATTAAGTACCGGGATTTCTACAGCAATGGTATCGGATTGAATTTTGGCAATTTTGATTTTGCGTTTGAGTTCATCGATCACGATCGGGTGAATGATGCGCGTCAGAATCGCCCATTTTTTTGGAAATTTTACGAGAGTTTTTAAGAGTTTTTTCCGATCCACATTTCCTTTTTTATCCAGGAATTCATCCCCGAAAAACGTTTGGATTTTGAGGGCGCCTTTCCCTCCGGTGTTGTAAAGGTCTCGAGTGATGGCGTCGCAATCAATGATGGCCACTCCCCTTTTTTTTAATAATTGAAGAACCGTGCTTTTTCCCGAGCCAATTTTCCCGGTTATAGCGATAACGAGATTTTTTTTCATGATGGCGCAATCTTTGTTATAAAGGTAATCCTAGGTCTTGGAGAGCTTTTTTGAAATAATTTAACGCTTGCCTTGCTTCGTTTTGTGAAATATTAACATCCAATTCATGGGCAATGCGATTGCGTAATTTATGAGCGCGCCACACGTCATTTACAGAAGAAAAAATGGCATTTGCTTTTTTGAGTTTTTCTCCTAAAGTTCCGGAAAAGCCTTTTAAAGTCAGGGCGCGGTCAAGAAGTTTGTCTGCTTCGAGTACACTTTCTTTTGGATTATTTGAGAGATTGTTAAGCGCGCGTTGCCATCCGGCTTGGAGTTGTTTTTGGTCGTGAGCGGAAAGTTGATGGCGTTTTTTGTTTGTCCAAATTAAAAGTCCTGCGAACAGGACGAGAAAAAGGAAAACAAGGGTAGGAAATAAAAAAGAAGACATTGAGGGAAACATAGGAAGAAAAAGTACGGGATTTAAAATGCGGGGAGACACTTTGTGTCAGCCAAATCTCGAATAATCTTGCATCATATTCGCTAAAAGATCCTTGAGGCTGGCGCTGTCTTTAAATGCTTTGTTGCGAAGAAATTCACTTTGCGCTTCCATGATTTCACGTTCCACGGTTTTTGGAAAAGCCACGGCCTTGAGTCCTACGGCTTTCCCTGCGCCAATTCGATCAATGGAAATGTCTCCAAAATTGAGAATGGTTCCCCAAAAACCAATGGTTTCGTACGTAACCCCTTCGATGGTGTGGTACTCGATGCGACTTGAAGATCGATGCCAAATGCCTTCCCATTGTAAATCGATGAGGCTTTGATTGGTCACTACAAGTGCGTCGAAATACCAATCGCAGAAAAATAAAAGCAACCATATTCCTCCCAATCCGGCCCATCCCGCCCACACAATCCAAAACGGTGGCATCATGTAATAAAAAAGTCCGGGCAATATAAATCCAAAAAATACGTGCTTTAGAAAATCTTTGTAAATTTTAAAAGGATGAACGTGCGCGACGTGCAGGATTTTTTCTCCGGGATTGAGATGGCTACGATACAGGATGCTCGCGAGCATAAAATTTGGAGGGATGAGATTAGCTTAAGTTTATCGTGTTGTAGACATCTGGTCAACGGACACGAACAAAGTGAGTGTCTTTGAGAATAACGTTTCATTTTCAGTCGCTTGTTGAATTTTAGGCAATTGGTTGATATTCAGTGTATTTCATTGCTTTTTCTTACTTAAAATGGCATTTTACTGTGGTCTTAAAATTCAATCTATGCGCATGAGTCCTCGAGTTCGTTCGATTTTGATGTTTATCCTTGATGTAGCCGTGAATGCGGTGGTGATCATTGGGTTGGTGATTTTGCTCCGAATATTTGTGATTTCACCTTTTCAGGTTCATGGGCCTTCGATGTGTGATAATTTTAATAATTTTGAAGGCACGTGTATTCGCGGAGACGGCGAGTTTATTTTGCTTTATAAATTCGGGTATGAAAATATTTTTGGATGGCAGGTGGGTACGCCGGAGCGCGGAGATGTTGTTGTATTTGAACCGCCTGAAGCACCGGATGAATTTTATATTAAACGGGTGATTGGTCTCCCCGGGGAAACGGTCGAGTTTAAGGAGGAATATGTTTATATTGTAAATGAAGAAAATCCCGATGGGTTTAAGTTGGACGAATCCGGGTATTTGAATGAAGACAATTGGGGGTTCACGGATCTTCCTTATGAAAGCGAGACAAGTTTTACGGTGCCGGAAGGATCTTATTTTTTGATGGGAGACAATCGTCGAGCGAGTAGTGATGCGCGTCGATGTTTTTCGGATCAAGGGTGTGATGGAACCAATACGCCGTATGTGACGCTCGATAAAATCACGGGGCGCGCTTGGCTCGTGATGTGGCCGTTGAATCGGATGAGAGTGGTCCCGGAGGTATTTTAAACTTAAAATTATTTCTATGATTCTTGATGTCTTTTATTACATCGGTTTAATTTCTGCATCTATCATCCTTGTGGGATTGATTTTAACATTTGTTTCTTCCATAGTATGGTTGTTTTTAAGAGCTGAAAAAAGGAAGAAATTTTGGAAGTTTTTTAAGATTTCTCTTTATATTTTAGGATGTGGGGTTCTTGCTCTTGGGTTGGGTTATATCGTTGCATCGATTTATGATTTTATTGTG
>Ga0172379_10005981_pt1 | contig 16606 bp, 10 predicted proteins | sample GrowelOW334metaG_FD_119756 | JGI IMG/M metagenome (GOLD analysis project Ga0172379, IMG submission 119756) | Groundwater microbial communities from an aquifer near a municipal landfill in Southern Ontario, Canada - Groundwater well OW334 metaG | ecosystem: Environmental > Aquatic > Deep... | reverse complement strand
TTCAAAATAATTCGGCTGAACATTATGGCGGAGCAATTTATGCGGTTAAAAATTCAATAATCTCGATTGATGGGAGTGCTTTTAATAACAATTCAGCCGTCTATGATGTTACTCACGGTGAGGGCGGGGCCTTGTGTTCCACCGAAGAGTTTCTTGATACCAGAAGTGATACATGGATTGATGATGTTGTTGATAATACTTCTTGGGTTATAACCAACTCCACTTTTAACGAAAATTCCGCCGGTTCTTATGGAGGGGCTTTGGTTAATAGCCATTCGGCTCGTATTTCGGATTCGAATTTTACAAGTAATTCGTCTATCTACGGCGGAGCGATTTTTTCAGGAGGTTCCGCAAGATTAACTATTACTGGCTCATCTCTTTCATCAAACACAGCAGGACAAATGGGAGGAGCTATAAGTTTTTGGGGAGATGATATTTCGATTACCAATTCTAATATTTTAAATAATAGCAGTTGTTATGGATCCGGATTAGAAATTATGGGTAATTTGGAATTATCGGGTTCGGTTGTCGAAGGAAACGATAGTACCAATTGCCAGTCGTCAGTAAGTACATTCGGTGGCGGGATTAGTGTTAATGGAACAGCAACGATTGATAACAGTTCAATTGTTTCTAATATTTCACTAGGTCATGGTGGAGGGATTTTTCTTTACAACGATAGTGTATTGACGATGACTAATTCAAATATTTCCTCTAATCAAGCTGAGGCTGGCGGGGGTCTTTACGCACAAAATGCTACTGCTTCTTTGGTCAATTGTACTTTAGATAGTAATAATGTTACCGGATCTTTTAGTTCTATTGACGATGGAGGTTCGGCTGTAGCAAATTCAATAAATTCTAGTTCGATTATTAAGATTTCTTACTCTACAATCACTAATAATACAGGTGGTCAGGGGGCTATTGGATATGCCGAACATGTAAATTTAAAAGGAACAATCATGTTTAATAATTTTGATCAGGACGGCAATAAGACCAATTGTAACTATGGCCTAATTTCCAGTGGATATAATATAGACGATAATGATAATTTTTCTCAATGTTTTATTTGGAATCCGGCTAATCCAACAGATGTGAGCGGAATTGATCCATTATTTACCACCGGCCTTTTGGCTGACAATGGCGGTGATACGCAAACCATGGCTTTGTCAGCGAACTCACCGGCCAAAGACGCCATTCCAGTTGTTGACTGTACTGATTTTGACGGCAATCCAATTTCAACCGATCAACGGGGAATTTTGCGGGCAAACCCAAGAACTACTGGCGCTAATTGTGATATAGGTGCTTACGAATTTAAAAATTAAAAAGTTTTTCTTGGAACAAAAAAGAGCCCCTTTCTTTGGTTGGGGCTTTTTGTTACGCTGATTAGGTTATTTATGTCGATTTTTCGTTTAATAAATTTTTGGTCATTTTTTGTCCTCTGTTTGGTGGTTGGGTATTTTGTTTGGCAAATTAATTGGTTGACGATCGGTTTGGCCGTTATTTTGACTGTTGGTTTGGTTTATTTGTCTTGTAAGAAAGCGGTTTTTAAAAAACCAGACTGGGGTAAAATAAATTTTTGGCGTTTGTGGTCAGGTTTTTTTGTTTTGTTTGGTGACGGTTTAATTTTAAGATCAGGCATTTTGGCGCGAACCGATGAACCACTAACTAGCCCTTGGTTGGTTTTGAGTCCGGTAATTTTTGTAATTTTTGCGACCGTAACGTGGTTGTTGTTTTTACGATTTAACAAAGAAGAAGACGGTCTTGAAGATTTGTTTCTTCTCTCAATTCACTTTTTTGCTGCTTTTTCCGTGGCGACGATTGTTTATAAAATCGGTTTTGGTTTTGATCCATTTATTCATCGAGCGGCAGAAACGGTTTTATATAAACTCGGCGAGATTGAACCAAAGCAGCTTCTTTATACCGGACAATATGTGATTGTGGCGGCTTTGAGTCACTTAACAGGATTATCGATTTTGACGATTGATAAATGGTTGGTTCCAGTTTTATCGGCCATTAGTTTACCGACAGTAATGTTGGTTGGCTTGCGCGATGGTTATGGTTTGAAAATGGCTAAAAAATGGTTGCCGGCTTTTTTGATCATTCCATTTTTACCTCTGGTTTTCACCGTACCCCACAATTTGGTTTTTCTTTATGGCTTGTGGATAATTTTTTTGTGGCCAAGGGCTCTTGAAAACCAGAAGACTGTTTTTACTTTGATTAGCCTCGGAGTTTTGTCTTTTGTAACTCATCCGTTGCTAGGTTTACCATTATTTTTGTTTACGATTTTTATCACAAATTGGTCAAAAATAAAGTCTCGAAACTCTCGAATTTTTTCGACTTTAATTTTTTTGATAATTTTAGCTTTGTCTTTGCCAGCCTCGTTTGCTTTAAAAAATATCCTCGCTGGCTTGCCAGCTTTTGCTTCGTTGGATTTTTGGCATCGGTTGGATTTATTCTTCGGTCTTTTTCAAGATCCTTACAAACACGATTATTTTCCGATTCCAATTTTTTGGCAGGTTTTGTATAAATATCGAATTTATTTGCCAATCGTTTTGAATGTCTCGGCTTTTGTTGGTGGTTTTCTGTTTTTATCAAAAGAACTGAGGAGAAAAATTTGGCCATTGTTTGTATTCGTCGTCGGAAGTCTTATCGCCATATTTTTTACCAGCACCCTGTTTGTCTTCAAAGACGTCATTTCTTACGAACAAAACGAATTTTCTTTACGTTATCTCCAATTTTTACCTTTTGTCAGCTGGCCGATTTTTATTTTAGTTTTAGATAAAATATTTTTGAATAAAAAGTTAGGAATTTTAATTTTGGAAATTATTTTTTCCATTATGACCGCGGCGGCTTTTTATTTCAGTTATCCGCAAGATAATCCTAAAGTTTTATTTTCCGGACCAAGCGTCAGTGTGGCAGATGTCGAAGCTGTTCGTTTAATTGAAGAAAGAAACGCCGGCGAGACATATTTGGTTTTAGCCAACCAAATGACCGCTGCGGCCGCTTTGCAGGAATTTGGTTTTGCTCATTATTTACCGACAACTGCCGGAGAAATTTTGTGGTATCCATTACCAACCGGTGGGGAACTGTATAAATATTTTTCCGAGATGGCTTATGTAAAACCGAAGCGCGAAACAATCGAAACAGCCATGACTTTGACCGGAGTTAAAAAAGGCTATTTTTTAGTGCCGCGTTATTGGCCGTACTCTGAGTTGTTGATTGAACTAGCAGGTAAAGAAGCTGATAATTTGTTTAATGTCGGTAATAATGATATTATAATTTTTGAATATTTAAAAAAATAATTTATGTCAAAAGAAACTCAAGTCGCCACCAAAACTTCAACCAAAACATCAGTGGCTTTATTCCTTACCGCCGGAGCTTTAATTGCCGCGGCCGCCTTGGCCATGACCACCGGTCCAAACAATCCGTTTTATAAAAAAGGTCAACTGGTTAGTCCAGGCTATTCAACCCAAGGCTACACGGCTCCGGGTTATGGCACCCAAGGATATTCTACCCCAGGTTACGTAACTCCGGGTTATGTTCCAGGCTATGTCACTTCCGGTTACGTGGCTCCGGGTTATCAACCATAGGATTTAAAAAAACATTTTTTCAGCCCCTTCCTTTGGTTGGGGCTTTTTGTTAAGCTGGTCGTAAGTTATGGAAAAATCTCCCTTTGTCCATCTGCACGTCCACAGCCACTATTCGCTCCTTGAGGCCTTACCTAAAACCAAGGCTTTGATTAAGGCTATAAAAGAGCGGAATATGGACACTTTTGCCTTAACCGACAATGGGGTGATGTACGGCGTTATTGATTTTTATCAGAAAATGAAGGACGAGGAAATGAAATTGATTGTTGGTTCAGATGTTTATTTGGCGGTTAATGGCCGTTTACAAAAACGTGGAAAAATGGATGCCAAGCCCAGTCGTTTGGTTTTGCTGGCTGAAAATATGGTTGGCTACAATAGTTTGGTGCGACTTTCATCACAAAGTTTTCTTGAGGGTTTTTATTACAAACCGCGCATGGACAAGGAACTTTTAAAAGAATTTTGTCTTGGTAAAGAACATGGTTTGATTGCGCTTTCTGGCGGACGGTTTAGCGACATTGATCAAGCGTTAACTAATGACAACGTTGATGAAGCGAAAAGATTGATCGAGGAATACGTACAAATTTTTGGCCAAAATAATTTTTTCTTAGAGTTGGTAGATCGTCCGGAAATTCCTGAACAAGAAGCTAACAATGCCAAGTTGGCTGAGCTCGGAAAAGAAATGGGCGTTCCAATCGTGGCCACTAAAAATGTTTTTTATTTAAAGCCGCAGGATTCCGAAGCTTGGAAAATTTTACAGTGTGTTAAAGATGGCCGAACCCTCGAAGAATTCGACCGTGTTCAAAGTTATGATTTTGACGCTTCGCTGGTTGATGCGGATTACATGATCGAGCGGTTTAAAGATTTACCTGAGGCGATTGAGAACACTCGAAAAATTGCCGACCGCTGTGACGTTCATTTTGATTTAGGTAAATGGAATTTTCCGCATTTTGAGGTGCCAGACGGTTTGACTCATTTGGAATATTTACGAAAGCGCGCTTTTGAGGAGTTACCAAATAAAGTTGAAACAGTGACCGATGAAATGATTAAGCGTATTGATTATGAGCTTTCGGTTATCGAAATGAAAGGTTTTGCTCCGTATTTTTTGATTGTTTCCGATTACATCGAATGGGCTCGAGCTCATGGAATTATGACCACCACTCGTGGCTCGGCGGCTGGCTCGCTGGTCAGTTTTTCGATTGGTATTTCAACCGTCGATCCAATTAAATACAAATTACCTTTTGAACGTTTCTTAAATCCAGAGCGTCCGTCAGCACCTGACGTTGACGGCGACTTTGCTGATAATCGTCGCGACGAGATGTTGGCTTATGTGACGGAAAAATATGGTAAAGATAAAGTCGCTCAAATTTGTACTTTTGGTACCATGCTGGCTCGCGGTAGTATCCGCGATGTTGGTCGAGCGCTTGGCCACGAGTATTCTTTTGTTGATGGCATTTCCAAAATGGTGCCAATGGGCAGTCAGGGTTTTCCCATGACTTTAAAACGAGCTCTTGATGAGGATGCTGATTTTAAAAAACGTTATGATACCGAACCCAATGTTCGTCGTCTTATAAACTTGGCTCAGCAAATCGAAGGCTGTGCTCGTCACGTTTCAGTTCATGCCGCTGGCGTAGTTTTTTCACCAACACCGCTGACTGATTTCACGCCACTACAAATTGAAACTAAAGAAGGGAAGGTTATTACCCAATACGAAATGCATGCTGTCGAAGCAGCCGGTCTTTTAAAAATGGACTTTTTAGGTATTCGCAATTTGTCGATTCTTGGCGATGCGGTGCGAATTATTAAAAAAACTAAAGGTGTTGAAATTAAAACCGACAAAATTCCAGTTGATGACGCCAAAACTTTTGATCTTTTGGCTAGGGGTTTTACCATGGGAACTTTTCAGTTGAACGGTGATGGTATGACCAAGTATTTGATGGAACTAAAACCAGAGCGTATTCAAGACATTATGGTTATGGTGGCGCTTTATCGTCCGGGGCCAATCGAATCTATTCCCGAATACATTGCTCGTAAATACGACAGCTCGCTTATTAAATACATGGATCCGCGTCTGGAAGAAATTCTTGATCAATCTTATGGCGTAATTGTTTATCAAGACGATGTCATGCTTATTTCCATTAAGTTGGCCGGTTACACTTGGCTTGAGGCTGATAAACTTCGCAAAGCCATGGGTAAAAAGATTCCCGAAGAGATGGCCAAGCAAAAAGAAAAACTGCTTGAGGGTTTTGTAAAACACGGTTTGAGTAAAAAAAATGCTGACGAACTCTGGAAACTTATTGAACCATTTGCGTCTTATGGTTTTAACAAGGCTCACGCCGCCAGCTATGGCACAGTCGCTTATCAAACCGCTTACCTCAAAGCCAACTATCCGGCCGAATACATGTCAGCGCTTATGACGGCAGAGTCAGGCGATTTGGAAACTATTTCTGATGCGGTTAAAGAATGTCAGCGCATGGGCATTGCGGTTTTACCACCAGACGTTAACGAGTCACTCGCCACTTTTACTTACATAAACGATAATACAATTCGTTTTGGTTTGGTAGTTATTAAAAATCTTGGCGAGGAAGCGGTGAACGCTATCGTGGCCGAACGTGAAGCTAATGGTTTGTTTAAAGATTTGGCTGATTTTGCTTCTCGAGTTCATCACCGAGCCTTTAATAAAAAAGCTATTGAGGCTTTAACTAAAGTCGGAGCCCTCGACCGTTTTGGTGAACGCAAATGTTTGCTCGAGAACATGGAACAAATTTTGCACTTTAATAAAGAATCAAAAGAAAAGCAGGCGCAAAATCAAAGTTCATTATTCGATCTAACGCCGGCTTTAGCCAGTGAAAAATTAAAACTTAAGCCAACACCGCCGGCCGAAAAAATTGAACTGCTGGCTTGGGAAAAAGAACTGCTTGGTTTGTATATCAGCGCGCACCCTTACGACGATGTTTGTTCATCTGTTGGGCAGTATTTGTTGCCATTAAGCCAATTGCAAAATCAGGCGGAAAATTCTTTTATAAAATGCGGCGGTTTAATAACTTCGGCTAAAACCATTGTAACCAAAAAAGGCGATAGCATGGCCTTTGTTGGTTTGGACGATAAAACCGGCAAGGCTGAGGTTATAGTTTTTCCCACGGTTTTTAAACAGTTTGAAAAATTTTTAGCCGAAGATAAAATTGTTTTAGTTTCAGCCAAAGTCTCTCGTCGTGAAGGTGAGGAAGCCAAGCTGCTGGCCAACAGCTTTATTGTTGCCGACGCCAAACAGGCCCCAGACATTGCGGCTATGTTGCATGACAACCTGTGGATTCCTAGCAACCAAGATCCAGCACAAAATTATAATCCGCCAAAAATTCAGAGTGAAACTGGCGAGTCTAAGGGTTCATTTTCATTTACAAAATTTTTAGAAATTACCTTGGTTGGCAAACCGGCTCCAGAAACGATTACTAATTTACGTGAGTTATTTGCTTCATCACCAGGTCAAAAAAAGGTTCGTTTTGTCGTTGACTCAGGTGGCGCTAAAAGAATGGTTGAAACAGATTATTCAGTAAATCCAACGCCAGAATTTTTGTCTGAAGTGAGAGGTTTGGTTGGTGGGCAGAATGTTAAGGTGTAAAAAGGTAAAAGCGTAAAAACGTAAAAGACCGTTTGGTTAAATAAAATCAGTGATTTTTATTGAACACCGATTGACCGTCGCCTGTACAAAACCTACTTATAAAAACCAAAAAAGTTTTACGTTTTTACGCTTTTACGTTTTTACTTTTTACCACAAGCCGTGCTATAATATTCTCAATTAAATAGGAGGACTATGACAATTTCCAAAAAGAAAAAAAACGACTCGCCGCTGGCCAGAAAAATTGCCCCGCGAGTAGTAAAGCCCGTTGAAGTAAAACCAAGTAAGTTGGTGGTACCACCAAATCCTTCGCTTCGGCTTTATCGTCGAATTGCCGGCGGCTTTATCGCGGCTGTGTTGGTTTTGCTTTTATTAATCGTGGCTCTTTCTACAACCAAAGCGATTATAAAAGTTACACCCTTGCCGCGAACAGTAGAAACTTCATTTTTGGTTGATGTTTTAAAATCAGGTACGGCTGAAGGAAAAATTTTAGGTATGGTTGTCGAACAAACTTTTGAACAATCAAAATCCTTTCCGGTTGTTAACGGTGAAAAAAAAGAAGCTTTAGATAAATCTGGTGGCTTGGTAAAAATTATCAATAATTCTTCACGTAACCAGTCACTCGTCGCTACCACTCGTTTGTTAAGTTCTGGTGGAGTTTTATTTAGGATTGACAAAGGTGTAACTGTGCCAGCCGGCGGCAGTGTCGAAACCATGGTTCATGCTGATCAAGTTGGGTCAGTAGGTGATATTGGGCCTGACAAATTTACCATTCCAGGTCTTGTGACTTCACTTCAGTCCTCAATTTATGCCGAAAGTTCGTCGGCCATGGTCGGAGGTAGTCGAATGGTTTCGGCTGTAACCCAAGCTGAACTGGATACTGATACCGAACAATTAAAAAACGAGGTCACAGAATTTGCCAAAGCTCAGTTGCGACTGGTTGGTATGGGTACTTGGACCGGTGAAGCTTTTGCTACCGAGGTGATTTCTGAAATTAGTGACACTAAAGCCGGTGAGGAAAAAGACGCGGTTACCTTTTCCATAAAAATTAAAACAACCGGAGTGTTTTTTGACACCAAGTCTTTGAATGATTTGGTCAGTGCCAAACTTTATGAAAATCTTGAGGACGGTTTTGTTTTTAAAGATTCCAGTGAAACGAATTTTAAATTAAACGTCGAAATTACCGATGCTAGTCCAGTTACTGGCCGAGCTGAAATGCGCGTGACCGTTCAAAACGATTCGATTGTTTCCAATACAAATTCTTTCTTACAACCCGAAACTTTAGTTGGTAAAACTCCAGAGGAGGTTAAAAGCTATTTAACTTCGGCTGGTTTGGCGAGCGATGTCTCGGTTTGGTTTTTTCCACCCTGGCTTCGTAAGGTACCAAGTATGGCTGATCATGTGACAGTTCAGGTTGCGGAGTAAAAACGTAAATAGGTAAAAAATGTAAAAAGTAAAAGGTCGTCGGTTTTAAACCGGTGGCTTTTTTGTTTTCAGTCTTAATTCCAATCCAACAAAGTTTTACATTTTTACGTTTTTACGCTTTTACTTTTTGCCAACCCGTCTTTTATTCACCTTGACGTTTTATTGGGTCGGTCGTATAGTAATCATATTGCGATGACAAAGAACACGTTTATTCGAAACCGACTGACAGGGATTCAAAGCCGTGACTGAGAGCTTTGAACAGCCAAAAGGTCGAATAAATACCCTCTTTCGAGCGATAAAGAAATGAGTGACCTCGTCAGACGAGGTAATTCGGGTGGAACCTCTTGTTATAAAAAAATAATGAGACCCGAAGGTTAATTAATTTAATCTTCGGGTTTTTATTTAAAACCCGCTAAATATATGTCTGATTTAAATACCAAACGACATTCGGCCGCCCATTTGCTTGCCGCGGCTATTTACGAACTTTATCCGAGCGCCAAATTTGGTGTCGGTCCGGTTATTGACGATGGTTTTTATTACGACTTGCTTTTGCCGGAAGCACTTTCTGACGAAAGTTTGGCTAAAGTTGAAACCAAGATGCGAGAAATTCAAACTCGTGATGAAAAATTTATTCGCGAAGAAATGTCTCTTGATCAAGCGATTGAGTTTTTTGCTTCAAAAAATCAAGATTTTAAAGTTGAACTTTTGAAAGATTTAAAAGAGAAGGGAACCACTAAAATTAAACCAGAAGAAATTGCTGATGTTGGTGGTTCGGTCGATTCCGCTTCGCTCTATCACACCGGTTCATTTACCGATCTTTGTCGTGGTCCTCATGTTGAATCAACTAAAGAAATTTGTCCTTTCAAATTGACTAAAATTGCCGGTGCTTATTGGCGCGGAAATGAAAAAAATCCTCAATTGCAACGAGTTTATGGTCTGGCTTTTGAAACTCAAGAAGATTTGGAAAAACATTTGGCCATGCTCGAAGAAGCCAAAAAACGCGATCATAAAATTTTGGGTCCGGCTCTCGACTTGTTCACTTTTTCTGATTTGGTTGGTCCTGGATTGCCACTCTGGACACCGCGTGGCACCATTCTTCGTAATCTGCTCGATGAGTTTGTTTGGAGTTTGCGTAAGAAGCACGGCTACATGAAAGTGGAAATTCCTCATATTACAAAAAAAGATTTGTATGTGACCAGTGGACATTGGGAAAAATACAAGGATGATTTGTTCAAAATCACCACTCGCGAAGGTCATGAGTTTGCCATGAAACCAATGAACTGTCCGCATCACACGCAAATTTACGCCCGTCAGCTTTGGAGTTACCGCGAACTTCCTCAACGCTATGCTAACACCACCACTTGTTATCGTGACGAACAGACCGGCGAGCTTTCAGGTTTGTCTCGAGTTCGAGCTTTTGCTCAAGATGACGCCCATGTTTTCTGTCGTTTGGAACAAGCTAAGGGTGAGTTCTTAAAAATCTGGGACATTATTCACGAGTTTTATCCAGTCTTTGGTTTTGAACTCAAGGTTCGTTTATCAACTCATGACCCAGCTCATCAGGAAAAATATTTGGGTGAGCCGGAGAATTGGGTTAAGGCTGAAGGAATTTTGAAGGAAATCATCGATGAGAAAAAAGTTGCTTGGTTTGAGGGGGTTGGTGAGGCGGCTTTCTATGGTCCAAAATTGGATTTTATGGCCAAGGATGCTATCGGTCGCGAGTGGCAGGTGGCCACCATTCAACTCGACATGAACATGCCAGAAAGATTTGATTTGGTTTGTATTAACGAGAAAGGCGAAAAAGAAAGAATTGTCATGATTCACGCCGCCATCATGGGTTCGATTGAACGCTTCCTTTCAATTCTCATCGAACACGTCGCTGGCGCTTTCCCAATGTGGCTGGCTCCAACCCAGATTCGTCTGGCTACCGTCGGTGCGGATTTTGTGCCATTTGCCAAAGAACTTTTGATCAAACTGGAAGCTGTTGGTCTTCGCGTTGATCTCGACGACTCTGACGAAAAAGTCGGCAAAAAAATTCGTAGCGCCGCTATGATGAAAATTCCTTGGACGATTGTCGTTGGTGCCAAAGAGGTTGAAGGCGGCGATTTCAAAATCAACGTGTTTGGTCAGGAAGAAGATTTGGTTGTGCCGGTTGGTGAATTGGTTGCGAAGGCGGTCGAGGCAGGGAAGATACCAAAAATTTAAATAGAATAAAAAACACATCTAGCGAACAGATGTGTTTTGTTTTTATGCAGGGTACTTTTTTATCAATTCTTTAATCCACTCTTTGGCTTTCTCGCTTATCGAAGGATCGGCCAAGAAGGCATCTATTGTTACACCGTTGTCAATTTCGTATTGTGGGTCTTTTCGGTCAATAAAATACGAATATATTAGATTGCCTTTTAAGGTATAGCCATCTTCATGCCATTGGTCTACGTCTTCAAGAAAAGTTTCAATATAAGGAAAATTGTACTGATTATTCATATTTTTTTGTAGTTATTAACCAACCTAATCTTATCAGAAATTTCAGTTTTTTTAAATTAAAAAACCTTGTCTTTTTGAATAAAATACCTTAAGATGTCGGCTCTTCTATGAAAATCAAGAAACCTTTAGTTATTGGAGGAATTGTTGTTATTTTAGCCATTTTGATCGGTGTTTTTTGGTTTTTTTCTCAGCCTAAAACCTCAGCAAACGTTACAGCTCAGGTCGCTCGCGGAACATTAACCCAAACTGTGGAAACTACTGGTTATCTGGAATCGGCCGATAAGGTCGATTTATCCTTTGGTACTAGCGGTAGTGTGAACGTGGTTTTTGTCGAAGTCGGCAACAAAGTGAAGGCTGGCGATCTTTTAGCGGCTTTGGATGTTAGTCGGCTCGATGCTCAGGTTCAAAGTTCTTGGCAGTCGGTTCAGATTGCTCGAGCTAATTTAATACAAAAGCAAGCTGGTTCAACCGATCAAGCTATTGCTGTGTCTGAGGCTTCGGTGGCTTCGGCTCAAGTCTCGCTGGATTCAGTCGAAGCTGATTGGGAAAACCAAAAAGACTCTAACAACGAAAATTTGTCTCAGACTTATCAAGATTTGGTTCAGGTTTTAAAAGACAATATGTTGGCGGTTCACAGCGCGTTTTCTGACGCTGATGAAATTTTAGGTATTGATAATTCCATGGCTAACGACGATTTTGAAGGTGTGCTTGGAGCCAATGATTGGCAGTCTTTAAACAGCGCCAATAATGCTTATCGAGTGGCTAAAATTAGTCGCGATGAAGCTGAAACTAAAGTTTTATTACTTTCAACTGACGCCGAAATTATTGATATTGAAATCGCGCTTGATTTGGTAAAAAAATCTTTTTCGGATATTGAAACGGTTTTGTATTACACTCGTTTGACTCTCGATGGCACCAATGTGGCCACCACGACTTTTTCGTCCGCGGATTTATCAGCTTTGAAAACAGTTGTTGATACGGCCAGAACCAGTATTCAAACTGAAGAAACCTCTTTGCTGGCTCAAGAACAAACAATAAGTCTTTTGGAAATTTCCAACGAAACCTCTTTAACCAGCGCGACCAATTTGGTTTCAAAATACGCCGCCGCATTAGTTGAGGCCGAAGCGGCTTTAGAACAAACCAAAGCCTTACCGCGTTCGGTTGATTTAGCTCCATACGAAGCGTCTTTGGCTCAAGCCGAGGTGGAATATTCTTTGGCTCAGTTAAATCTTTTGGACGCGCAAATTTACTCGCCGATTGATGGTGAAATAACCGCCGCTGATTTAGAGGTCGGTGAACGAGTCGCGGCCACCACGTCGGTTATTACCATTCAATCATCCGGTCGAGGTTTTCAAATCAAAGCCGATATTTCTGAAGCTGATATTTCTAAGGTTGCTTTGAACAATTCGGTTGAGGTAACTTTTGATGCTTTTGGCGATGACCAAAAGTTTACTGGAAAAGTTGTAAAAATTGACCCATCTGAAAAAGATATTGATGGGGTAATTTATTATCAAACCACGGTTTATATTGATGCGGTTCCTGAAAATATTGATTTAAAGCCTGGTATGACCGCCAATATCAAGGTTCTTACTTCTAAAAAAGAAAATGTTCTTATTGTTCCACAACGCGCTGTTCTTGAACGAACCGATGGCGTTAAATATGTTCGTGTGCCAAACGGCGAAAGTTTTGATGAAAGGGAAGTGGTGGTCGGTACTCGGGGTGATGATGGTTTACTTGAAATTCTTTCCGGACTTTCCGAAGGCGAGACGATTATTGTGAGTATCCGGAGTTAAGGCCCTCTCCTCTTATCCTCCCCCATCGCGGCGATGAGGGAGGAAGATTCATTTTTTTAAAATTATATTTAGCCCCCTCCCTCACTGCCACAGTGGGGGAGGGTTGGGGAGAGGGAATTGATTTATTATGGCCCTAATCGAACTCAAAAACATCACTAAACAATACGAAAACGATGGGGTGATAACACCAGTGCTTTCTGAGGTTTCTTTAAGTATTGAAGAAGGTGAGTTTGTTTCGTTTATGGGGCCGTCGGGTTCTGGTAAGTCGACACTCATGCATATTTTGGGTTTTCTTGACCGCTTGTCTGGAGGAAAATATTTTTTTCGCAATGAAGATGTTTCCAGTTTATCAAAAGACGAATTAGCCAAACATCGTTCTAAAGATGTGGGATTTGTTTTTCAGTCGTTTAATCTTTTGGCCAAGTCTTCGGTTTTGGAAAATGTTATGTTGCCCTTGGTTTATAGCGAGGTGCCAAAAGCTGAGCGTATTAAAAAGGCCACCAAGGCGCTGGAGGCGGTTGATTTGGGTCATCGGCTTAATCACTTGTCTAATCAATTATCAGGCGGTGAGCGTCAACGGGTGGCCATTGCGCGGGCTTTGGTTAACGAGCCAAAGGTAATTTTTGCTGACGAGCCGACCGGTAACTTGGATACTAAATCAGGCGAGGCGGTTCTTAAAATTTTTCAAGATTTAAATAAACAAGGCCACACCTTGGTTATGGTCACCCACGAATCCGAAGCCGCTGAACACGCTGATCGAATCGTCAGAATCCGTGATGGAAAAATCGTTTCGGATTCCAAAGATCATGTAAAACGTACTGGATCTTTTTATAAATAAAATTATGCGTTTAGCCGATCTTCTCATAACTTCATCAGAATCTTTGCGCCGCAACAAGTCGCGGTCGCTTTTGACGATTCTTGGGGTGGTAATTGGTATTGCTTCGGTGATTTTAATGTTAGCGATTGGTCAGAGCGCCGAGGGTTATATTCTGAATCAAGTTTCTGATTTAGGTTCGGATTTAATTTTTATTGAGCCGTCGTCCGGTAGTGGTGAATCCGGTCCACCGAGCATGTATGTTGAACAAACTTTAGATTTAGACGATGTTTTGGTTTTACAAAAAACCGGTTTTTTTGCGGCGGTCTCGCCGGTTTTGGCTTCCAGCGTTTCCTTATCTCGTGGTGAAGAAACTAAATTTTCTCAATTCGCCGGGGTGAACGAAACTTACGATGATATTTTTTCTTACGAAGTGGCTTCAGGGCGTTTCTTTGAAGAATCAGATATCGATGCTTACGCTCGAGTTGTTGTTCTTGGCAAAAACGTGGCCGAAGATTTATTTGGCGATCAAGATCCGCTTGGTCAAGAAATTAAAATTAAAAAAGTTTCTTTTCGGGTGATTGGGGTTTTTGGTGAACTGGGTTCACAGTTTTTTCAAAATCTTGATGAACAAATTTCCATTCCGGTTACAACGGCTCAGCGAGATATTTTAGGCGTTGATTATGTTTCTTATTTGGTGGCCCAAGCCGGCAATGGTGACACAGTTACGGCTAAAGAGGAAGCTCAGTTCGCGCTCCGTGAATCGCACAATTTGGATAATCCAAACGGTGACGTAAATAAAGACGATTTTTTGGTTTCAACTCAAAGTGACGCGGTGGCCATTATTGGCGCGGTCGGTAGTGTTTTATCATTACTTCTTGCTTCCATCGCCGCCATCTCGTTAGTTGTCGGCGGTATAGGTATCATGAATATTATGTTGGTTTCAGTAACCGAGCGCACTAAAGAAATTGGTTTGCGCAAAGCGGTTGGAGCTACTTATAAAGAAATTTTAAATCAATTTTTAGTTGAGGCGGTAATGTTAACCGCTCTTGGTGGCTTAATAGGTATTGTTTTTGGTATCGCCACCTCGCTTGGCTCGGCTTGGATTATTGGAAAATTTGTCGAAGGTTGGAACCCAAACGTGCCGTGGAGCGGTGTGGTTCTCGGCTTTTTTGTTTCCACGGTTGTTGGTATAATCTTCGGTATCTATCCGGCTCGACATGCAGCAAAGTTAGATCCGATTGAGGCGTTGCGGTATGAATAATTTTAATTGTAGAGACGTCCAATTTGGGCGTCTCTACAATTAAAATTTTAATATGAATTATCATCTAATCATCTTCGGTTGCCAAATGAACCATTCAGACGCGGAAAGAATGGAAACTATCCTGCAAGGGATGGGTTTTTTGCCAACTGAAAATCGCGAAGATGCGGATTTGATTATTATGACCACCTGTTCGGTGCGTCAGTCAGCCGAAGATCGGGTTTACGGTTTGGCAAAAGAAATAAATAAATTAAAAGCTAAAAACCCGCGACTCCTCATTGGTGTTACTGGTTGTATGGCCGGTCGTGATACTGATGGAAAAATCAGAAAACGTTTATCTTTTGTTGATCTGTTTTTTTCAGCCAGCGACATGACAAAATTACCCCAAATGATTGCCGAAAAGTGGCCCGAGGTTTCTTTTAATCGTTCGTGTGAAAGTGATTATCTTTTAGTCAATCCAAAGTATCACCAAAAACATAAAGCCTTTGTTACTATTCAAACCGGTTGTAATAAATTTTGTTCCTACTGCGTTGTACCTTATGCAAGGGGTAGGGAAGCTTGTCGTTCAGTAAAAGATATTTTGGCCGAGATTCAAAAACTCGCTGACGACGGTTGTTTAGAAATTACCTTACTCGGCCAAGCGGTGAATAATTATATTGCCAGCGATCCGGAAAGCTTTTCTAAAACCAATCCTTATCACGACCACTTTGCCGCCTTGCTTTGGGAAATCAATCAAATCGTCGGCATCAAGCGCGTCCATTACACCGCGCCATATCCAAACCACATGACCGACGAAGTTATTGACGCTTTGAATTTGCCGGCTCAAGTAAATTTTCTTCATCTACCAGCCCAATCTGGCGACAATGAAATTCTCCGACGAATGAACCGTCGACACACCCGCGAACAATATTTGGAAATTATTGAAAAAATAAAAGCCAAACGTCCCAGTATTGCTTTGGGTACTGATTTGATAATTGGTTTTTGTGGCGAGACCGATGAACAATTTGAACGGACGTTGGACATGTATCGAGAGTGTGATTTTGACATTAGCTACCACGCTCGTTATTCACCGCGCTCCGGCACGTTGGCGGCCAAGGTTTTTAAAGACGACGTGACCAAAGAAGAAAAAATGCGTCGTTGGAAAAAGATTCAAGCTTTAATGGAAGAAACAACCTTAAGAAAAAATCAAAAATTCCTTGGCCAAATTGTTAGTGTTCTTGTTGACCGTTGTGATGAGAAAGGAATTTGTTGGGGTAATACCAATGAAATGAAACTAGCCAGTTTTCCCGGCTTGCCGGAATTGGTGGGGAAGATAGTTGAAATGAAAGTCGAAAGGCCAGATGTTTGGGTGTTGTTTGGACACCAAAAAACGTAGAGACGTTGCAATGCAACGTCTCTACGTTTTTTTATATTTATTTTTGATTATAATCCGGCTTGATCAAAACTATCGATGGTTTGTTCGTCTTCAGAAGTCAGAAAATAATTAGCTACCTGTTCGTTGGCTAGTTTATCTAAGTTTGCGTCTTTCTTTGAGGCTAGGGCTAGAGTTTTTCTGGCCAGGTCTTTTACTTGCGGGTCACTGGTTTCCATCATTTTTCTATAAGCATCTAAGGCCTGTTCTTGAGAGACCTT
>Ga0172379_10005980_pt1 | contig 16608 bp, 16 predicted proteins | sample GrowelOW334metaG_FD_119756 | JGI IMG/M metagenome (GOLD analysis project Ga0172379, IMG submission 119756) | Groundwater microbial communities from an aquifer near a municipal landfill in Southern Ontario, Canada - Groundwater well OW334 metaG | ecosystem: Environmental > Aquatic > Deep... | reverse complement strand
GAGATATTCTAAAACCGGATATGACATTTTATTTGTCTGACGCACTCTAACTATCCAGAATAAACAGCGTGGACAAAAAGAGATTTTTGACCTGACATAATGGCAGAAAACTTTTAGAACTGTTACGATTGCAAAAATCAAAAGAAGGATAACAAAAACCAAAACGATAACCACCAGACCATAACCAATGTCCAGCCAAGTTGAAAGGTACATATAATTTATCTACAAAGTTACACCAAATTGTGATTTTGGCAAGAAAAATAGCAGATATAGTTTCGAATTGCGAGGGACATTTAGGACCTATTAGGTTCTGCGAATACAATGGTCCCGGTGTCCCGAGCAATGAGAAAGCTATATCTGCTATTTTTCTAAACAAAAACCACTCTTTTGAGTGGCTTTTGTTTACTTTATATCATCTTCACATCAATATTCACTCCACTAGGCAGTGACATATTTGTCAGAGCTTCAATTATCTTTGCATTAGGATTCAATATATCAATGAGTCTCTTATGAACTCTCATTTCAAATTGTTCACGAGCATTTTTGTAAACGAAAGCGGAGCGGTTTACCGTATATTTCTTTATTTCCGTTGGAAGTGGAACAGGGCCAACTACGGTAACATCATAACGCAAGGCTGTATCTATGATCTGTTTGACCGAAGCATCTAAAACTTTGTTTTCATAAGCTCTAACACGAATGCGCAAGCGTGGAATAGAAGCTTCTGTCTTTAGAGCTTTTTTTGCTGAAACCTTTTTGGCTGGCGCTTTCTTTATTGCTTCGGTCATATAGGGATTGTTATTTTGTGATCTTTGTTACGACACCTGCACCGACGGTCTTGCCACCTTCACGAATAGCAAATCTCTGCTTCTCTTCGAGAGCAATAGGAGCGTGTAGTTTTACTTTGAATGTAACAGTATCACCCGGCATAACCATTTCAACACCAGGATTGAGGGTAACTTCACCAGTAACGTCTGTAGTTCTCACATAAAACTGTGGTTTGTAACCATTAAAGAATGGTGTGTGTCGGCCTCCTTCCTCTTTCTTTAGAATGAGAACTTCGGCATCAAATTCTGTATGAGGAGTAGTTGTACCTGGTTTTGCGAGAACCTGTCCACGATGAACAGCATCTTTTGCAGTACCACGGAGGAGTACTCCTGCATTGTCTCCGGCCATACCTGATTGAAGTTGTTTGTTGAACATTTCAATACCAGTAATAACAGTCTTTGATGTAGGTTGAATACCAACAATTTCTACTTCATCACCTATCTTTACCTGACCGCGTTCGATACGACCAGTAACCACTGTGCCACGACCTTCAATAGAGAAGATGTCTTCGATAGGCATGAGGAAAGGTTTATCTATAGCGCGCTCTGGCATAGGGATATAAGTATCCAAAGTATTCATAAGATCCTTGATCTTCATAGACCATTCATCTTTATTATCCTTTGCTTCTAGAGCCTTGAGGGCTGAACCACGAATAATTGGAGTATTTGCGCCATCAAATCCGTATTTTGTGAGAAGATCACGTACTTCACCTTCGACGAGATCAATCAAATCTTTGTCCTCTACAGCGTCACATTTATTTATAAATACAACAATGCGAGGTACACCGACTTGTTTTGCGAGAAGAATGTGTTCACGTGTCTGAGGCATAGGACCATCGATTGCAGATACTACTAGAATGGCACCGTCCATTTGAGCGGCACCTGTAATCATGTTCTTTATAAAGTCAGCGTGCCCTGGGCAGTCTATGTGGGCATAGTGACGAGTATTCGATTCATATTCGACGTGAGCAAGAGAAATAGTAACGATTTTTGAAGCGTCGCGAACCGTACCACCTTTTGCAATGTCAGAGTAGGCTTTTATGTTAGCCAAACCATCGCGAGCCTGAACCGCGAGAATAGAAGCTGTAAGAGTCGTTTTTCCATGGTCAACGTGGCCAATAGTACCGACGTTTACATGAGGCTTTGTACGTGCAAATTCTGCCATAAATAATTGAAATTAATTTGATGAATAACTAATAATAAAGTTCTAACCAACTGAAAAAACGCGCAAAATGCGTATTGCACATAATATCAGAGTGGGTCAGGAAGTCAATAAAAATTCGAGTCCAATAATCAATTGTAACGTTTTTTACCTCAAGATTTGGAGTAATTTCATAACCGAATCATAACCTATTAGAACATTGGCAAAATTGCTGTTATTTGTATTATTTGATTGTTCCGCTGCTGGTTCTTCAGAAGCTGGTTCTTCCACTGCCGCTGGAGCGCTTACCGCACATTGACTGGAAACCATCACACTTTTTGCATCTTTTAATACCCCATTTACAGAAAGTTTCAAATCAATTCTGCCACTATAAGTAGAACTCTCGGTCGTCGTAAATGAGTGTGTTCCCGGTCCACCTCCCCAATTAGCAACCTGTCCGTAAACTCCATCTCCATTTGTATCTTTTTCAAGAACTTTTGAAGTAATACCATCTCCAGATACGACTGCTGTAGCAGTTACATTTGTTCCTGGAACCAAACAAGATGAGCTTATGTTTAGGTACGCCGATATAGGTTGTGCTATTACTTGAGGAGCTGTCACTGTAATTGTTTGATTACTTCCAAACCATTCGACATTCTGTTCTACGGCTCTTATTACATAAGTACCTGGTGTGGTTGGAGCTGTAAACGAAACGTTAACTGGAGTATTTGGGGGTGTTGATCCCAAATTTACCATTTGTAAATTTGAAGTTAGATTACTATTTGATAAAGCCAAGTCGTGAGAACTTCCCCATGTTTTTGTACCACGATTTGTAACTCTAACATTTATAATTTGACCAGCTACAACACTCGCTGGAACATAATCATAACCAATGCCGTTTGTGAGAGTTACGACAGGAGCCGAGCATCCAGATCCGTTGTTTGTTCCACCACTCACACAAGTATATTGACATGCACTTGGAGTGCCATAAGTGATATATGTCCAAGATGAAGGACTATAACCTGTAGTGTAATAGTTATAACCTTTCTGAACATAACCATTTGCCACCGGTTCTGTTCCACCGCAAGTCTGTCTGATAGGAACTAGATTTGTTTGTGTAGTGATAGGAGTAGTAATTGTCGCTGAACAATATGTAGAAGCACTGTTACCCACACTATCTGTAACTAGAACAGTTGCTTGCTTTGTTCCGGTAGAACCGTATGTGAGAGTAGCCGCAGCCAACGCTGAATTGCCACCAGAAGAAATCCCATCATTGTAAAAGGTCCATGAATAGCTTTTAGCAATACCAGAACCACCATAAATAGAAGAGCTCCATGTGATATTAGAAGACGATGGTATACCTACACATGTTACAGAAAGGGGTGAAACCAATACTGTTTGTGGTGCAGTAATAGTAAATAATGCAGAATTACCACACTTGCCAAAAGTAATACTTGCTGCTTCCCCAGTAGGACACACTAGAATAAATAGCCCGGAACCTGTCGGAGATATGTCAGCACTAGTTGGTGAGTATTTTATAGAAGTGACCGTATCCGCCGAACCGGTTACGTTTGCAGAACCGATAAGCTTTTGAGATTCATTACCAGAGAGATATATTGAATAGCCACTATTTGAGGCACCCTTCCACGAAATCGTGTAAGTTTGTCCAACTCGTAATGCTTCTCCACCATTCGGACTAAGGACAGTAATGGAAGGTTGAACTACTGTCGTCAAAGACTGCGCAGATGTAACGGTAAGATAAATGATATTGCTAGGAGACATATTATTTCCGCGTCTAACTTGAATTGAATGGGGTCCGGCAGAAATGTTCGTGGGCACCGCAAACGTAACCGCATTGTTTGATACCGATGAAGGAGGAACAACTGTTCCTGATTGTCCGTCAATCATGACAAAAGGATTTGATCCGAAATTCATACCATAGACAGTCACAGACCCACCTTGAGTAACCGATGAGACACTGGTGTAAGTGATAGAAGGAACAGTTGTGTTGGTCGTTTGGGGTGAAATAATGGTGAATGGGTAATTCGCTGAGCTAACACTCGGCTGGGTCTGTCGTACAATTTGAATATAGTAATATGACTGTCCTTGTGCAAGTTCAGCTAACTTACCTCCCAGTATTGTACCTACATTCCAATTAACAGACGTTCCATATACATTATCAGCAATAACCCCATAACCATTTCCATTTGATTGTGTGGCAAAAACAGTATAATTTACACCATTTGTATAAGCAGAATCAGTCCATCGAATCGTTTGTGTTGTACCAGATTGCCATGATTGTCCGTTAGGAGAAAGTACGATGATTGAAGGGGTTGAAACTTGATTTGATTGAACTGTTATTGCATCTCTATCCGTTCCAATGAGTACACCGTTATAATACACACTTACAGTCATACCGACTGTTCGTGATATACCATCTTTACTCTTCCAAGTAACAGGATAAGAATATTGAGTTGATATACCGAAATTAATGTTAGTCTCCTCACCACAAAACATACCGCCTTTTGCATTTATTTCAATCTGACTATCTAAACAATCAGCTCTAAAAACAACTTTATCAAAAATTTTATTCGACGAGACTATATAATCATAGCTATTAGGATTATAAGAATTATTTGGTACTGATTTGAGATCAATTTTAGTCTGAATATTTGTAATCGCGGTATTTGCTCCCTGACCACCACCGAGAATGGCGCGAGCAGCTACAGCTTTGTCCGGAGGAATAACTCCTATGCTTATGAGGATTTCTATGAGCTGACTGAGACTAATGTTCTGCGCTGACGCATAATTAACCGCGCCAAATCCAAATAAACCTATAAGAAGCACTATAGAGACAAAACCAACCGCAATTTTCTTTGACATATATTTATAATTTTTCTTTTAAATAAAACGAGCCCAAACAACGAAACGGTTTGGGCGAGTTTTTAGAAAACTTAACTCACTTCGTAAGTGTATATCTTATATCTAACAAAGCAAATAAGGGTTATACACATCTAGAGATGTAGTAATTCAAGTTTTTTATGTAAAATATTTAAAGTTTTCTCCCCTACTAAACCCTCTTCACCTAAAATGTTTTCACCAGATTGAAAATAATTTAGAGCAGTTTCGGTACATTGTCCAAAATTGCCGGTCAGAGGACACTCACGTAAACTTTTATTTTTTGGAGGATATGTATTCAACAACAAAAGAGCCTTTTGTAGATCGAGAACTGAAGATTTATTTTTAGATCCTTTCTCAAATTGTTCGTTGAGAGATTCTAAAGCTATCGTTCCAGCCAAATTTTTCGACTTTTTTGTTTTAAAAAAATCATTGAGACCTAAATATGTCTGCCATGCCATTTCGGTGATTGTTTTTTCTCTAACTTCTCCATCTTCAAATTGTGGTTCGTATATATAACTGTATTCTATGAGCATACCTGCGGAATCTAGAGTATTGTATGCGCCTATTGCAATCAAATCCTGACTTTCCACTAATCCAGAGTTTTCTTTTGGCAAATCGCTCACAGGATAAAATTTACTTAATCTGTCGAAAATTGGTTTAGCCAGAGCTCTAGAAACTCGAGCGTTGGAAAACTGTTTTTCGGGAATATATATGGAAAAACCACTGTAATCATAAGGTGCTTCATGCTTTCTCTCTGCCGCATCATTGAAATGTATATGAATCACAATGTCGGCCATAGTCTCGTTTGCCCAACGATTTATACTATACAAAGTGGTAATGGCATCCTTTGGTGCTTTATTATGTTTTACTCCTTCATATTGATGTACCGAACCAGCTGAAAGAAGATTTTGCATATCTAATTTTTTTGATTTTACAAAATCATACAAGGTATCGGCGCCACGCTCACGATAATCCCAAAAAACTGGATTATATCCATCATCTGTGCGTGTCAAAAGTACTTCAAATTCCGAATCTGCAGATAAAAATTTCGCGAGTTTTTTTCCAAGTTCCATATTCATGTCTGCTTCTCTTCTTTTTCTGTACACGGCACCAGATAAAGTGTCATCGTGACCAGGAACAATAATTATTTTCACTGGTTTTTTGCCAGTTCGTGCGGTTTCATAATGAGCCAAGAGATCATTTTCTGTCAGACTATCAACAAAAAACACAGAGGCTGTCATATTTCTAAACGAAGCAAAAAATTCGCGAGTTTTCTCACTATTTAATCCAAAAAAAATCAGGGAAACAAGAAAAGCAAAACTAATTATTAAGTGAATCCTCTTCACAATATAAGTATACAAGAAAAAAGCCGTCGAATTATTTTCGAACGGCTTGTGTCGGTCTACCATACTTTATGGTATCCGATAAATTTCGAGGAGCACGGTGCCGGTACTTCCCCGATTACCTTTGACTACAAACGAGTAATTGCCTTCGGTGAGATCGAGCACCAACAGAGCATCATAACTTCCCTCCACGAGAGGAAAAGCTCCTACTCCGCTCTGATATTCCTTCAATTGAGCTGTCGGAATAGTTCCCATGTGCCAATCATCATTCCAGATGATCTGTGTGGTTCCTTTGTATGCCTCCAAGAACGGATCACTCAGAGCACCACTGACACCGAATTGACTGAGACCGGGACCAACAGCACGGATAAGGAATTTTCCCGGCTTGTTTCCCAATCCAACGACGAGACCGCCGGTGAGGGTATCTTCGGTGTTGTTGATTTTACCCATGGTCGCAAGATTGATCATGGACACAGTTTTGTTGATACGGAGATCAGCGTCAACTGAATCTCCAGCAGCCCGAACGATCGCTTCCTTGCCGGGAACAATCACACCTCCTCCCCGAATGAGAGCATCGGCGAACTGACGAAACGTCGTAGTCGTATCAGCACTGTTGACGAACGGGACGAAAGCCATGAGCGCGATTAACGCCCACGCGAGAAACCTACCAATATATGGCATTTTCATGGTTATTATTTGTTTTGAGGAACGGGTTTTACTGTACTTGACATAGTACTACACCCATATCGAAATATTTGCAACTCCTTTGATTCATACAAAAACAGCAGATACAGTTTTTGAATTGCGAGGCATTTAGGACATCTCTTTCTGGGTTTGTCAGAGACAAACCCAATGGTCCCGGTGCCGAGCAATGAAAAAACTCGTATCTGCTGTTTTTTTTGTAATTATTTTCTAGCCTCCACTATCGCCTTCTCTACTTGTGGTGGCACGACTTCATAATGATCGAATTCCATTTGTGCACTACCCTGTCCACTAGTCATAGAACGGAGAGCAGTAGTGTATCCGAACATTTCTGCGAGAGGTACTTTTGCAATGATAGAGAGTACCTGACCTTTTGGATTTGTACTTTCAATCTGACCACGTTTTGCCGATAGAGATCCGATAATATCACCCATGAATTTTTCTGGAGACACAACTTCTATTCTCATAATTGGTTCGAGAATAACAGGTCTAGAACGTTTGCATCCATCTTGGAAAGCCATCGAAGCAGCAATCTTGTATGCAATTTCACTGGAGTCCACATCATGATACGAACCGAATGTGAGCTCACAAGAAATATTCACCATTTTGTAACCCGCGACAATACCCCTGTCCATTGCTTCACGCACACCTTTTTCAACCGCAGGAATAAATTCATTTGGAATGACACCACCTTTTATAGAGTTTATGAATTCGAAATCATCGTAACGTTTTACATTCTTTGGAATTTTTTCTCCCTCAACTAGAGGTGGTAGAGGTTTCAATGTAATTTTGACGTGACCATACTGACCTTTTCCTCCAGATTGCTTTATATATTTATGTTCTGCTTCTGCAGTACCCAAAATCGTTTCGCGATATGCGACTTGTGGTTTACCAACATTTGTATTCACGCCGAATTCGCGCTTCATACGATCAACCATAATTTCTAGATGAAGTTCACCCATACCAGCGATCAGAGTTTCTCCAGTTTCAGGATTTGAAGTAATACGGAAAGTTGGATCTTCGTTTGCGAGTTTTCTCAAAGCAGTACCCATTTTTTCCTGATCAGCTTTTGTAGCTGGTTCAACACGTAGAGAAATAACCGGCTCCATAAACTTGATAACTTCCAAAATAATCGGATTATTTTCGTCACATAGAGTGTGTGATGTGAGAGCGTCTTTGAGTCCCACAGCCGCAGCGATTTCACCGGCAAAAACTTTCTGTACTTCCTCTCGTTTATCAGCTTGGAGACGGACAATACGAGAAAGTCTCTCACGTTTGCCTGTCGTAGCGTTATATATATACGAACCAGCTTCTAGTGTTCCAGAATATACACGGAAGAAAGTGAGTGCCCCAACGAATGGATCATTTTGCAATTTGAAAGCTAAAGCAGAAAAAGGCTCACTATCATCAGCGTGACGAATAACTTCTTCGCCCGTATCAGGATGATGTCCGATTATAGGTGGAATATCTAGAGGAGAAGGTAGATAGTCGACAACTGCATCGAGAATCAATTGAACACCTTTGTTTTTTAGAGCCGATCCAGTCATAACCGGGAAAATTTTGTTTGCTAGAGTTGCTTTGCGTAAAACTTTTTTCAAAGTAGCCATATCGAATGTTTTTCCTTCGAGATATTCAGTCATCATAGTATCGTCAGTCTCAGCAATTTTTTCTATCATTTCCGCACGATATTTTTCAGCATCAGATTTATATTCTGCAGGAATTTCTTCTTCTTTTATAATTTCACCTCTTTCACCTTCAAAATAATACGCTTTCATACGTACTAGATCTATGACACCCTTGAAATTTTCTTCTAATCCCATCGGCAGCTGAATTCGAACCGCCCTTTTATTCAGACGTTCAATTATAGATTTATATGATTTTTCAAAAGATGCTCCCGTACGATCTAGTTTGTTTATAAAACAAATTCTCGGAACATTTGATTCATCAGCGTAGCGCCAGTTGGTTTCTGATTGAGGTTCAACTCCAGCAACTCCGTCAAATACGACGACAGCACCGTCGAGCACGCGTAGAGATCGTTTTACTTCTACGGTAAAGTCAATGTGCCCTGGTGTATCGATGACGTTGAAACGATGTTTCATACTATTATCACCCTTTGGCATATATGTCGGATTCCAGAAACATGTAATAGCAGCAGCAGTGATTGTAATACCACGCTCACGCTCTTGTTCCATCCAGTCAGTTGTAGTCTCTCCTTCATGCACTTCCCCAATTTTATGGATCATGCCTGTGTAAAAGAGAATACGCTCTGACGTCGTGGTTTTTCCGGCATCAATATGTGCAATAACTCCGAAATTTCTAACTTTGTCTAATGGATAGTCTCTATTCATAAATTAAATAAAAGTAAGAACTAAATATTACCACGCAAAGTGAGCAAAAGCTTTGTTTGCTTCGGCCATCTTGTGAGTGTTTTCTCTCTTCTTGACTGCTTCACCTTCGTTTTTGCTTGCAGCAATGATTTCATCAGCGAGTTTTGTTGAAATTGGAGCACCTTTTTTGTTTCGTGCAGCATCTATAATCCATTTAATAGACAGAGCTTGACGTCTCTCTGGACGAACTTCGACGGGAACTTGATAATTTGCACCACCGACACGACGAGAACGCACTTCGACATTCGGAGCTGTATTTTTCAAAGCCGCCTCATAGACATCGAGAGGTTCAAGTTTGGTTTTTTCTTTTATAAGATCAAAACATTTGTATACATTTGTACGGGCCTGATTTTTCTTGCCATCATACATAATATAATTCATAAGTTTTGAGACTTTTGGCGATTGATACTTTAAATCTGGTTGTAAATCGCGTTTTATGTTTATTTTTCTTCGCATGTGATTTTGAAATTAGGATATAAAAGCGATTATTTTGCTGCTTTTGGCTTTTTTGCGCCATATTGACTGCGACCTTTCATTCTCTTTTCTACTCCACCAGCATCCAGCACTCCACGAACCACTGTATAACGGAGACCGACATCTTTTACGCGTCCACCACGTAAGAGAACCACAGAGTGTTCTTGTAAATTATGTCCAATACCTGGAATATACGCCGTAACTTCCATACCGTTGGAGAGTCTCACGCGGGCGATCTTTCGAATAGCAGAGTTTGGTTTCTTTGGAGTCTTTGTTGTGACTTTTATGCAAACGCCGCGTTTGAAAGGCGAATAAAAATATCTCGGCTTGTTTTTGAGCACATTAAAGCTCTTTGTCAGGGCAACCGACTTTGACTTTCTCTTTAGAGAACTGCGCTTTCGCTTCACCAATTGATGAATGGTTGGCATTTTTTATGGTTTGGTTACGATAGAAATGTCGCTTCGCGGATTTCGAGACTTTAGATATGCCTCGATCCGTTACTCACTTCTACCCTGTTAAATAGCGTTGTTAGACGCAAGAGAGAGATTACTACAAAACCAGGCTTTGGGCAACCAGATCAAGTTTTTTCTTCAATTTTTGAGTATTTCCATGTTTTAGAAGACCATGATAAGAAGCGAGAGTTTCTGCCACAGGATTTTCCTTCACTTTCTTAAACATTCTCCTTTTTGTAGAACCTCTAAGAATTCGATGATCAGAAAAATGCACCCAGCCTAGAAAATCAGTACCCGAAGCAAGGGTTTTTATAGAAATTTTATCGGGATGTAAAGAGAGATGTAGGTTTTCTGAAAGAAAACGAGAAATTTCTGGAATTAGATTCTGGAGAAAAATTTTTTCATTGGATAAAATGACAAAGTCATCAGCGTATCTAATATAGTATTTAATTTTCAAACGGTGTTTTACAAATTGATCAAATTCGTTCATATAAATATTCACGAGTAATTGCGATGTCAGATTGCCAAGTGGTAACCCGACATTCTTTTTTGTAGAAGAAAAACTCGAAACTATATTTGAGAGAAGTGAAAGGATGTTTTCATCAGAAATATAATATTTAAGTATGTTTATCAAAATTTGTTGATCTACCGAAGCAAAAAACTTTCTGATATCGCATTTTAATACAAAAATAGTTTTTCTTCTGTTTTTTGAAACTTTGTTTGCAAAATATCGGAACCGAGCAATCGCTTTATGGTTTGCTTTTTCCAACCTACAAGAAAAGGAGTCAGAAATAAAAGTCTTATCAAAAAATGGATAAAGAATTCTATATAATGCGTGGTGAAGCAAACGATCTCGAACCAGTGCTTTGTGTATATTTCTCGGTTTCGGATCATTTATATTGAATGCTTTATATTTCCCATGCCGATACGTCAGTGCCGTCAAATCACGATTAAGTTCCAAGATATTATCCATAAGTCGTATTTGAAATTCCTGCACATCTTTTTTGTTTCTCTTTCCTTTAATAAATTCTTTCCAAGCAAGAAGTAAATTCTCTACAGAAATGATATCGTTGTATGTATGAATAAATTTCTTTCGCATGACTTTAAAATTACCCCCCCCCCCGAGTATTTTTGCCGGTATTAGAAAAATTGAAGGGTGTTTATAAATTATGGCACGAATATCATGAATTGATTTCAAAAACCCAAAAATACTCATTGGGAAAAAGAATTGACGGTTTATTTATTGAAATAATAGAAGCAATTGCAACTGCCGGATTTTTACAAAAGGAAGAAAAAATTCCATGGGTGCGTCTCGCTATAAGGAAAATTGATACGGTTAAAATATTATTAGCTGTATTGTGGGAGACAAAATCCATAGACGATAAAAAATATATAACACTTTCAGAAAAACTTGATGAGTGTGGCAGAGATACAGGTGGCTGGTATGGACAACTAATGAGAACTGAACAAGAAAAGAAAACTTCCGCCTAAATAAAAGCGGAAGAATGAAGAGAATTTCGGGAACGAGAGCAGGGTTGTTGTCGTTCCAATCGTTATCAAGCCAGTTGTAGTTCCAGTTCCACCTCGTACCGTTCCAATAGAGGTAACGAACATAGAGGTTGCCGTCGGTGTCGCGATTGTGTGCGATATGCCGTCTATTACACCACCCCTTGAAATCCTTTCGAATGATCTCGGGGTTGAATCGTATCCGGCATCTCAAATGCCCTAGCATATCGCACCAAGTATCTTCATTTTTGAAGTTTCTACATAAACCCTCCGTCTGAAACCGTAATCTCAAACGTTCTCAGTTTATGGATACTGGATTCGGTCGCGAATATCCGTGAACATCCGCAGATTAACCTACTACCTTTTTTATTATACAAAATTAAAACCCCATGCATTTCTGTATGAGGTTGGAGTTTGACGCTATTCTCCAGAGCGTTTTTCGGAAAAATTTCCGAGACCGAAGGTCAAAGATTCTAAGCACAAGTGTCCAGAATCCAAGACCTAAGTACTAACTTGCGGGAACGAGAGCAGGGTTGACGTCGTACCAAACGTTATCAAGCCAGCCGTAGCGCCAGCTCCACCCCGTACCGTACCAACAGAGGCAACGAACACAGAGGAAGCCGTCGGTGTCGCGATAGATCGTGCCCCAGAAAAACACGGCCTTACCCTTCCACTCTTCGGGAATGAGGTGCGGATTGGCGAGATAAAAGTCCAAGAGTTGGGCTCCGTAAACGGGGACATCCTTGAGCTTCTTGCGAAGCTTGTTGCCCTCGATCACTTTGCTGTCCTTCTGGCCTTCATCGAGATGAAACACGACCTTTGCGTGATCATATTCCATAACACCCTTCATGCGATTCGGAAGCTGCTCCGAATCGGGAAGGATCTCCCAACCATCAGGAATGCTCGGAAGTTTGTCGAAATCGACGACATACTTGAGCACCTCGACCTTGGCTCGGCCTTCCGCAAGAGCGCGAAAGGTTTCGATATCCGGCAACCCGCCTTTCTTCGCGCTTTTTGCAAGAGCAACGAGATACGGACGAATCGTCTGGACTTGGTCGAGATCGAGCCCTTGCTCGTCGATGAGTGTCAGGATTCCAGCTCCCTGACTAAGCGTGCTTACTTTGCTCATAGGTTTTAATCCCATGTTGCGTCATCCCCTGCGATGACTGGTTTATTGAGGGTAGGTTCGCGGACTGTTCCGTTCGCCACAGCATTTAATGGCCTATAATTTAAGCCGCTAAATACTGTGGCGAACGCAAGTTAATGTATCAAAGAACTATATTGCTATTATACACCCTAGCATACTATTTGTCAAGCCTATAAAGGGCACATTTAATCAGTTGTTGCACCTTGTCAGTGTACCAGTTTAATTACAAATTGATTAATCTTTGGCAATTTGTTATATTTACCAGTATATGCATATATTTCAACGTAAATTAACCAAACAAATTGTTGACCACCTCTTTAAAAGTAAGGCTATTTTGGTTTTTGGACCACGCCAAGCTGGTAAGACCACCTTAGCAAAAACCATCCTTCAATCGTTTGGAAACGATGGGGCCTATTTCAATTGTGAAATAGCTTCAATTCGCAGGTATTTCGAAGTAGGTAATCCAGATTTACTCAAAAAACTCGTTGCAGATAGTAAGATTGTTGTATTCGACGAAGCACAAACAATAGAAAATATCGGTATTATTCTCAAGGGTCTTATAGACACATATCCTGAAATTCAAGTGATCGCTATAGGATCATCATCGTTTGACTTGGCAAACAAAATAAACGAGCCACTTACTGGACGAGCTTTTGAATTTACACTCTATCCTTTATCACTAGATGAAATACGAGAAGCTTTTCCAAATTTTTCACGCAATAATCTAAACGAAATAATGAGACTTGGCACATATCCAGCTATAATTGCCGAAAACAATATGCGTATACGTGAAGATATTTTAAAAAATTTAGCTACAAACTATTTATACAAAGATGTATACATGTTTGAATCCATAAAAAATCCACGCATTTTCGAAAATCTTTTACGAATGTTAGCTCTCCAAATAGGATCTCTCGTTTCTGTAAATGAACTTTCACAAACCCTAGGCATAAGCAGGGGAAGTGTGGAAAAATACCTAAGACTTTTAGAACAATCCTATGTAATCCGTATTATACGATCATTTTCACGTAATCCGAGAAATGAGATGAAAAAAGGTTTCAAGGTGTTTTTCATAGATGTTGGTATTCGCAACGCTATTATAGATAACATATCAGACATAAATACTAGACCAGACAGAGGATCTATTTTTGAGAACTTTTTTATAAGTGAGAGATTTAAGACATCCTTACTTGAATCTTTTCCACCGTTTATTGGATTTTGGCGTAATCGTCAAGGCATAGAGATTGATGTTGTTGAAGAAAAATCTGGAAATATAAAGGCGTATGAATGTAAATGGTCTGAAATATCAAGCAAATCAATATCTATCTTCAAAAAAAAATATCCAGATGCTGAAGTTTCAGTAATTAATCCCGATACTCTACTTTTATGAATCCATCTATCGAACTATTAAATAAATATAAGAAGTCACTAAACTTAAATAATTCCCTAATAATAAGTAGCGATAACGACTTATTCAAAACCCAGGCAACTCAAGTTGAAAGCGCTGTAATTTTTCTACCAAAATCAAAACCTCTAATTGATATGACTCTGATTCTGGTTTCCGGAATGGTCGTTCCCGATGGTATTATTGTCCTCGTTGGAGAAAAAAGTGCTGGTATAGAATCCGCAAAGAAATTATATGAGAAAAATATAGGCCCGGTGGAGCAAAAAATTGTTGGTAACCACTGTGCTCTCTATGTAGGCAAAAATAAAAAACTCAATACTGGAAAAAAATTGGAGGATTTTATTTCATACTCCCTTATTACTTACAATTCTATTCAAATTGAAGTCGCAAATCTACCGGGAGTTTTTAGTGCGGGAGAATTAGATCTCGGTACAAAACTCTTGCTCGACAATATTCCTTATGACAAGAAAAAAATGCTTGATGTGGGATGTGGTTCTGGTGTAATCGGTGTCATTTACAAAAAAAGTAATTCTGAAAGTACTGTGACAATGAGCGATTTTAGCAAACTAGCTGTTTTGGCTTCACAAAAAACTCTTGAAAAAAATAAAATCAAAACGGAAGTTATAGAATCAGATGTTTTTGAAAATATAAAAGACAAATTTGATCTCATAGTCACAAACCCGCCGTTTCACAAAGGTATAGATACTGATTATTCTTTTATAGAAAAATTTGCTCGAGGTGCAAAAGAACACTTGAACAAAAATGGTGAAGTGTATGTGGTCGCAAACTCCTTCCTACCCTACAGAGAAATACTCGAGAAATATATCGGCCCAACAGAAATCATAATAGACGACAAAAAATTTAGAATTTTTAAAACGAAACTCCCGTAATCAATTTAAACAACCACGGAATAATTGGCGCAAAAAATTGCCAAATCAAAAGTAGAAATATTATTACTCCAACAAAACCAAATCTTTCCACGTTTTCACGAACGCGCATAAATTGTGCCGGCAAAAAACTTGTCAGGATTTTTGAACCATCGAGGGGTGGTATAGGAATGAGATTAAATAGAGCCAGAGTGATGTTTATCAAAACAATCATATAACACATGAGACTCATGGGACTATCTACGAGACCAGCAGGAACAATATAAAAACGAACAAATAAACCAAAGATCAAAGCTAGTAAAATATTTGATAGAGGTCCTGCTAGAGCGACAATGGCTTCACCCCATCTCTGATTTTTTAAATTGTGAGGATTGTATGGCACGGGTTTGGCCCAACCAAACAAAAAGCCTCCGATGAGAATAGATATTATTGGAAAAACAATCGTACCTATCATGTCTATATGTTTTATAGGATTTAACGTTAGTCTACCCTCATACTCAGCGGTCCTATCCCCCAACATCAAAGCCGCATACCCATGAGAAATTTCATGAATTATGACGGAAAACAATATGATTATTAAGGAAAATATGAATTGTATGTCCATAACTTGCGAAAATGCCTATATATGATAGCATGACGGCCTATGGCAAAAGTCTGTCCAATCACAAAAAGCACTTCAATTGTAGGTGGAGGTTACTCCAACCGAACTCGTGCTACCCAATTCAATCCTACGGGAAAAGTACGTAAACACGTCAATTTTCAGAATAAAAAGATCTATATTCCTGAATTAAAAAAATCTATTCGTCTAAATCTCTCTACACGTGGCATAAAAACCATAAATAAAAACGGCGCTTACATTACTCTCAAAAAAGCCGGCCTCATTTAATTTTGGTTGACAAAATCATAGAAAAGCAGAATATGAGGTTAAACCCCTTACGACCTTTGCTCCATGAAAACAATAATTGTTCTGACTCTGGTTTCTTTTCTATCAAGTGTGTTTTTTCTGACGATTCTCCTAGGTAGAACCGTCATGTATGACAATTTCGATGGCACGGATCTCATCTATCCGATGGTCTGTCTCACAGCATCGTGGATATTGTTTCTTTCTTTCGTCAGTTTTATTTTGGTTAGGAGAGCTCGCAGAAAATTAAACCAAAAAAATCTAAAAAGGGAGAAATGAATACGTTATTTGTTGTACTTGCAGTCGTTGCGTTTTTGATAGTGTTTTTTTTCGTCGTTAGTTTCATTGTTGACATAATGACACCAAATGAAAGAGATTTTGATGATGATTGAAATCATCTCGACAGGGAGGCAAATAATTTGCCTCCTTTTCATTTTCCTATAAAAGAAACACCATCCGAAACAAATTCGATTGTACCTTCGATAGAGGTTTGAAAAATTTTTATATTTAACTTTTCAAAAAGATTTAAAATGTTTTT
>Ga0172379_10005979_pt1 | contig 16608 bp, 20 predicted proteins | sample GrowelOW334metaG_FD_119756 | JGI IMG/M metagenome (GOLD analysis project Ga0172379, IMG submission 119756) | Groundwater microbial communities from an aquifer near a municipal landfill in Southern Ontario, Canada - Groundwater well OW334 metaG | ecosystem: Environmental > Aquatic > Deep... | reverse complement strand
TTTTATTAATTTCAATAATTTTTTCTTTATCACTTGCAGCATCGGATTTAAAAGAGATTAATTTAACTCCAACTTTATCAGCTAAATATTTTAAAGCTTCACCAAATTCCATTCCTTCATGTTTTTCTAAAAAAGTGAAGCAATCACCGTTTTCACCGCAGCCAAAACATTTATATATTTGAAGTTCTGGAGAAACCATAAATGAGGGAGTTTTTTCTCCATGGAATGGACAATTGGCTTTATAATTTCTCCCAGCTTTTTTAAGTTCTATGTATTCTGAAATTAAAGAAACGATGTCAACTTTATTTTTAACTTCTTCTATTTGGTTGTTGTTCATTCTAGGCGTAGTTTAACATAAATACCGAAGTAAATCTGAATTTAATATTTTTGAATAAAAAAATAACTATTCTTTTCTCTTATCTAGTTTATCAAGTTTTAAAAGTTTTACTCCAAAATAAACAACAAGTGCAATAATAATAAAATCAATTAAAGTACCAATCAAATCACCGTACATTAATTTTGCAGAACCAACTTTCAAATATGCATCTTTGAAATTTACGATTGATCCTAAAGCAAAACCAACCAAAGGATTTACCAAATCAGTTACAATTGCACTAACTAATTTAGAAACAGCACCACCTAAAATAAAACCAACAGCTAAACCAACAACACCTTGTTCTCTAATGAAATTTATAAAACCTTTCATATTTTTATTATATAACTTACTGGCGGAAGGGACAGGATTCGAACCTGCGAGGGCTTACGCCCACACGCTTTCCAAGCGTGCTCCTTAAACCACTCGGACACCCTTCCAAACCTAGTTATTATATCAGGGATTGAGCTTTTTTAAGAATTTGTTTTTCTCCAGAAAAACTTAAAAGTTTATATGCTTCTTCAAAAGGTAACCAAATAATTTCTGATGTTTCTTCTCCAAAACCTTCTTTTAAATCTTTCGTCCATTCCATTAGGAAAAATGTTACAAATTTTAATACCCTACCTTTGTCTGGAGAACTATAGAAATACTTAATAGTTTCAATTTTATCTATAATTTTAGCTTCAACTCCACCCTCTTCTTTTACTTCTCTAATTGCTGTTTCCTCTAGGGTTTCACCTTCATCTATCCAACCTTTAGGAAGCCTCCAAACCGCTTTTGGATAAAGATCATTAACTGAAGATTTGGTAACTAACCATTTATTTTTTTTAAAAACTACACCCCCTGAAGAAAACTCACGAATTATTTTTTCTTGTTTAACTTTTCCCATTCTTTAATCATTGTGTTTGCGGTCTTAATCATATCTTTTTCTCTTTTTAAAGTTAGTTTTTTAATTGCTTGATCTTTATCAAACCAAGAAATTTCACCCATTCCAGTAATCTCAGCGCCTGCTTTAAAAAGCATTAAATAATAAATATATTTAAAAGTTATGCTTCTGTTGTTTACTGTTCCTGCTCCTACTGCTCTTCCTACTTCATCTAAAACTCTTGTAGCCATATTTCCCTGTTCTGATGTGTAACGAATAACTGATCTAACCGAAGACTCACCCCTTCTAACTGTGGTTTTTAATATTTCCCAATTTCCTTCTGCGTTTTTAGAAAGCAAGAAATGTTTTTTACCTCTTCCTTCTTTAAAAATAACAGCTCCACCTACTAAAATTTCATTATTAATAATTTTCATAAAAGATATTTTAACACAGATTGGCGGAGGATACAGGAGTCGAACCTGTTAGGGATTGCTCCCACGGGTTTTCGAAACCCGCGCATTGCCGTCCTGCCCACCCTCCAAAGAAAGTTCTAATTAATAACAATTATACATTGTGTGCCTGGGAGGAATCGAACCTCCAAATCTTTTGGTCCGCAACCAAATATTTTATCCGTTAAACTACAGGCACTTATAAGAAAATATTTAATTAAAAATTAGTTGGGTAGTTTTTTGCTAAACCAATCAACTGCTTTATCTAGGGTTGATGGAGAAATTTCTTCTTCAGTTAAGTATTCTGAAAGAGTTTTTTTAATTTGTTCTTTAAAATTAGAATCAATCACAAGTTCCATTCTTCCTGGAACTTGAAATGTTTCAAAAATTAAAAGCTCACTATCATGTCTTTTACTAAACCAAAATCTACCAAAATTTTCCCAATCTGTTCTTTTGCCTGCAACTTTAACTCCTTTATTTGTAATTTTATATTCAATATTCTCAGGAGGAACAGTACTCATAACATAATAAAGAAAAACTAATGAAATGATTAAAATTACTGGCATTGCACCTTCTGCTAAAAAGATAATTAAACTTACCAAACCTACAATTGAAATTGTAGTTAAATAAAATTGTTTATCTCTTCTCTTAAATGGTCTTGCAGGAGCAGTCCAGGTAACTAAATCTTTCTCCACTTCAGGCCTATTTTCTTTAAATGTGCCCTTTTCTTCCTCTTTATCTTGATTGGCAGCTTCCATAATCATAATTATACCCTACTATCTGATATAATTGCACTAATCTGGAGACGTCGCATAGTTGGTCCATTGCGAGGGTTTGCTAAACCCTTGAGCTGTAAGGCTCGCGTGGGTTCGAATCCCACCGTCTCCGCATAAGGAGGGTTGTCCGAGTGGTTTATGGAGCAAGTCTTGAAAACTTGTGGGCGCAAGCCCTCAGAGGTTCGAATCCTCTACCCTCCGCAAAATATAAAATTATCTTGCGATAGTTAATCCAGTTATATTATTAAATCCAGAAGACTTTAAAACTTTTGTAGCTTCAATAATTGTGGAACCTGTTGTTAAGACATCATCAAAAAGTAAAATTTTAGAAGTTTTAGATATTTTAATTTCTGGGTTAATTTCAAACACACCTGATAAATTTTCTCTACGAACTTCACTCTTTAAACCTACTTGGGGCAAAGATTTAGATTTTTTGAGTAATAAATTTGAAATATATTTCCAACCTATCATTTTTGCTAATTTTTCTCCAATTATTTCTGTTTGATTAAATCCACGAATATTTTTCTTGTGCCAATGCATAGGAATTGGAATAAGTATGTAGGAATCGGATTTTAAAGGTAAATAATTAGAAACATTAAAATTCAATTCCTTTGCAATCTCTGTTGCAAATTTATATTTTAAAGTAATTATTGCTTTTCTAATTACTCCTTCATATTTCCAAACTGAATAAACTTTTAAATTACCAATTTCTACCAATCCACCTATTCTTACTTTTTGAATACAGTTACTACATATATATTTTCCAGTATCTTTACATTCCAAACATTCTTTGGGAAAAAGAAAATTTATTAAATCCATACTATAATTCTATTACATGAGAATAATTAACAAGAAATCTAGGTTTGAATATGAATTAACCCCTGAAAGAATTGAGGCTGGCTTATCTTTGCATGGAATTGAAGCCAAATCATTTAGAGATAAAAGAGTAGATTTATCTCAATCACATGTAAGAATTCTAAATGGAGAAGTTTATTTAATTAATGCAAATATACCAGCTACTGGAATAGATAAATATGAGCCTACCAGGATGAGAAAACTACTTTTACATAAAAATGAGATTTTATCCTTAGAAACAAAAATAAAGCAGAAAAAGTTGCAAATTGTGCCTACTGCGATGTATAATAAAGGCCGTCTTATTAAACTTGAATTAACTTTAGGAAAACCTAAAAGAAGATTCGAGAAGAAAGAAAGTATTAAGAAAAAAGACGTTGAAAGAGATATAGAACGAGAGAAAAAATGGGGATGACCGGTTTCGACGGAAAGCTCTTTAACAAAACAGCAAGCCAAGTTTGATAAACACTTGTAAAAAGATATCAAAAAATAAAAGCTGATACACAATATCAAGCTTCATTTAACTACGCATACGCGTACGCTTAATTGACGTCCTGAGGTTTGGTTCTCGACTGAACTGACTGGGTGTAAACCAATTCGAGATGCTAACTAATTTCTTTTGATTTAGAGAAATTTTTTAAAAGATAATTAAATCTTACTTTAGATTCCTGTTAGTTGGATAAATTTAAAGGAAAAATTATTAACTAAATAAGCTTGTAGAAGTTTTGTTGGGTAGTTTCACGGATGAGGGTTCGATTCCCTCCATCTCCACTAAAGTAGTTACTTTAGTTCTATAAACATAAGTTTTGATCCTGTTAGAAGAATTATTTTGCCTTCAGTTTCAGAAACAACCAAGTCTTTTGCATTTTTAATATCTTCTGATGTGTATTGAACTTTAAAGTCTCCATTTTTTTCCAAGACAACAATTCTTCCTTTGTCTTTTTCTAAAATATAGACCATTTTTAAGTTTTCATTTGTATAAATTGCTGTTGGGTTATCAAGTTGACCTATTAGTCCTTTTAAAGATATAGCTTGTGGGCTTCCTAGTATAAATTTGGCTACTTTTCCTGAACTTGAAATAAGCCAGATTGCTCCATCAATTGTCACATCTTTAACTTTTGAAAAATCAACTTCAATACCAGGAGCTAACCAGTCTGATTTTGCTGAAAAACTATTTAGACTTCCTGCATATCTTAAAATTGTATTATTAGTTTTATCGATTAAGTAAATATTTCCAGCATAAAGATAGAACAACACATCACTCCAGTCTTTTTCTAATACTTTTTTACTTGTATTATTAACTTCATAAATCCCATCATTTTTAAGAAGGAAAAGTCTTTCTTCATATGCTCCAATTTGGGTTGTATCTCCAACTTCATCTGATCCTGCTACAATTGTTGCGTTTTTAGTCTTAATTCCAACCTGAATTATATTTTTATTTTTTTTATCAATTACAAAAATTTCTTCACCAGAGGATGCAATTTCATCGCCATTAAAACCACTTGTTTGAAGGGATAGATCTAAAAATTCATTTACTGTTGCTTTTATTTCCCCCAAGATCTCTCCTTCTTGAGAAGTTATTTTTTCTATTAATTTATTTAGATCATCACTTTTAAATCCATCTTTTTCTAATTTAAATACAATTTCTTTTGAAGAAATAAAAAGTTCTCTTGATTTAGCTTTATCAATTGAAATTGAATTAATTGAACTTTCATAATCTGATAAAGCCTGTGTAAGTAAAACTTTTGATTTTGCTTGAAATTCATTTAATCTTTTTTGTCTTACTCCAAAAAATACACTTACTAAAAGTAAAATCAATAAAACCACTCCAACCGTTAATGTTGTTTTTCTTGCTTGTGGGGTTGCTTCATTGTTTGAATTATTTTTAATAAAAAGGGGGTGTTTAGAAAGCACGGGAAAAGGAATTGAAAAATTTTGTTTTTCTATTTTAATAGTTAAAATTTCAAGACTTTCATTATTCTTAAAATTTTCAATTGATCCCAACGTATAAACGTCACCTTCTTTAGGTATTCCAGAAATTGAAGAACTTAAAGAATTAGTTTCTAAAAGTTTAATATTGTTTCCATCTCTTAAGAGAAAGGCTTGACAGAAGCTTTCCAAATTTATATGAATTTTTCCCAAATGGTAGGAAATTGATCCAACACCAAGGGAAGAAAGTTTACCTTTGTTTGATATTAGTTTTAAGGGCATTTCTCACAAAATAATGATAGAAAATATTAAAACTGCTATAGCAAAAAGAAAATGCACAAATGATAAAAATTTAAGTTGAGACTCGAAACCTACTTCTAATGTTGCTGTCATTAATTGAACCTGTCTTACTATGACAAAAGCAAAAATTATGTAAAGTGCTAATAAAATTAGAATACCAATTTTTAATATTCCCCAAACAGATATTCCAATTATTGGTATCATCTTATTCTCCCTTCTACTAATTCTTGTTGTTCTTCCATGCGTAAGTCCTGAAGAACTCTTGCAATCATGTCAGGCTTTGGAACTGCTAAAAAATCAAAATTAGGAACTTCTGAAGCAGTTTGGACTAAAACATCACCATAATTAAATAGGGTTCTAATAACTCCCCCCATTTTATAAGTAACATCCTGGATTTTATCAATGTTGGCGTCACTTACTTCTTTATAAATTAAATTGTAAAAATCAATATCAATTATTCTTTCATCGGTTACTATGTAAACATTGAAGAACCAAGTTAAAAAACTTTCTAAAATGTAGGCCATAGTAATTAAATACCAAATAAGTACAAAGATAAATCTAAAATTAGCAGGAACTGAGTCAAAAATAGAAAGAGCTGAAACCACTGTTGGGACTAAAATCATAACTAAACCTACAAAAATCCAGGGGATGTTAGTAATTAAATGTTTTCTTAAAAAGAGAACTACCTTTTCTTCCGCTTCCATTGTCTCAAAATTAATTCCATCAGGACTAAAAAGAAATGATGAAAGAGGTTTTTTACCTTGCATTGGATGAAGCCCCCTGTAAGCTTCTTTTTTGAGAATTTCCTCAACCGGAGGTTTGTTAAAACCTCTATCGGTTTTTATTTTTTTTTCTTCAACCAAAGAATCAGATTCTTTATTATCTTTAATATCTTCTTTTTCTTTATTTTTACTAGAAATAAAAATGTCTGGCATTCTAGTTTGAATTATATCAGACAGATCCAAAATTTTCAGAGTTTTTCAATATTAAAAAGTGAAGACTTTAAACCAATATAGCCTGGAGCTCTTAAATTAAATGCTTTTTTAAATTGATCTCCCGAAATTGGAATGTTTCCTTTATTGGTAGAAACATTTACTGTTTGAGTAAAACCTGAATTTGAATAAACCACAGATATTCCAGTAACAGAAGTAAAACCACCAATTGAAGAAAGTTCTGACTTAGAATATGGATTTCCACCCCAACAAGAAGTATCTATTGGAGAAACTCTCTCAACATCTCCACCACTGGTCAAAACCACCCAAGCATTTAATATATCTGCCATTTCTTCAGAAGTTAACCATGGATTATTTTTTCCACAAGTTGATCCTCCTCTTGATTTATACCAACCTTTATAAAACCAGGGTGAACCACCAACTTTTTCATATGCAGTACCCGGCCAATCTCCTGAAGTATCTCTAATTCCACTCCAACCCCATTGTGTTATTGTAAATCCACCAGAAGAAGCAGCATAATAAGTTTTAGCTAAATTTCCATCCTTTGTTAAAACCCAACCACGAGTAGCCCTTACCGCTTCTGCCCACTTGCCACTTTTTAATTGAGGTTTATAAACTTGGCAAGATTCAGTTGGACAAATTGTTCCACTTCCATTATTGGTAACTGCTAAAGCGTAGGTTCTAGTTGCAACAGCTTGAGCTTTTAAGGCTTCAAATCCACCGTTATCCCCCCAACTTTCTGGAACTTCATAAATACCTAGTAAGTAATTATCTTCAAATGAAATTCTTCCATAGCCTGTTACTCCAATTGTTGAAGGTGAAGAATAACTTTTATTTAGAGATGATCCTTGATAATACGCAGAGAGTATGTTTTCTGCATTTTGTCCTGATTTACTTCTTCCATATGCTCCGTATTGGCTCAAACCTGTTCTATGAGGAGCTCCAAAAGAAAAGCCTCCAAAAGCAGGTCTAAAACCTGGATCACAGAAGTTAGAAGAACCAGAAGGACCTGAACAAGGTTCTAAGGTTCCTGGAGTATCTCCAACAGAAGTTGAGAAACCCCCTGATTTCAAGGCTTGTAGTTCTTGTTGTTTTGCAGAAAGTGAACTTAAATAGCTCTCAACCTTATTAACTTCCCCAGCTAAAAACTTTTCTTTTTCAGCAATTTGAGTTTTTAAAGATGCTAGAGATTGTTTACTTCTTTCAAGACTCTCTTTATCAGTTTTAAGTTTAGATAAATCTGATGCATATTTTTCCATTTGCTGACGGTCTGAATCTGCAGCTTTTTGCCTAAAATTTACTTCCCTAAAAGCTTCTGTTGCATCAGTTGTTGAAAGAAAAGGTAAAATTGGGTCATATAATCGTAAAAATTTGTAATGAATTCTGGTTTTTTCTTCAAAAAGAATTTTTGCATTACCCAAATCTTTTTCTCTTGTTTTGATGTTACTTTCAGTTTTTGTTATCTGATTAGTAAAATTTGTAATTTTCTTATTTAAATCAGTTATTTTTGCTCTTAAATCAGCAAGGTCTTGTTTGTTTTTTTCCTGTGCAGGAGATAATGAATCAATTTCTCTTTGAATTTGATCAATTTGACATTGAAAATCAGAGCCACAATCTTGAGCTTTGATTAAGGTGAATGTTAAAAGAAAAACAGAAAGGAAGATTAAACTTACTAAAATTTTAAATTTGGACATAGATTTAATTATAACAGCTTAATAACTAATCCAAACTTTAATTAAAAACCTATTTGCCACATACTTTGCTTGTGTTAAACTACAATTGATATATGAAAAAAATATTATTGGGTTTATTTATATTTTTATTTGTCTTTTTGATTAAAATTCCAACCTCTGTTAATGCTTTTTGTATCAAAAGTTCTGGTGGTGCAAATGATTTATGTGTTGGGATGGAAACATGCGTAGTAAATAACGCAATATATTGTTGTGATACTTCGGCTGAATGTTCAACAGTAGCAGATTCATTTTGTTCAAATTTTGGAAGTTGCAAACCCAATTCATACGTTTGCGAACAAGAATTTGGCCAAAAGAATTGTCAGGAAGGGGAAAAATGTGGCAAAGATTGCTCAAAATCTACAGGATCACTTGCATATTCTGACCCAACTTGTCTTGGAGGAAATGGAATAGATACAGCAATTGGTTGTATTCCAGTAAATGACACCAATGTCTTTATGGGTTGGATATTAGGTTGGGCAATTGGAATTGGTGGAGGAATTGCATTTTTATTAATTATTTATGCATCTTTTATGGTTATGACTTCACAAGGAAATCCTGAAAGACTAAAGGCTGGACAAGAACTATTAACATCAGCAATTTCTGGTTTGATTTTATTAATTTTTTCAGTCTTTATACTAAGATTTATAGGACTTGATATACTAGGATTAGGTATTTTTGGATTTGGACAATAGATATGTTAGCACAAAATTTTAATGCAATCGAAAATTTAGCAGGAGTACCAGTAAGTCTTAAGTTTGGTACACCAGCAGGTATAATTGTCGGGCTTCTTCCTTATCTTTTTGGTATTGCTGGAATAATTTTAATTTTAAATATAATCGTTTCAGGTTATCAAATGATGACATCAGCTGGAGAACCAAAAGTAATGCAGGTGGCACAGGCGAAAATTACCACATCTTTAATTGGAATTGTTATTATTTTCATTTCGTTTTGGTTAGTTAGTCTTATAATGAAATTTTTGGGAATAAACCTTGCAGCACCAATTATTAAATAATATGAATTACCTAGCAGCAGTAGATATAGGAAAAGAATTTTTAGGAGATAATCCCAATCTAACTGAAGTTGCGGGAGTTGGAAAATATGTTTCAGCAATTATAACCGGAGCTATTTCAATTGCTGGAGTAATACTTTTGTTTTTACTTATCATGGGTGGGTTTGGAATGATTGCGGGTGCAGGAAGTAATAATCCAGAAAAAGTTGAAAAGGGTAAAAAAGCTGCAACTTCAGCTTTAATTGGGTTTATAGTTGTATTTATGTCTTATTGGATAGTAAAATTAATTGAAAGTATAACTGGACTTAATTTATTAGGAATATAAAAATATGAATTTATTATCACAAACAAATCCTTTTGGATCAGTTACTGTTCCATCTCCAATAGCTACAAAATTTGGGTCTGATCCAGCAGTAGCTATTGGAAAACTAATTCAATTTGCCCTCAGGGGATTAATTGTTGTTGCAGGAATATATGCATTGTTTAATTTAGTTTTAGCTGGATATGATTTTATAGGAGCAGGAGACGATAGTAAAAAAGTTGCTGGTGCTTGGGCTAAAATAACCCAAACCATATTAGGTCTAGCGGTTGCTGCGGGAGCTTTTGTGCTAGCGGCACTTTTTGGACAATTAATATTTGGAGATCCCATGTTTTTATTACAACCAGTTATACCTGAACCATGAATAAACTAGCAGAAATTAAATTATCACCTGATGGGGGTTTTAAAGGATTTGGTCCTCTTGGATTAGAAGGTGGACAAGATGGAGTTTCTGTATTTGTGAATTTTCTTTCTTCAGCAATTGGTCTTATTACTATAATTGCTATTATTTGGTTTATTTTTGTCTTTATAATGGGCACTGTTGGAATTATATCTTCGGGTGGAGATAAAAATTCTTTAGAATCTGCAAAGAAAAGGATTTCTTCTGGGGTAATTGGAATTGCCGTGACCATACTTGCAATTTTTATTATTAAATTAATTGGTGTTTTAATAGGTATTACAGATATCTTGGATTTCACAACTATGTTTAATTCACTTTTAATTAATTAATATGCAAAATTATCTAGCTGGTGGTTTAAACCCGAATGTAAAAATAACTAACCCAGTATTTAAAAATGGTACTTTAGAGTATTTTCTGATCGATCCAAGTGGTACTGAATTTCTTAAAGTTTTTCTTCCGAATGCTGTAGGTTTAATATTTGTTGTGGGAATTGTTATTTTCCTTTTTATGATGCTATTAGGAGCTATTAGTTGGATAGCCTCAGGTGGTGAAAAGTCAGCAATTGAAGGAGCAAGAGGAAAGATTACGAATGCAATTATTGGGATTGTTCTTTTACTTTCAACATTTGCTTTACTTAAAATAATTGAGGTTTTCTTTGGTGTTAATATTTTAACTATTGACATAGGACCACTAATAATTCAATAATACAAATATACGTATGAATAATTTGTTAACCAGTGCTTTTATAGCAGTAGATGAATCTAGTAAAATAAATTTAAAACCAGGTGGTGAACTTGTTGGATCTGTTCAAAATCTAAATATAGGAGATATTGTAAGTGGAGGATTAAGATTAATTTTAGTGGTTGCAGCTTTAGTTTTCTTCTTTATATTAGTCGTCGGTGGAATTAAATGGATAATGTCTGGTGGAGATAAAGCACAAACAGAAGGTGCAAGAAATCAAATCACAGCGGCCTTAGTTGGGTTAGTTATAGTCTTTTCTGCTTGGGCAATCGCACAACTTCTAGCAACTTTCTTTAATATAAGAATATTTGATCTTACTATTCCTACAGCTGGTAGTTAATCTTCTCTTGCTCAATTCATAGTTTTTAGGTAAACTTATTTTTATATGGGACCCGAACCAGCAACTCTATCTAATTTTGAAGGTATTTTTAGTAATATTGTCGCTTCTTTGCTCGCATTAGGGGGAATTGTTTTATTTATATTGCTTCTTTCTGGAGGATTTAAATACCTAACTTCTGGAGGGGATCCTAAAGCTATAGAGGGGGCAAAAAAAACTTTAACTACTGCAATTGGTGGACTAGTAATGCTTGCAGGATCTTATTTAATATTAAGACTCATTGCAGATTTTACTTTAACAAACGATTTAAACAGCACAACGTCAATACTTAAATTTAAAATTTTTAAACCGTAATGCATAATGAAAAACCTGTCTAAGTTTTTTTATCTTTTTTTCTTTATTATCTTTTCATTAAGTTTTTTTTTATCAATCAAACCCATTAAAGCCCAATTCTCTTGTCCAGATATACAAGGACAATGTGGAGATCTTTCTAAAAAAGACCAATGTGTGGCTCCATGTTTATGGGTAGCCGTATCAGGGGGTGGGAAAGGTCCATCTTCATGTCAATGCCAAAAACCAACTAATGATAACGGCACTGTAGCCTGTGGTGGAACTTGTCAAACATCAACAAATTGTAATACAGAGTGTCCATATTGCCGAGCAAATGGATCGGGAACAGGAATGACCTGTCAAAATACGTCTGTAGAAGAATTTGATGAAAGTTTAGATTGTGATAAAGAGGATAATCCAGAATTTCATTCTTTAAGACCATATCCTGGAAAACCTTGTAGAGATTCTTCAAAAGCACTTTTTTGTAGTAATAACTTAATTTTTACAGAAAGTTTTGATATTGATAAATTTCCATCATGCAAAGATCAAGCACCAGACACCAATGGTCCATTTACATGTATTCCAAGTTCTAGTGATGGATATGTTGCTCCACACAATTTAATAGCCGATTTAAGTGATTCTGAATTTCCGATTTTAGGCAATACTGAAGACGTAATAAATAGTCAGTCCAGTGAAGAAACATTTGATGATGCGACAAAGGTAAATGAATACGTAAGTTGGTATTTAAATGGTGTAACAGACAGGGCTGAATATGGTGATATAAAAAGCACAGATAGTGCAACTTTTGTTAACTATTCAGGACCATTAAAAAAACTTCTGCCATCAGTAATTCAAGATGCTCAAAGAGTTTTAATAGTTGATTCTGGAATAGCAAAAACTCAAAATAATGATCAAATTGTTGTTTGTGCAGGAGAATTTGGAATTCCTTTTATTGGTGATTTATTTGGTATTGGACCAACAACACCTATTAAATGTTACAAGGGGGATGGATCGAAAGCACAAGGTGATGTTTATAAACTTTCAACATGGAATGGAAAACTGTCATTACCATTAGACTTCATTCAAAAAGTAACTAATTTTTACCTTGATCTAAACTTTCTTATTCCCGGACTCACAAAAGACGTTATTAAAACTTCATTACTTAATCATTGGACCAGTCGTAAACCACCACTTCCTTGGGATAATGATCCATTTGAAAAGGATAGAAAAATGACAAACATAGAATATAGAAAATATTACAACGAGTGGAGGGGTAAAACGTGTGTAATAGTACCTGTAGTTAACATGCTTATTTGTCTTGATAATATTTATATTCCAAATAAATATGCTCAACTTTTTGAATATGTTCCTCTTTCAGCAATGACAGACAAAAAAGGAGAAGAACTTGTTAATTCAATTGAATATACTGCTACTTCTGGAACAATTGATGGCCAAAAACCAACAGATCCATCCACAACTATTCCTGCTCCACTTTACTTTGCACATACACAGGAATCAAAAGATTTAATTGGGCTTTTAAATAAAGTTTTTACCCCAATGGATTGTAAAAACAATAATGGAAATTTAAGTTGTTCCCCACTTGCAAATGTCTCTGTTCCTTCATCAACAGAGAATACTGTTTGTTCAACAGTAAATGTTCGAACAAACCCAGGTGATAAACTTTTCCCCAATGGTCCAAGCCAATTAAAAATTCCAAATGTTACCTATCAAATTACTAGTGTACCTTGTGAGGTAAAAGTTATAACAAAAAAAGTCTGTAATTATTGGGAGGATCCAAATCAGTGTCCTGGTCAACCCATAAATACTTGTTGTGACAAAGTTGTTGATAAAGAGGTTGTTTGTAATGCAGAGGTTGTCATTAAAGTTAAAACTGATTCAACTACTCCATATGCTAATGAGATATATAAAAGCGCTGTTGCTGATTCTGGAAGTACTTTTAGGAAGATATTTCCAAAAATAGAATCTGGAGCACCAGTTGAATGTATTGCAGACATTCCAAGTATTAGTTCTGTAACAATTGATGCTTCAAAAAGCCAAAAACCTACAGGTGGAACACAAACTTTTGATGTTAATAATCCAACAACAGGCTCAAATAGTAATCCACAACTAACATTTCCACATATAGGTAGTGTCTATGAATATTTCCTAAAAGGAATTCAAACTGCATTAAGACCTAAAGGATACGGAGAACCGATTGTCAGTGGATCACTTTGTAGTAACCTTCCAAACGAAGAAATTAATTGTGATCAAACAGCTCCTGACATAACAATTCCGGGGTTATTAACAAAAGATCAAACATACACCCTGGCCGTTAATTGGGTAGGTGGAAAACTGGGAAATCAAGTAAAAGAATGCTATAACGACACAGTTAGAAGATCTCAATCGAATGGAATAAATGTTGCTCTAACAATTGCTCTATGGCTTCATGAAAGTAATGCCAGTAATTATACTTTGGGTTATTTACAAGATTTTGGAGCATATTGGCCGGGTACATTTCCTGGATATGTTGCTCAAATAACTGAATATTTTAGAAGGGCTAAAAGTCCAATTTACACAAAAAATGGTCCTATTTGCCAAGGGAGAAGTGATGTTATTGATGACTTCATGGCTTGGGCATTGGTTTATAAAAGTGGAAAATGTGATCCAACAGAACCTGGAGCAGCTCAATTTTATGATGAAATTAAAAAAACATTTCAATTAGTAGCATCGGGTTGTGGTATTCCTACCACAACAACAGATACATCTTGTCCTTAATTTATTAAATATTAAATTTAACTTTTATGTTGTACAATAAAAATATGCCTGCCATAATAAATAAAAATATTAAAAAAATATTATTAATTATTTTCTCTTTTGTTCTTATTTTTACATCCTTGGTTTCTCCTTTTGTTAAATCTATCCATGCAGCAGATGATTTATATAATATGTGGAATCATAATTGGTATAGTGAACAAAATCCTTTCGCTTGGTATCAAAAAGTATATGATGAAACCATTTCTCCAAGTTCTGAAATTTTTGGTGAGAGATACACAGCGGCTCAAGTTCAATGGATAACATATTCACTTTGGGCTCAAATCTGGAATATGGTTCCAGGAAACCCACAGCTTACTACCTGTTTAATGGGTGGAAATATTAATGAATGTTTTACAATTTTTGAAAAAGCAGTTAAATTAATTAATCCACTAACCAGTATCGACTCTCCCAATACTGCTTCAGGGGTTGGAACAATGCTTACAACAATTGGACAAAGTCCAATTTCTGGTATTAATTACACAAAAAATATAATCAGTAAGTTTTCGCCAGTCAAAGAGGCTCAGGCTCAAGGATTTGGATATAACCATGCTGCTAAAGTTTCTCAAAAATTATGGGGGATAACTAGAAATATTAGTTTCTCATTTATTATTTTAGCTGTAATAGTTATGGCTTTTATGATCATGTTTAGGGTTAAAATTTCACCCCAGGCAGTAATATCTGTTCAGTCTGCACTTCCCAAAATTATTGCAACAATTGTTTTAATAACTTTCTCTTACGCCATAGCTGGTTTTGCAATTGATCTAATGTATGTAGTAATTGGACTTGTGGCTGGAATTCTTACAAGCAATGGCCTAAGTGGACATCCATTTAATGAAATGTTTAATGCTTTAAATACTGGTTCAGCTCTTGGTGCATTTGGACTGATGTATGGATATTGGCTTGGTTTTATATGGAATGTATTGTTAGTAGCTTTTGTAAATGTTGGTTCTACTTTTGTAATATTTGGTTTAATTTATTTTATAATTGCGATTCTCGCGATATTGGTAGTTATCTTCTGGTCAGTCAAAATTATTATTGTACTTCTTAAAAATTTTGCAATGATAATGTTAACTATAATACTAGGACCATTACAAATTCTTGGTGGTGCTTTTACTGGAAAGTCGACGTTTGGAAGCTGGATTAGAAAATTATTATCATATCTGGCAATTTACCCTTTAATTGGAATAATGTTTTTCTTTGCTAATTTCTTTCTTGCACAAGGAAGCAGTAATACAGCAGTTTCAGGAGATGTAGCTAAAATGTTATATGGTAACCCAATACATGATGTTATTCCTGATAATGACTGGGAACCTCCATTTTCAGGTACAGATTTTGCAGATAACCTTGTATGGATTACACTTAGTTTTGTAATATTTAGTCAAATTACTAAAGTGGCAGAAATAGTACAATCAGCAATAGCAGGTAAACCATTCGCATTTGGTGTTGATATTGGTCCGGTAGCAAAAGGGTATGGCCAATATGCATCTGCCAAACTACAAGACAATTCAATTCCGTGGGGTTGGGATAAAGTTCCTGGTATTAATAAATTACTTCCAAAGGGTCAAGTAGGAAAAGAATCATTAGGAAGATTTATTGAAAATGCAGTGAAAAATGCTAGGTAAAAAGGGGTTATCATTATCTGGAATATTTACTTGAAGTATAACAAAAAACAGTTAAGCCTAAATCTTCATTCTTATTTCAGGTAGATCATCATTAAACGTTCCTTTGTCTATAAATCCATACTTAACTGCCAATCCTGGATTACTTCCATATCCTTCAATAACTTCTAGAATACTTGGTTCCTTACTATTTCTTCCCACCTTCATTTTGTATGGAATAAATGCCCAAGTAGGGTAACTAGTTGAACTTCTCAAACTAGAATACCAAGCTTTTTGTGTTTTAACCACATTTATATTTGCTTCCGCCTTTATTAAATCATCAGCTGTAATTTTTTGGCCATTTTGATATGCTTGGGATGCCTGACGGTCATATTTTCTATAATCTCCAAAGGCTCCCCCTGCTCCAAAAATTATTTGTAGGAACTTTTTCTTGGCAGTATAGGTATCTGGTTCTATCAAGTTTTTTGGGTCTATTTTGGTTTTTGTTAAATAAGCCCAGGGTCTTTTCTCTTCATTTCCATCGCCCGCTAAAAAGTTAAGTAATTTGTAAAATCCGTCTGCATTATCTCCAACACCACCCTCATCTGTAGCATATGTTTTACCTATCATAAACTCCAAGGCTTTATTCTCGTTTCCACCATGATCTTTAACAATTTGTAATTTAATATCATTGGAAACTCCAAGTAAATTCCATACTTTTTCATTAGCAACACCCATTTCTTCGGTTGAAGAAGCGTTCCTTCGTTCATTAACAACAACTTCCTCTATTTCTTCAGGTGCTCTAACTTTATTCCATTCAAAATTACCCA
>Ga0172379_10005978_pt1 | contig 16608 bp, 20 predicted proteins | sample GrowelOW334metaG_FD_119756 | JGI IMG/M metagenome (GOLD analysis project Ga0172379, IMG submission 119756) | Groundwater microbial communities from an aquifer near a municipal landfill in Southern Ontario, Canada - Groundwater well OW334 metaG | ecosystem: Environmental > Aquatic > Deep... | reverse complement strand
TGAAGCTTGGAAAACTCATCGGAATGATAAACACTGCAAGATAAATTGGCAGTTCACAAATAAGGACGCAAGAATAAAATTAAAACGATTATATCCGTCAATTTACAATTAACACAACACTAGGCACTTTAAATACTTTAGGCACTCAATGAAAAAATAACAAATGATCATTATATGACAATCCTGATAACAGCCTTCCTCCTTGGCCTGATGGGAAGCCTCCACTGCGTTGGCATGTGCGGGCCCATAGCCTTAAGTTTGCCGCTGGGGGGCAATACAATCCTTCAGAAAATCTGGGGAGGCACGCTCTGGAGCCTCGGCAGAATAGTAACATACAGCCTTATTGGGGCGCTCTTCGGACTGATAGGCGCCGGATTTAAGATGCTGGGATATCAACAGATTATTTCAATTGCCATTGGTGTGGGAATGATTCTTTCTGTCTTCCTCCCTTCGCTTTTTAAGAAATTCTCTTTTGGAGCATTGCCTTCCATCTTTAACCCCATCCGAAAAGGGATGCAGCGGTTGTTTCAGGAAAAGAATAACCGGGCGCTCTTTCTGATTGGAATATTCAATGGATTATTGCCTTGCGGGTTGGTCTATTTTGCTATTGCCGGGGCCATTGCGAGCGCCGATCTGTTTTTGGCCATCGGATACATGGCCCTTTTCGGACTTGGCACATTGCCCATGTTGCTATTGATCTCTTTGCTGGGAAATGTCATCAGTCAAGGCCTTCGTAACCAGATCAACAAAATCATACCTGTTGTCATTGTATTGATCGGGATGATATTTATCCTCAGAGGTTTAAGCCTGGGAATTCCCTATCTGAGTCCGCCAAAAGAGAAACTCTCCCCCACGGTTCAAATGAATATGGGAAAAACCAGTGACACCAAAGAAATCCAACATTCTTGTTGTCAGAAAGATACACTAAAAGTGCAGTAAAAGCTTGCCGCCGAAAAACCGATCGTTCTATGTCATCCGATAACCAATGCGTCCACTGTGGCTCCGATTGCGGGAAAGTACCTGTTGTGGTCGAAAACAATCAATTTTGCTGCAACGGCTGTAGTCTTGTATTTGGGATCCTGCATGAAAACAGGCTGACACAATACTATTCCCTGGAAAAAACTCCGGGTATCAAGCTTGAAGATTTGTCCTACGACAGCAAATATGCTTTTCTGGACAAGGAGGAGGTAAAGTCCAAACTATTAGAATTTTACGAAGGTAACATTGCCAAGGTTACACTCTACATTCCGGTTATCCATTGCATCTCCTGTATCTGGCTGCTGGAACACCTGAATAAAATCAATCCGGGAATCCTTAACTCAACTGTCAATTTCATTTCGAAGAAGGTCACAATCACCTTTAATTCTGACGAAATTACCCTTCGCCAACTGGTAGAGTTGCTGGTGGCCATTCATTATATCCCGGATATCTCGCAGCAGACGCTTGAGAAAAAGCAGGAAGCTACCGGAGATAAATCCCTTTTGTACAAAATTGGGGTAGCCGGATTTGTCTTTGGCAATGTGATGCTTTACAGCCTGCCCGAATACCTCAACCACAAGCCCCTGGGGGAATCACTGGGAACCTTCCTCTATTTCATGAGCTATGCCTTGTTGATACCACTCGTTTTTTACAGCGGTAGCGACTACCTGATCTCAGCCTGGCAGAGCCTGAAACGAGGAATTGTCAACATCAATCTTCCTATCGCTCTGGGAATTATCGCGCTATTTACGGTGACGACTTTTGATGTATTTACCTTGAAGGGGCCGGGTTATTCCGATTCGTTGGCAGGCTTTCTCTTCTTTTTGCTTTTGGGCCGCTGGTACCAAAGCAAGAGTTACCAGGCGCTCGCCTTTGACCGCGACTACAAATCCTATTTCCCGGTTGCCGTCAGCAAGATGGTGAAAAACCTTGAACAGAGCACATTACTGGAAGAGATCGCTGTCGGTGACGAGCTATTGATCCGGAACAAAGAACTAATTCCGGCCGATGCTATCCTGGTAAGTGGTACAGCCCTGATCGACTATAGCTTCGTTACCGGAGAATCCACCACCATCCGAAAAAGTGTTGGAGAGTTTATCTATGCAGGAGGAAGACAGACGGGTGGAGCCATTACGGTCAAAGTGGAGAAGACCGTCAAGCAGAGCCACCTCACCCAGCTCTGGAACCAGGAGGAGGAGAAATCAAATGCCGCCAAATCATTTGTCAACCTGACCGACCGGCTAAGTGTCTCCTTTACCATTGTCATCCTGGCGCTTGCACTGCTTGGTTTTTCGTGGTGGATATGGAATGATTCGCTTGAAAAAGCGCTAAAAGTATTCACCTCAGTACTTATTGTTGCCTGTCCATGCGCCCTCTCCATGTCACTACCTTTCACGCTGGGCACGGCCATGCGCATCTTCGGAAAAAAAGGGATCTACCTGAAGAATACAACTGTCATAGAAAAACTGGTGAAGATCGATACCATCGTTTTCGACAAAACCGGCACCATTACCAAGCCGGACGCCAACAAAATTGAATTCGTAGGAGATACATTAACAGGGGAGGATATCGCAGCTGTCTATTCCCTTGCCAGGCAATCCACCCACCCCCTAAGCAATGCCATCGCCCGCAATTTCCAGTCGATAGAACCCGCAGAAACGGAAGGTTTTGTCGAAATTCCCGGCAGGGGAATTTTTGGAAAAGTGCAGAACAGAAGCTGCAAGATGGGTTCGGTGGAATATGTCACCGGATCTGCCGGGAATTCACCCCAACAAACCTCCAATGTCTATCTGTCGATCGATGACAAAATCAAGGGATATTTCACTATCCAAAATCAGTACCGCGAAGGATTTGACAACCTGATGCAAGAGCTGACAGGCCATTTCGATATATACCTCCTGTCGGGCGATAACGATGCTGAGCGGGAGAAGCTGTCGCACTATTTTGAACCTGCAAAAATGCATTTCAACCAGAAGGCGCAGGAGAAGATGGATTTCATCCACAACCTGCAGCAACAGGGCAAAAATGTACTGATGACCGGTGATGGCCTTAACGATGCCGGGGCCTTCCTGCAAAGTGAAGTGGCCCTCTCCATTGCCGACGACATTTACCACTTCTCCCCTGCAGGCGATGCCATCGTTGAGGCGGCTAAACTTGGGCAACTCTACCGTTTCATCCTTTTTGCCCGTCAATCACTCTCCATCGTCCGTATCAGCTTTGCCATCTCTTTCTTGTACAACCTGGTCGGACTCTCCTATGCCCTATCGGGAGAGCTCTCACCGGTCGTTGCAGCTATTCTGATGCCGGTTAGTTCAGTGTCGGTGGTGGCTTTTGCTACATTTGCTACAACCTGGAAGGCGGGAAGGGCATTGTAGTTTTGCCAATGCTACATCTCAATTTTTCAAAGATTCATATTAAAACTGTCGGTATATGATTTTATGTGGTTCTTGTACCAGGCAGGTGAACTGAGACTGCAAAAAACATGAAGGCGTATGGTTTTACTGTAAAATACCCCTGCAATATTCTTCAGGTAACTTGTCCAAATCCTGTTAAGAAGAAAGGTTGATATCCAAACCAAATCATAACAGAATTTTGATTTTGAAAACGAATTGTGTTTCCAAATGAAAAATTTCGATCGTAAGCCCAATCTATTCCTTGCGCCACATCCCAAGGCATGACTTACAAAATTGGCATAAACCATTGCCTTTTAGGAGTATTGGGATTGGTTTGTAAGTATCTCAAACACATCGACCCGATGCGACAATAAATGCAAATCAACCATATTCCTAAACGAAACAATATGCATTTGCTTCACATCACTGGACATAAACCCATGCATGAAGTTTAGGATAACCTTGTGCCGTACCAGCACTATTATTCAGATGCAGGACTGTCATTTAATTTCAAAAATAGGTTTTGTTTTATAAGGTGAAAGGGGTTTTACAACCGGTTAAGGCGAAGTAGAATGCCGGGTGTTTATGGCCAGGCAGGGGGAGGTTGCGGTGACTGGGCCACTGTTTTGTCAGGTTTGCCCAGCAGCAACATCATGGTTGTCGCCGACAAAGCGATGTAGCCCGCCTTTTTTATGGCTTCTTTGCGGTCGATGGTACGATTCCTCGTTACCTCATTTTCCCTAAACCCTTCACATTCTTTATCCTGATCCTGTTCGTGGTTCATATTCTTAGTAATTAAAATGTATCTAAAACTGTACCACTTTGGTAGTATAACTATTGGTCCCATCAACTACAGTTAGCAGGTAAACTCCCGTTGCCACTTCTCCGGCAGAAATGACGTTGCAGCTACCCTCCTTAAAGCTGAAAGTAGCAAGTTTCCTGCCGCTCATATCGAACAAATTCCCCTTCGCAGTGCTACTGACCTCCCCAACAACAACGATCAAACCATTTTCAAGGTAAGCTTTGATGCCTGATGTCCCGGTTGTTTGCGGCACAGAAGACTCTATGCCGTGGACATGGAGATAAAAACGCCTCATACCACTGCTCCCTGCTGCTACTATAGCTTTATAGACAACATTATCTTTAAGTGATGTAAGAGTTCCTGTAGTCTTGTCTTCAAGCGTGACACTCCATGCGGCAGGCAGTTCCATTGTCTCTGCACTGAAAGTGATTTCACCACCATTTTTGCTGTCAACACCCAAAGGAATAATCAAATTGCCGAAATTTTCAGGCAGGCACTGGATGGCAAAATCAACCCCGTTGTCTTCTACAAGTCGTGTATATAGGCTTATCCCTGAGCTACCCCGCAGTAAACCGGCATCGTAAGTTGGATCAAGACCTTTGGTCATGGAATTGTTAAATGTCAACACCGTCGAGGCTTTGGACTGCGCTGTGGTAGCGGTTATTTCGAATCCCGGCCACGAAACCTTTCCCGATTTCAGCGCTGTTCCGCTTGAATGAACTTGTATGGCGGGAGTAAACTGTATGGAATTGCGTTGCCTGCAGCTTGTATAAACGCACCAACGCTACTACCTTCGGCAGTTGGTGAAATCACGTGCCATTTGTTGCCAGTCAGGTAACATTCGGCTTTGGTTGTGTCAGTAACGGTGAGCGTTCCATTGTTGATGAGTGAAGCGGTATGACTGGCATCCGATTTCAGGGTGAAGTTGCCATTAACGGTTAGTGTTTTACCCGCGGCAATGGTTACCGCGTCACCTGCATTAATTACAACACTTGAAACTGTTGCATCCTGGTCAATGGTAAGTGTACCGCCCGATACAGTTACATTGGCATTTGTGGTTGGCAATGAAGCAGGCGACCATTTGGCAGTTTCGCTCCAGGTACCTGTGCCGCTCCAGGTAAAATTGGTTTTGGTTTGAACCGTGATGCTACTTGAATAGGCTCCCTGTCCGGTCAGGGATGTTTTATCGGCCTGTACCCGATAATAATAGGTAGTGTTGGTGGCCAAACCAGTAACTGCCGATGATGTAGAGGTTGAAGCCAGTGTTAATGGATTGTACCCGCTTACCAAGCTGGCAAAAGCAGCATCGGTGGCCACATAGAGTTTGTAGTTATTTACCGGACCTGTTTCCGGAGCCGTCCAGTTAGCGGTAAAGCCCGAAGTGGTGATACCATAAGCAGTAGCAGCCGTTGGCACCACCATGGCATAACTTTCAACCCAGTTTGAAGTGGAGCCGGTTAATGCAAAATTGTTTAATGTTCCATTGTAACCATTCGAACCGTGCATCCCGCAGTAAGGGTGATTGTGGCAGTACGCATGGTGCCGCTTGTATTTGCCGAAGCAGAGAAAACAAACTCATCGTTTCCAGTTCCAGTGGCTTTATTCAAGGTTAGCCAGGGCTGGTTGCTGCTTGCTGTCCATGTTGTATTTGATGCAACAGTAATTGTTTGTGAATAGGGATCTTTGTTTATCTCTATGGCATTTTCTGAAACAGTAAGCTGTGCATTGGCTGGACTTACAGAACCCACCTTAAAATGGTCACCGATCATCTGGGTGCTAAGATTAACCAATCCGGATACTGCCAAATAAATATCCCAGTTGCAATTCTCGACCACTACAGTACTGTTCGCGTAAGCGGCAAGGGTATAACGATGTTCAACTCCGGATGCATTGCGTAATATGGCGTCATGTGGGTTACCGTCGTTGTTCTGAATAACGAATGTGGCTGTGGTAGCATCCATACATACGGGAGTTACAGAAATAAAGGCGGATTCTTCTATTCCATAATTGCCATTTGCAACGGGCAAAGAAAAAGTTGTACCATTACATGCCAACACCAAATCGCCTATATCTGAGATTATCCGAACTTGTCCATTGGCAGGCACTGTAAATGAATCTACAACATTAACGGCATCTCCAGTCACCGTAACCGGGAAATTATTCCGGTTCACAACTGAAAAGAAATAAATACTATTTAAACGTCCCAGTCCGTACGCATGAATCTTACCATAAGCCTGCTGCGGATCCCCGCAGAGAACATTGTTTGTTAAAAGCGTAATGAAAATTGAATTATTATAGTAAAAGTTGACCATCGAGTTTTTGTAAACATATAACTGAAATATAACACCGGGTTCCAGGTTAATTTTTCCCTGAAATGTCTCACCGGATACATAATCAATATCCAGCGTAAAAAGATTATTGTTTACGATTTCAAAATTTGCCGTAGGATCTGTCTGTATACAGGTGGCAGTAATTTCAATATTTGTGGTCGGGTTTGTTTGCGCAAACAGTTGTGCAGTAAAAAGCAGGGCTGAAATCAGTAAGGGATATTTTTTCATGTTATTCAATAGTAACATAGTGAGTTTCGCTCCAGGAGCCACCGTTTCCACGCTTATCAGTCCAGCGCAACCGGTAAGCTACCGTTTTGCCAATGGCCGAGGAGCTGTATTTAACCATGCTGGGCGATTGGTTTTCGGTTGCCAGATAGGTAAACCCGATGGTTTTGTCGATCATCGCCCATATTTCGCAACTGAAGCCAGTCCGTGTTTTCTGGTTGAGCATAGGTTGCCCTGAGAAATGGATCAAATGGAGCAGTAGCTCTTTGGCTTCGACCCTAACCAATGGGCAAGCCACCGTCTCCTCCAGGATGTTGATTTCTTGCTGGGAAAGAAATAGACCTTTCCTTGTTTTATTGGCCGAACTTTCTGATGTATCGGAATTCTTCAATTGGATGTTGCTGTAAAATTTACAGTTGAAAGATGGCCATTTCAAAAGAAAGGGCTACTGTAAAAAAAGGGGGTAGCAGCACCCTGAATTTTCAGGGGCGTATTTGCTGTGTGCTTATCAACCTAATCAATGTTCTGTTTTTTGCGAACATTAAAAATTTGTATTATCTTTACACCGGAAATAAGTGCTGATATATGATTGTTACTTTTGAAAAGGAATACTTGCGCGATTTGTATGAAACCGGCAAGACAACGGACAAAAAGCATCGTTTTCAACCGGATGTTATTGAAGGATATGTGAAAGGGATATATTATCTGGAGAAAGCCTCAAATCCGGAAGATTTATACAGGTATCGGTCGCTTAATTACGAAAAATTGAAAGGTTACAAGAAAGGTATTTCATCAATAAGGGCAACAAAGAAATACAGGATTGAATTTATCGAAAAAAACGAGGGTAATGAACCCGTTTTTACTGTATGTAATATATTGGAATTGTCGAATCATTATAAATAGACATTACTATGATTAAAATTGAAGGGGTTGATCCACGCATGATAGCAAATAATTTATCGCCATACCGTCCGATACATCCGGGAGAGATATTGAAAGAAGAAATAGAATACCGTGGTATTTCGCAACGCAAACTTGCCTTACAAATGGGGGTGGCATATTCTGTTCTCAATGAAATATTGAATTCTAAGCGACCGGTAACTACAGAATATGCTTTATTTTTTGAAGCAGCTCTAGGAATAGATGCCGGAATTTTTATCCGTATGCAAGCAGATTACAACCTACAAGTGGCACAAAAGGACAGCAAATTGAGCAAACGCCTTGCCGAAATCCGGAAAGCTGTGGCTGCACTGTGATCTGTTTTTATATCACCCCGCTTTTCCCTGCCAAATAAACCAACTCCGCATTGTTCTTAGCCCCGAGCTTTCGCTTGGTGCGTTCGAGGTGGTCGTTTACAGTGGTTTCGGCAATGCCCAGTTTATGGGCAATCTCTTTCACAATAAACCCCTGCGAGAGCAAACGGATGATTTCAACAGCACGATCAGAGAGTATTGGTGGAGTATCAAAAAATAGGTTCCGGTTTTCGTTGGCTAGTTTCGAATCGTATTTAAAAACCATTTCACCCGAATAAACATCCAGGATGGTTTGCCGCAATTCGCCCATGTCGATGTTTTTCAACCGGTACCCGTTGGCCCCTTCGCGCTGAAGCTGTTCGATCAGGCTAGCTTCGCAGTGGCCTGTAAGAACAACTACTTTAGGCGATTGGGGCAACTTGCGGATGGACTTGAGGATATCAACCCCATTTTCCCGGGTTTTTGAAAAGTCGATGTCTAGCAAAACCACGTCGGGTAGCTTTTCCCCGATCATTGCCAGGCCTGAAGATCCATCGAGGGCAAACCCTGTAACGGCTATCTCAGGATCGTTGCTGAACGAATGGACAATGCCGTCGATAAACAATTGGTGGTCGTCGAGAATAATAATAGTTATCATGGCGCTATGCTGTGGGAACATTAATCATTACGGTGGTGCCGCGGTCTGTTTGAGAATCGAAGCTGACCGTCCCTCCCAGTATCGAGAGGCGTGCTTCGATGTTGTTCAACCCAAAACGGTGACGGGTATTGTCAGCTAAATCGAACCCAATGCCATCGTCTTCAACCGTCAGGTATAACATGTTTTCATCGGCAATCAGTTCAATCAGCACATTACGGGCCTGGGCATGCTTGATAATGTTGGCGATCAATTCCTGAATAACCTTGAACAACTCCGTTTCTGTCACCATGTCCCATCGCGAATCTTTATCGAGGCCAATTTTTGAAAAAGTAACCAACAGCATGGAACTTAAAATTAGGAATATTGTTCGATTTCATGGTAAGGAATTAGCATCATTACAATCTGAACTTGATCGCTCCCCCTGCAGATCGAGTTCCGGCTCGGGAGCAGCTGTCTCGGCCAACCTTTGCGCCGTAGCTGTTGGCACCGAAACCGATGGCTCCATTAATTTCATATTTCTATTTATTTCAAGCTATTTCCAAATCATCCAATCCCATAAATTATGCGTCTGTTAATCTCGTCCATATTCCTTGTTTACTTTATGACTGCTTTCTGTCAACCGGATATGGTAAAGCCATTTAAGGACTGCGGAGTTCAGGGAAGTTGCCATTTTTGAAACGGACCATTGAAATCGTAAAGCGGGTAATGGTCACTGAGCAAAACGACAGGTACATCGTCCGCTCAAAAACAGGCTGGACCAGGGCGAACGGGATGGATTGTGGTTGGTGGGTTGGCTATGTCGAAAGGAAAGACAATGAATATTTTTTTGCTACAAGGATCAGCAAGGAGCGGAAGGTTGTTAATCCAAACTTCGGCGCCAGCAGAAAGGAGATCACAAAAAATATTCTGAGACAATTGAACGCAATTGTTTAGCGAATACCTTGCAGAAAAACCATCTGGAAATAAAAAAAGTTGTATGTTTGCACCTCAAATAAAAAAGACTCCGTAGCTCAGCTGGTAGAGCAGTTGACTCTTAATCAACGGGTCGAGGGTTCGAGCCCCTCCGGGGTCACTTGATGGGACAAGTCCAAAAATGATGGATTTGTCCCATTTTTTTTGTTTTGTATTTTGTTGCCTATCAATAGCATAAGGATCAATGCTTCGTTAACGCGGGTGGTTCGATATTGAAATCCGTCGAAAGTTAATTTTTCTGGGAACATTGAACCAATGATTTTTCTTTTTTGGGTTACTGTCCCATTTTCATACAAAACATCCAGTTGTGAAATGTTACTGATGGCTTTATCCCACAAGGGTTCGATATTGGTTGTATCTGTTACCGACGCTGTTAATTTAACTTCCAACCTGTTTATCCTTTCATCACATTCTGCTTTTATGGTGCGGTAGTCAGCAGCTTCAATATCCCCACAGAGCAACAATTCCCTTGCCTTTGAAAGTCTTTTGTTTGCTTCTTCCAATTGTATTTTCAGCTGCTGTACTTCAATGTGCTGAGCGTGTGTTTTAGCCTTATAAACACTACTAATCACCTCTTTGTATAATTGAAGCCGGGGCAACGGCTGTACATACTTCCGGATTTCATCCACAATTTTTGCATTGGCTTCCGGTGCTTTATAGCGAATACCACAGGCGGAACTACAATGATAATAGTAATAATGCTGTGTGCGTCCTTTCGATGCACTTCCTGTCAGCATCCATCCACAATTGGGACATATCAGGAAACCCCTTAGAGGAAGGTTATCATCGGCAACGATCTTAGTCCGAATTACTTTTTTGCGTCCGTCCAATACGTCTTGCACAGCATAAAATAAAGCTTCCGAAATTAACGGTTCATGTTGTCCCTGAACCATAAAACTTTCTTCATCCTTATATTTTGGAATAAAAATTTTACCACAATAAACAGGATTTCGTATAGCCTTCCAAAAATTGTTCTTACTGCAGATAAGCCCTTTCCCTTTCGCCATTTTCCATATCTGTTCCGTATTGAATTTTCCAAGTGCCAGTTCATTGAAAGCCCATTGCATAATATCACCCTGTTTATCTCTATGTGCGATATATTTCTTTCCTGTTTCCGTTATTTTGTTCACATATCGCACCGGGGCCGTCCCCATCCACCGGCCTTCCTTCTTAGCACGGCGCATTCCATGAAAGGTATTCAAAGCCCTCCGGTCATTCTCCACTTCGGGAGCGGCCAGGTAAAAGGCCAGCATCATCTTGTTTTCCGGTATTGACAGGTCCAAAGGCTGTTCAACGGCCTGCGGTTCTACGCCCAAGCGCCTCAAGGTACTTATCATCTGATAGGCATCTCCTGCATTCCGGCTGAACCTGTCCCATTTGGTAAAGAGGATAAGGTCTGAATGCCCCATATGTTTTCGAAGGTCAGTTAATAGTTTCGTCCAGGCCGGACGGTTGAAAGTTTTTGCTGAATGGTCTTCATAGACCACTTTACGAACCTGCAATGAATTTATTTCGCAATATTTGCGCAATCTTTCGTCCTGATCTCGCTGTGAATAACCCCTGTCAGCCTGCTCATCGGTACTTACCCGGATATATAAATCTGCAATTTTCATAATCTTACAATAAGGTGGAACTGCCGTTGCTTATCCCTGTAAATTTACAAAATTATACCGGTTTGGACAGGTATTGATCGACCACAATACCAGCGATTTCATACAAAAATTCCAGAATAACCTTTGCCTGTTCTTCTGTTACTTCTATACCGTCTTTTTTCAAAAGCTCCATTGCTTTATCAGGTGGTATCCTCTCTATCTCACAGTTTCCCATCCCGCTCCTCCTGTATTTGACAGTAAAAGCCCGGCAACGGGCTTTTACTGTATTTGCAGAATCACTATTTTATTAATTATCCGTTTTCAGGAAAATATATCCGGCTTCCCTGGTTGCGTTTAAAAGAGGGCACATACCTGATATATCCGTATTCGCTCAATTCCCTTACACATTTGTGGTAAGTGGCCGGTGCTGAAATCTTTGCTATGCGCATAATTTCATAACTGAATGCCGTTACCGGGTTGGCAAACCCCTGTTCCTGACGGTATTGCAGCAGTGCTGCATAGATACTGATATGCGTGGTACTGATACGGTAATCCTTTTCAATGGCTGAAAAAAAACCGGACAAAGGGTTCAGGGTTTCCATTGCTTATCACTTTAGCTGATCGATTGCTTTTTCTGCTTTTTTTTCGCCGCCTGAGGTAATGCAGGGCCATCGTCATCGTTACGTTGAGTTTCCTTTTTGTTATCCTGCTTTACAGAACTGCTTTCACCTTCAGCCTGTTTTTCCGCTTTGGACTGACTGTTGCCCAACCGATGCATATTGCTGTCATAAATATTGATGGTTTTAAACTGCGGATTGGCTTCGATGTAACTTTTCTGTTCCGCCCCATCCCGTATGAAGATGACGGATTGCCGGTTGCCTTTTTTCAGGGAATCCAGCAGGTTGGACTTGTGCTGATCATGCCCTAACTCCTTTATCGGGTGTTTGGCCAGTACCTGATCAAGGTCAAAACCGTAATTCTGGTGGTATTGCTTCAGCTTGTAATTGCCGTTACTGTCCGCCTGTTTGAAGTCCATCTGTACCCAGGCATTGTACAGTTGATTGTCCTTGTTGGTCAGGTCTTTATTGACCGCCCTCCCGCTCATCAGGTTGTAGGCCTCCTTCAGGGTAATATTATTGCCCTTGTTGATATAAAAGGTCTGCTCCATGCTATCGGGAACATTCTCCCTTTTCAAACTCACTTTGTAGGAGTTGAAAAAATACATATCACTCTGACTGGACTTGCTGAAATGCAGTTCAGAAGCTGCAATGTCGTTGCCATATTGGACATTGTGTTTCAGGGTGAAATCCGCTGTTTGCTTGCTTAATTTTCCCCTTAAATCGTTTTCCAGTCCTTCACCGAAGCCGGTATACTTAACCTGGTCACGCAGGTATTCAAAATTTTTCTGGTTCATGATGTTTGTTTTAATAAATGAATAAAAATGAATTATTTGAGAGTTTTTTATAGGGAGGGAAGTACCGCTGAGCGTACAAGCGCTTTGTTATGGACATCGAGTTCCAGATGTCTGCCCCCGTTCTTTTCCATGAGCTGTACGGCAAGGTATTTCTGATCCGGGATGGTAAATTTTGGCAGGGCGACTACAAAGATGTGCTGCGATTGCCCCCTTACCATTGGGGTATCATTCTGAACATACAGAGGTTTTATTTCGATTTCCTGCGTAGCGGTACGTTTGGCTTTCTTCCGGTCACGGATAAAGAAGCGTAACTGGTCAATATCATAATTGATATTGGATCGGTTCTCAATTTTTATGCGGTAATACATCACATTATCATGGATAAAAAGGCCGTCCAACCGGAACTTCATGCCATACTTTTTATCTGTTATACCATGTACTTTTTTCTTTTCAACGGCTACCGACTTTGAATAAGCTTGTATTTCACCTTCGTTGTGATCTTCTGATGAAAAGAAAGCATCCTGCGCGGATGGTTTCGTGGTTCCGAAAGCAAGGTTCAGCACGGGGGGCTGCGGGGCATAGTTCAACAGAAAGCAGTAGAGCTTTCCTTCTGCGGTGATTACAGTCAGGTTTGTTTCTTCAAACCCTTTCCTGCCTGCCTTTATCTGAAGGATATTTTCCACTCCTTTGGCTTTTTGTGCCAGTACGCTTTGGCTCCCCCTGTCCACACTTTTAATGGCATAGGGAAATACCAGGTTGGTTGTCTTATCATACGCAATGGCCAGAGGATACGGCTCAATGGATGTTGTGTTTACCGGATTTGCATTCTGTGAAAATGCGGAAATGCTTGCGAGAAAAAGGAAAATCCCTGTTATCAATACTGTACTGATCTTTTTCATCTTTTGAAATTTTAATTGTTAAATAATCTGTTCTTAAACTTTTGTTTGTTGAGGGTTAGTAATTCTGTTTCTGCTTCTCGTCCCTTAACAGTACCTGGTAGCCTGCTTTCACGGTGACTTTAACCAATTTGACCTTTTTGCTGATCAGGTCCCGGGCTGCTTCTATTCCCGCACTGGCAGCCTGTGCGCCCAATGAAGGATCTAAAGTGGTCAGTCCAATACCCTGAATGGCACGGTCTGCGGACTGTTTGGCTACATCCCTGGTAATGGCCCCCGGAATGTAAATACCATTCATACCGTCCATGTCATACACGGATAGCTCCACCGGGAAAAGGGAATTTTGGTAGCGTAGGCTGCCAATTTTAATATCCAGTCTTTCACCGTTGAGCGTAGCTTCTCCGAAGAGAAAATTGTCTTTTGGTATCAGCATCCCGTTGATATAGACATCATTTACAAGGCGCAGTTTTACGGTCGAACCGGCAACAAGGGTCTGCGTTTCGTGGATGACCGCTTGTATGGCATTTTGCGTATCATCAATCAGGACTGGTTCATCCAATGAATAAAAGCCATTTTGTTGTGACTGATTTATTGAGGTGCTGTTAATACCAACCCTACCGTCAGGCGTATTGTCCAGTAGCGATACAGGTGTTTCTTTCGCGATAACGGACACAGCAAATACCTGACCTTTGCTTGCATGGGATGTCTGCCTGATCTTTTCCTGCACACGGTCGGGATGCTGGATATCCAATATTTTCTCAAGCATCCCGTTAAGCTGATGCAATTCGGGGTCTTGCCCCTCTGGCTGTTTCAGGGACTGCATCATCTGCTCCAGGCGGTCAATATCGGCTGTATTCACCTGAGTATTTTCACTTCGGTTATAAGAAGTATCATCTTTTTGTCCCATTGCCGGATTTGCGGCCCTGTTCATTGCTTCATCCAGTTCTGCCAGTTTTCTATATACCTTTACCTCATTTGAATCACGGGACAAACCGCTTCCATAAGGCGAGGTAATTAATGATCCGCTTTCGTTATGATATTTAGATTGAGATGTATCTTCGTATTGAATTCCATCTGTCTCGTGGTGCAGTGAGGTACGCCCTCTGTAATTCGGGTCATTTTTCATTAACTCTTCCAGTTTGGCCGAATCGGAGGCAGCCTTGTCATAATAGCTCATCTTATCCAAGGGTCTTTCATCTTTTAGGTAGGCATCCGGCAGTTTCATATTGAACCCTTTGTTCGTCAGCGGTTGTGCACTGACATTCTCTACCTTTCCACCGCCAAGCGACCAGAACATCAGGGTGATAAATGGCAATACGAGCAGGGGCAGCATAAGCAAAAATTTACGCTGCCTGAGCATTTTCGGGGATTGTGTTTTCTGTTCCATACGATTTTACTTTTTAATTTGAGATTGATAAATTTCTTCAATCAGCCGGATGCTGTCCGGCAAACCCGGCCGGCGAAGAAGGATGCTGTCATACACAGCTTTCCCTGCGGGACTTCGGGCAAGGCTGTCCATATATCCCCTGAACCGGATGATCCGTTGGTAGTCAGTTTTACTGATAAGCATATCTGGTTGGGATGCAGCTTCACCCGTTTGCACGACATGCCCCGGCTTTAAGATTGGCGTTACGGAAAAAGTAGTGGCCTGATTGCCCGAGAAACTTTGCCTGATCAGATAAATGCTGTAGCCACCGGAGAGGGCAATGAAAGCAAGCAATAAGAGAAACAGTGTCCTGCGGGACAGGTGCTGCGTCCTTCTGCCCATCCACCGAGCCCAACCGGTTTGCATCCGGAAACAGGCATTTACCATTTGCCTTAGAATCCTGTCATGGATTTGATCCGGTCCGGAAGCTTCCGTTTTGTTCTTTTTTCTGAATAAGAATGCCATGATTTTTTATCGTTTTATAATCCTTTGTTTAAATGCGTTACCTGCGGTTTTCTGTTTTAAGATCCCTGTTTTCAATGGTATTCCAGCGTTCAATCAAAAAGCCATGCGGATTATTATCGCTACGGGAAACATTGCGCAAGGCCCCTTCAGTAATCAGGCTGCGGGAAACAATGCTGGTGGTGCGGATGATGCTTTGTGTAGCGTAGCAACGGAACCGGTAAGGGTACTGGTCAATATCAATACTGACACTGTCCACTTTAATGGCCTGGCTGATATTACCGGAGATGATGCCCGAATAATACCCGTTTTCTTTCAGGTTATCATACTCACGTTTTGCACTTGCATCAGCAAGGTAAAGTGCTTTGGTCAGGTTGACTTTAATGACCTTATCGTCCGGGTCAAGGGTAAAGAACAACTGGTGGAAAGTTTTGACATGGTCCTTTGCTTCTACGGGGATGTTGTCTTTCCGGTCCGAGGCATACGCCTCCAGTGCCTTGCCGTTTGCCAGGATATACACCTTCCCCTGCATTTGTGATACCAGGCTGAAGCTTTTGTACATGGCAAAGCAACAAATGAGTACGCAACCCACAATAATCAGCATAGTAAAGCCCCGCACATGGCGGAAAGCTGTATCAATATTTTTCATTTTTTTAAACATCGTCTTTTTGTTTAATGATTAAGCTCTCAGGAATTGCCTTTTAACTTGTCGCCCATATAACCTGAACCTGAATTGGTATTCTCACTGAAATAAGGAGAGGAGGCTCCATAACCGGCCATACTCTGAGACATCCGCCCCGCCGCATTGCCCATTGCATCTGCTGCCATGCCGGCCCCGGCTGATGCCATACCGACCACGCTTCGGGAAGAGCTGCTGAACAGGCTGGTTACTTTTTGTCCCAATGCTCCGCCGCCACCTGCGTGGACGATATAATTGGCTACCGATGGTACGGTGAAATAACCCACGATACCGATAATCATGAACACGAGGTAAGCCATGTCCGTTCGGCTGAAAAATGTATCTCCGTAATCCTGCACCTGTGAAATATCCAGTTCCAGCATCTTTTCCTGTATCTTTCCGATGATAGAGCCGAAGATGTTGGCCACGGGCAACCACAAAAAGATATTGATGTAGCGGGCGATCCAGACCGTGAGGGTATGCTGGAACCCGTCAAAGACGGCAATGCCGAATACCAAAGGCCCCAGTATGGCCAGTACGATGAGTTGA
>Ga0172379_10005977_pt1 | contig 16611 bp, 13 predicted proteins | sample GrowelOW334metaG_FD_119756 | JGI IMG/M metagenome (GOLD analysis project Ga0172379, IMG submission 119756) | Groundwater microbial communities from an aquifer near a municipal landfill in Southern Ontario, Canada - Groundwater well OW334 metaG | ecosystem: Environmental > Aquatic > Deep... | reverse complement strand
GGCACGTCGCGCCCAGTATCCTGTTGACATGCGAAAGCCCCGCACACTCAAGCAGGCACTCGTCCGCCAGCGCATTCCCGCTCGAGAAGGAGCAAACTCGCATGTACGCAGCTTCTTCACCGGTGGCATCCCCCGGCGTGATCCGAGGCGGGTATACCTGAATACGGAGCAGGCGCGCCTGATGCGCGAGACGGCGGTGCGGATGGTGATCAAGGCCCGAAAGCCACCCTACTGGCCCGGGAGGTCGACCCACCTGTCCGCCCCGCGGAGCGCCTGCGCGATGTGACCGCACGCCCCCTACCGCGCTGATCTGACTCGCCTCGCGAGTACTCCACGCTGTAGCTTTGTGCGAGCGTTCGGCATCGGCGGCCTTTAGGGACAAAGATGCGAACGCCCACTTCCGAGCTGAGTGGCACCGGTCGCCACTGCTTCACAGACAACGTGGATGCTCCATGACTGACGATCAATCTCCTGTATCGCTCCCGAGTGCTTCCGGGGCCCGGCCGGGCGCCGCAGCAGGCGAGGGCACGTTGCCCGCGCAACTGCGGCCGACGCTGCCAGCGGATGCCGCCGCTGCGGCCGCCACGCCACCCGCTGACGTGTCGGTGGCCGGCGCGTCACCGGACGCCACGACTGACACGGCTCCGCCGCTTCGGAAGCGTCTTGAGGCCGCCACGGTGGCCCCCGATAGTTTCAGCGACTCCCAGTTTAAGTACGATCAAGGAGGCGACTGGTCGACGATAAAGTCCGAGGATCCGTTCGAAGTCCTGTATTTTGACTGCGCACACTGGAAGCGCATCACGCCGTCCATCGTTGAGCAGCGGTTCACTACGCTCTCAGACCACTGGCAGCTGAAGATCCGGCAAATGAACACCGGCGCCGCGCGGCAGCAGATTGCCGATCGGTACGGCGGCGAGGCATTGATCCGATCTTTCCCCAAACGCCTTGAGGAAGCGCGGCGACAGCTCGAGACATCGGAGGGCATTGCCGCGACGTTTGCTCGGCTCGAACAGCAGCGCATCGCCAAGGGACAGGCCCATCTGCTCGAGAAACTCGAGCCTTCGTTGGTAGCTGGCTTTGTCGAGGCACCGAGCCTCGCGCGCGTCGCGAGCGACGCACTCGTCGCCGGGTTGCAGGCGACGGAGGCTGCGGAGTTCCTTGTGCACACGCTGAAGGCGCGAGGGCTTCGACCGACCGAGGGTGCGGTGGGTGAGTCTCTTGGTGACCTAGTGGCGGTTCGTTGGAGCACCGAGAGCTGTGATCGGCTCGACGAGATCCGATCGAATGATCCACACGATCTGCTGAGCCTGCGGGAGTACAGCCCATTCGGAAACGTGCGACGTACGGACCTCACGGCCGCGAAGGTGAACGCGGCGTTTGAGGCAAAGGCTCGATGGTGGAGGGCACAGGAGGCGACGGTTGCTGCAGGCAGCAGCCGGGCGACCAGAGACAACGTACTCACGCGATTGGAAACGGCCCGTGCCCGCTTGCTGGCAGATCTGCAGCGCAGCGCGCAGTCGGCCGCATCCCCGGCCGCATCCCCGGCCGTCACGCCGGCCGCCGTGCCTTCCCCGGCCGGAAAGTCGCGCCAAGGCACGGGCACTGAGGCTCCGGGCCAAGGGGCTGGCCGTCGCACATCCTGGATGGTGCGCGCGGTAGTGCTCGTGATTCTCTTGGCTACCGTCAGTTTCGTTCTCAACCGCCCCGCGCGGCCTCCGGAGTTATCCGCGGTGCCACCCGGACGGGACATGATCACCGTTGCTCCTGCCGTCGCCACGCCGCAAAGCGTGCCCCGCAGCGGTGAGAGCGGCGTGCCGACAGCGGAGGCCGTGCCTTCGCCGGGAACCAACCGTCAGGAAACGACCAGAGGCGCCGTCGCGTCAACGCCGTCCGCGCCGCTTCCGCCCGTCGCCGTCGTGATTCCCCAAACCCCGGAGCAGCAGGTGGACAGTTTGCTGCAGGAAGCTTCCACTTTCTTCGGGGCAGATTCGCCGGGTCGCGCGTATGGCATCGTCCAGCGCGTCACAGGCATCATCAAGCAAACTGAGCGTGAGGCAGGACCGAGTCAGGCGATGTCAAATCGGCTGGTGCGGGCGGAACGTCTCATCGCCCTCGCGCTCCAGCTGTGTGACAAGAAAGAGAACCCGAACGCAAACTACACGGGATGCCCCTGAGTCCGCCGGCTCGTGGCGTTCCACGGCCAACCACCCTCACCCGCTTCATGGTCCTATGAATCGCGCCATCCTCTGCCTTGCTTTCGTGGTCTCACTCCCCTCGTGCGCAGCACCCGTTCGCGTCGGAGTGGCGCCCGCGGTGGCGCCGCCTTCGACACTCGCCGTGACGAACGATCTGGACATCGCGGTCAATGTCTACGTGGTGCGTGGCGCCGCCGAGGAGTTCGTTGGACAGGTGGGCAAGAAGTCCACACGCGTCCTGCCACTTCAGGTTGCACCCGGCACAGCGGTTGCACTGAAGGCATGGCGCGCCGACGGCTCGCGTGCCTACGCGCTCGCCGAGATGGTGATACTGCGTGCGTCGGAGTGGAGGGTGCCGTAGCGAGACTGCTAGCGCTTCTGCATCTCCAGTGTCTGCGTGAGTCGAACATCGAACGGCGTACCGGCCTTAATGCACACATGGGTGTCTGCAGTCGCCGCGCCCACCGCTGCTCCGGCGGCCGCTCCTGCGGCGGCCTTCTTGGCGATTACCTCGCGTGAATCGCCGGCGATCTTGCCGGCTGCAGCCCCGACCAGCGCGCCAAAGAGACCGCCCTTCGTGAGGTTCTTCTTCATGGCCGGACGTCGCGTTTCGTACGGCAGCGAGATGACATCGCCCTGGATGAGGAACCCCACGCCCTCCACAAAAACCGAGCGAGGCCGCACCGTCACCGTTGCCTTTTCTGTCACGTTTGCGGCGGGTTGGAAGTCGACCAGATCGAAAACCACCGAACTTCCAGACGGGATGGTCGCGTCGTTTTGTCCCTGCACGGTGGCGGTGACAGTGCCGATGAAGTCATCGCCGCTCTTCCTTGTCGTCGAACACACCTCATTAGCGAGCGAGACCGACATCACGGTGCCGCTCGAAATGCGACCGACGAGACGTTCCGAGCCAACTTCGCCGAGCGCGACGGCATTTCCCGAGGCGGCCGCGGATGCGCCGCCCGCTGAACCGTCAGGCGCGTTTGAGTTCGGCGCGGACGGCCGGGCCGGCGTGCTGGCAACGGACGGCGTCGGCGCCTTTGGCACCGCGACCGGCGGCGCGGGACGCGGCGCCTCGCGTTCGATTGCGGCGGCTTCGGCCTCGTCAGGCGGGACGGCATCGCCCGCTGTCGTGTCGGCCGGTATAGCGAGGGCGGTATCGCCGCCCACGACGGGCAGTGGCGCGGGCGGCTGCGCCGCGGCGACTGCATCTGAGTTTGGCTCGCTTCCGGTGCATGCCGAGAGGACGGCCGATAGCACCACTGCCAGCAGGAACAGAACACGCGCGGAACGACGGGATTTCATGGAGCCTCCATTGAGTTGCGTACGCCTACTGCAGCAGAAGACGTCCGGCGGACTCTGCATTCGCCTTCGCGCCGTCGCGTCGTTGCTGCATTCCACGCCGATCGATGTAGGTGGTGACGACCGCAAGCCCCGCGTTTGAGAGGCGGAGCTCGCAGCACTTCCAGCGGTTCCAGCGGGTGACCGACGGGAAGAGAGTGGAGTCCACACTCGACGGCGCACCGTACTCGCTGCGCAGCGCCTGACAAACCAGGCACTGTTCCGTCATCACTACCGCGGGCGGATAGATGACGTCCACCCGCGATACGCGTTCGCGAAAGAACGTGACAATCACCGTCACGGAGTCCCCCGACGCCACCCGCCGACGGTCGATCCACCGCGTAACTTCAGCGCCGCTTGACTCTTCGGTGATGAACCGATACGCCAGCTGCTCAAACTGACCCAACTGGCGTGCCTGAGCCATCGATGCGCCAATGTCACTGCGCTTGGCGCCCAAACGATAGTGCTGAAAGCCGCGGGGGGCCCGGTCGCTGCAAGCGATGCAAGCCAGCAGCAGCAGTGTGGCGGTCGCGCGCCACCGATCAGTTGGCGAGAACAATGGACTGTACCTTGTCGCCCAGCTCACGCCGGCGAACCGTCCCAGAGGAAAATGACTCATGTTTCACTTCCAGTATCCGCTCGACGCTCGTCTCGGCATGCAGCACGTGCGCTACGAGGACGCCGTCATGGCTCAGCTTGAGCGTGACGATCACCTGACCCTCCAGATCGCCCAGTTCCATCCGCCCGCGCAGCACGCACTCGTCGGGCAGCCGCGATTCGCCCTCGTACACGAAGAGCACCGCATTCGACGGCGCGCGATACGTGCGTGACACCTCGAGAGGAAGGGGAGCGTTCTTGGGTAGCAGCCGCTCGACAACCCTCTCGCCGTTCAACAGGACTTCAATGCCTAGGGAATGCGAAGCGACGTCAATGAACGTGACGCCGGCGACACCGAGCAGTTGCTGCCCGTGCAGGGCCGCCCCAATGGCAATGGCCGTGTCATAATCGAAGCCACTGACTTCGTGGCGCAGCCGGCCGCCGACGACCTCACGCAACATGTCGCGGATCATCGGCATGCGACACGAACCGCCGGCCAGCACGACTTCGTCCACGTCGCTCCAGACGAACGGCCGCTGTCCGCCGCCCGGCGTGGGCACGGTGATCATTCGCATGGCGTCTTCGCAAAGGCGACGACAACGCGCCATGAGGTCAGCCGCGCGTTCCGCGAAATAGAAGGTGTGGTCGGCGGGGTTCATGGCATAGGGATTGAACGCCCCCTTTGCCCGCGCGCGCTTGAGCGTGACGCGAATCTCGCCTCGATCTCCCACCAGCGTGACTTCGGTCTCCTCCTGCTCACTCAGGCAGAGCTTCGCGTGGAGCGCTTTTTGCTGGACCTCGAAGCTCGTCGCGAATCCGTCGTCCAATTCGGTCCCGGTCTGCTGCCGATACGACTCATACAGGAACGACTGAATGAGCTCATCCCAGTCCTTTCCGCCGAGCACGCTGTCTCCGCTGGACGACAGGACCTCGGTGGTGGAACCCTTCATGTGTAGCAGCGTGACGTCGAAGGTGCCGCCCCCAAGATCGAAGACCATGATCCGCTTGGGCTCCGCGCTCAGGATGCCGTACGCGCGCGCGGCGGCGGTGGGCTCATTGACCGTGCCCAGTACGTCGAGGCCAGCGCACTCGCCCGCCAGCATGGTTTCGCGTCGATGCTGTTCGCCGAAATACGCGGGAACCGTGATCACCACCGGCAGACGAAATGAACGTTCGTCCGTCGTCGTCGGCACAAAACCGCGGCGGCGAAACTCATTGAGCGCGTCCCGTTTGAGCTTGCGCAGCAGCAACGCCGCCATCCCAGCCGGTCCGTACTTGTAGCTGCCAATCTGGTAAGGCGCTTCGTCTGGCGGCTTCCCAATGTCACGCTTGACGAACTCGTATACATGGGTCGGGTCGCCGACCTTTTTGTCGTTGGCGACCTTGCCGGCATAAGCCCGCCGGCCGTCGAACCAGAGCACCGAGGGCGTGGTACGCTCGCCCTCGGCGCTCGGGATGATCTGCGGTACTCCCTGCTCATCGATGTAGGCCTGGCAGCAAAACGTCGTGCCAAGGTCAATGCCAATGTGCGAAGGGCAAGAGGCGCCGAAGTCGGTCACGCTATCGGACATCATCCCGCATGAGCTCCAACAGTTTCTTCACCTCTGCGATGAAGATTGGCTCGATCGACCGGCGGCCGCTTCCGAGCCGCTGTGCCGCCACGTGATTCGCCACCATCGCGTTGGAGATGTCGAGTGCGTATCGACCAAGGTCGATCCGCGTCTCATCATTGAACAGGCCACCGTTGACTCCGAAGTAGTTGACAATGTCCACAAACCGCGAGAGCCGGGCCAGCGTGGTTGCCTTGAACTGTGTCTGGTCGCCTTGGAACATCAGCGTCTCGCTGATGCGGTCGAGCGGGCCGATCACACGCCCATCCTTCAGCTCGATCTGCTCGCCGCACACTACGCCCTCGCTCGACGCGAGCCCGATGCCATCGGCCCCGGTCGGCATTGCGTACTGGCTGGCGGCCGGCGCAGCCGTTGATGCCGACATCGGCATCGATAGACTGTCGCCTATCGGAACGGGGGCCGGCGGCATCCCGGCCGACGGCGCGCGCTTCAGCCCATCGAATTCGAACGGGGCCATCACCACCAGCCCGCCGGCCGTCTCGCTCTTGTGGTGTGGACTTTGCTGCTGCTTGAGTCCGTTCTCGTTGGGCGTGATACCGAGGTCGAGCAAGGCGTTGTACAGAATGGCGTTGAGCAGGCGGGAGCCGATCCCGTTCTCTTCGTACGTCCCGTGGTCAATCCAATTGATGAACTTCGCGGCGTTGCCCCCCCAGTGCAGCTTGATGCCGCTGCGTACCACGTGCTCGAGCACGCCGCCCTGGCCGGCCTCCGCGCCCTGCTCCGCGGCGCCGACGAGCGCAGCCGAGTAGAACGCGATGGCGCCGAACTCGATGGCAATCATCTGCCGCAACCACTGAATTTCGGGGCGGCGGGCGTTCAGCACTAGCCGCTGCTGGATCTTCGGCTCCTGCTCCTTCAGGATAATGTTGAGTCGCGCCGCAAATGCGGTGGGCTCGCGCTTCTTCTGCTCCAGCGCCGCCGCCGCGTCCTGTTCAAACAGGTACCCGACGATACGCTCATTGCGTTGCAGCAGTCCAGACACCTGTCGGCCGGCCAACAAGACAGAGGCGTCCATGCTGATGTTGCCGCCGTGCCACAGGCTGATGTCGGTCGTGCCGCCGCCCACGTCCAGGCAGAGCGCAGCTAGGTCAATCGCTGCCTGATGCTTCTGCGCCGTGCGCCGGTCTTTGAAGAAGTACCCGGCGGCCACGCCCTCCTTGCCGAAGATGGGCTTCTTAATCTTGATCTTGCCCGAGTTCAATTCGTTTTGAGCGACGGAAAGCACGCGATGCGGTCCGTGCAGCAGTCGCTCAAAGACCTGCTCCCAGTTCCTCTTGTACACCACAACGCTGTCGGCCGAGAACGCCTTGGGGTACGAGACCGTCAGCGTGACTTCTTGCACGTCGCTGTCGGCTACGTCGACCAGGACGAGGAACAGCAGGCACTCAAGGAACGACAGGATGTGCTGGCTATTCTCCGTGTCCCACTTGATGTCCGACCGCACGCTGTCGGGGAGCACGAACTCGCCGGCGCCGGGAAAGTGAATGAACGAGTCGAGCAGCGGGTCAGGGATTTCCGCATCGAAGCGCGCACGGTTCACGGCCGGATGCACGCGCAACGCCGTGGGAATGGGCAGTTCGATCCTCGCATCCGGGAGGAGGAAGTCGCGCAGTAGGCCCTGCCGGCGCGCCTCGTCGCTCGCCGTCACGTGCACGAGGTGGCTGTCGAAATTCAGGCTCATGCGCTCCGCTTCGTCTGCGTCGGGCTTGATGCGGAAGACGTTGGTATTCGACGTGCCAAAGTCGATGCCGATCGTCCATTTGTCGCGGCGCGCTGGCTGCCAGACCGGCGGCAGGGTGAGGATGAGCCCGCGTGGCGCTGCCTTGCCGTTCGGCTGCAGTTCGAGCGCCTCCGGGTAGGCGCGGTCTCGACTGATAGCGATGACGCGCGTCTTCTCCTTCCGTCCGGCGCTAGAGTGCTCACGCTCGGTCAAGTGCACCGGTGGTGATTCGCCGCCCTCGAGAGGACTGAGCAGCGGTACGGCGCTAAGGTCAGTGCCGTCGCTCAGAATGTAATACCGGCGCCAGTGCGGCTCACGCGGCTTCGGGTACATTTCGATGGTGGGCACCGTACCGCTCACCACCGTCCCCTCAGGGAGGCGGGTCTTCTTATACCGGTAGGTCCGTTCGACCACCACCATCTCCGGACTGTCCGGGTCGCCCACAGGGAGCTGGAAGGTGAAGGACACGCCGCCTTCGACGGGCTTGAACTGCGGCTGCAACCGCTCGCGGATATCGTCTGGCGAGAAGAAGTCCAGAATCTCGCGTCGGAATGGGAGGACGAAGCGTGCGCCGATTTCATCGAGCGCGTTCGCCTTCCGGAACTCGGCCGTGAGGAACGGCTTGCCATCCTCAGTCATCAGCAGCTCGTCCGCGAGGAAATAGAGCTCGGGGCGCACCCAGAGGGCCTTCTTGGGCTGCAGGTCCTGAAGGTGGATCTTGGTGCCCGAACGCTCAGCGAAGTACGACTCCAGCGCGGCCGCAGCGCTGCCACCGACATGCTCGAGCCGCGTCGCATCCCAAATCTTGGTCTCCGGGCGCAAGAGTGCGCGCGAAATGACGACGATGTGCTGGTACGCCGTTTGATTGCGCGTAAAGGCAAGCGTCAAGTCCGATGGCCGGCGCTTGGCGTCGGCGACTTCGTCGAGCGGCCGACACAGCTCGCCGTACACCCGGTAGCGCTCCAACAGGGCGATGCCTCGTCCGGCCGACTCGTCAGGTCCGACCACTTCTACGTCCTTATGGTCGAACGCGGGCCGACCGACCCCTCCCAGTTCGCGCTGCAGGTCGCGCAGCCACTCGTCCAGCATCTCGTTGATGCGATCCACATGAGTCCGGGCGTTCCCCTCTCCGTTCAGGACCACAGACGTGTCGCTGCCCTGACCGTTCAAGCGGAGCTGCAGCTGCGTGACCCATTCCGCCACGTATTTGAGGTCGGTGCGTCCGGTTGGCGGCGTGAGGAATCCGTCGCTGTCCTGCAGCGTCACCTCGGGGTGCTGCGTCAGGTGCCGATTGTAGTCGGCGCCGGTGAATACCAGCGTCGCCGGAGAAAACCCGCCGACCGGGACGCCCTCGCAGCGAATGAGGATGAGATCGGTCCATTTGTACGCCGGGCCGCCCCGTTCGAGGTCGAGTGGTGACGGAGCCAGCTTGTTCAGTGCCACCGTGAGCGGGCCCTGCACCTTGTCGATGTCGACCGGCACAAACTCCACTTTCCACTTGTGCACCCGGTGCAGTGCCAGCAGACTGAGCATGCCACGCCACTCGCGCACCGCACGTTCGTGCAGCTGGCTCTGACGCTCCGCTTCTGCCTGGTGCGCCGGCGACTCTGGCTTCTCGAACTTCTTGCGCAGGGCCGCCTGGAACCCGATGAGCCGGGCCCACACGTCGGGGACAGACGATGCGCCACGGCGGATCGCCGACTCGTCGATCTGGATGTGCCGTGCGATGTCGAGGAAGATCGACTGGCGGTGCCGCGACCACACGCCGGGTTGTTCCGGCGGCGCCACCGAGTTTGAGACCCCGAGCGCCGGCAGGTAGAGATGTTTCGTTGACATGGCTCCCTCCTCCTAGCGCCGCGCGTACGGCTCAAGGCCGTACGCCTGTCTGCAGAAGGCGTCTGACGCCTCTTGCAAGAGGTTCAAGAAGCGATCCGAAGCCGACATGGCCTGGTCGGTGATACGCACACTGTTCAGCTGCGCCAGGAACTCGTTGAAGGTCGCCGACCCCGCGGGACGGGCCTGCCCCACGAGGAACCCACCGATGCCGCCGGCATGTTGCAAGGGCGGCAGCATCGCCTCGTCATCCGCCCACAGCTTCGTGCCGTCGACCAATTGCACACGCGGCAAGGCGCCAATGTCCGTGATCCACCGCACGAACTCCGCAGTGTAGGACCGGACCGCATTGAGCGACGAGAAGTTCGCGCCCTTGCGCGGATCCTTGCCGTCGTCCTGCGACTTCTTGGCGTCGAATTTGAAATGGTCCTTGTACCAGCCGACGTTGTTCTCGCCCGCCCCGTGCGGGCGGTTCAAGAAGTCCGCGGCGTAAGTGTTGAGCACGTAGCCCAATGTCGTCATCGAGGCGATGCGATGCGCGAGCAGGACCTGCAGGGCGTTCAGCTGCCCCTTGTCGCGCGTGACGGGCAGCATGTCCCACGTCACGGTCTGATCGTTGCGCGCCGCGATGAAGCACTCGCGCGTCGACGTGCGCACCGATGCCTCGCGCCAGAAGTCGAGCGCCGCGAGCGCGGTGACCAGTTCGATGTAGTGGGGACGGTTGTTCTGCTCCTTCCCGCCCGTGCCGAACTTTCCCACCCTATGGTCCGCGCCCAGTGAATCCCCAATGAAGTACAGTTCATCGAACGCCAGTTCCTTCTCGTTGTAGTACTCGAGCGCCGCCTTGGTCGCGATGGGAAAATCGGCCGGCGTCACGTACATGTCCTGCTTTTCCTTCTTGACCGCCTCGGCGTCCGCCTCAAAGCTGAAATACGGCAGGACCAGCGCGCCGCCGAGGTGCACGCGGCTGCCGCCGTTGTCCAGCTTGGCTTTCTCGTGATGCTTGAGCATCTTGGGCGACCCGAACGTCGGGACGCCGGCCGCGCCGGTGCCGCCGAACACCGAGCCTACGAGGAAGACTCGCGCGTCACCCTCGTTGCTGTCCTGGATGTCCTGCCAGAGCTGCTCCAGCGCCTGCGCGGGCACCATGTCCTTGTTGCTGCTCTCCTTACCCGCCTCGGCGTTCGACATCACCACGGAACCGATCGACGGATGCCCGCGGAAGCCGCGCGACAGCGGGGTCTGCAGTTCGGCCTCGGTGAACAACACCGAGATGAGTTGCGCGTACTCCTCGTTGGACTGCCGCAGGGTCTTCTCGTTCACGAACCCAGAGAGCGTGACGTCATTGTTGGCAAAGACCGTCCAGATGGAGTTCTGGGCGGTCTTGATCTGCGTGCCGAAGGGGCGCGCCTCCTGCCGCGAGCCCTTGTCATGCCAAGCGGACGCGGCGGCCTGATACTGGCTGATGAGCGTCTTGGTGCGGCTGAGATTGCTGTTGGCTTGGTCCGGGTCGATCAGGAACATCGACAGGGACTCCGGCCCATACCCGGCGGCACACAAGTGCAGCACGGACTCGATCACTCGGGCCCCTGTGCCGCCGATGCCAATGAGATAGTTGCGGATCATGGTGTCGACTCCCGGTCAGCGCTTGCCGGGCACCACCGCCTCAACCGGGCGGGGTGACATCGCAAGGGTGCACAGCCAGAAAAAGAGCGCCGTGCCCAGAACGAGGCCGGCGAGGATCACCAAGTAGTTGACCAGCGTCAATGATTCGGGGAGCATGCTCACCACGAGCCCGATCAGCGCCAGGGCGCCAAGCAGCACCTCGCCCAGCATGAGGCCGATCCAGAGCTTCCGGTACCCCACAGGGTCCGCCGCAGCCGCCGGCTTTGCGCCGCTCGCAAACCACGAGCAGCACATGAGGCACCCGACGAAACTCGCCGTGCCCGTCGTGATTCGGTACCGCAGCAGGAAGTCGTCCGTCGTCATGTCTTGCAGGGAGATGTTGTCGGCCAGGTAGTTGCCGAGCAGTAAGCCAGAGAGAAGCCACAGGACGGCGGCGATCATCGCAGCCGCGAGGTAGTTCATCGGCGCCTTTCTCAACATGGGTGTCGTGTCCTTGGGTAGCGGATGTCGGGTGCAGTGGGAGGCCGCAGTCTGTCGAGGTCGCGCGTGTTCATCAGTGCTTATTGACCGAGATCAGCCACGACGCGAGCACGGGCTGATGCTGCGACGTGGCCGCCTGCCGCAGGTTCATTATGAACGACTCGAGGTTCAGGGTCTTGTTCGGGTCGCGGGTGGGCGTCGGATCCTCGGAGGACAGGGCGTGGACGAAGGCCGGGACCCCGAAGCCGTTGACGCTGGCGGCGCGCAGCTCGACGATGTACTCGTAGCGGCCAGGCGGATCGGTGATGTCAAGGGCGATCTCCAGGTGCGCCTTGTTGCCCTGCGCCGTGAGCTGCTTGAGCTCAAGGTCACGCGAGGGCGGTCCGTCGCCCGCGGCCTGACGGCCGGTGGCCCGCCGAAACGCCATGAGTTCGGCCCGAGCCAGCGTCGCCGGCGGCGATGATGCATTCGGGGTGAGCGTGACGTCGGCGATGAGCGTGCCGCCGGTCCCCCCCTTTCGCACCGCGAAGTTAAAGGCGTAAGGACCCGCCGCCTTGTTCAGGTTTACGTCCTTGGCGTCCCTGCCCTTGCTCATCACCACGTCGTAATGTCGCACGACATACGGGGACACGAGGGCGAAGTTGCGCGCGCTCACGAACGGCAAGCGCTCCATCGCCTGCACGAGGGCGTCAAACTGGTTCGGCTGGCCGAACACCAGCGCGTAGAAGGCGCGATAAGCCGCCGTGTCCGGTCCCACGGCGCGGTACGCGAATGGGGGAACGCGCGCGTCGAAGACCCGTCCGTCGAACTGACTCTTCACCGCAAGTATGCCGACGGCGACGTTCTCAGCGAGGCACTTGGCCTTGATGCGGGCCACGATAGCGTTCACGTCGCCCGCCTGCTGGAACAAGTCCGTGATGACCACCCCCATACGCGGCCCGCGCTGGCAGCCGACCGCCTGATCAATGGAGGTGACCTCGTTGAATCCGCGCTCGCTGTAGAAGGTCGGAGTCCGCGCTTGCAGAAACTCGGGACGCGCGATCTCGCGCGCCGTTCCCCCGAACTTCCAGTAGTGCACGTCGACGCGCTTCCAGCCGTTGGAAAGCGATGACTCAAGGTCGTTGAGGAACTTCGAGTAGTTGCTGGTCCCGTCGACCGTAAAACCACTCATCGACACGGTCGCATCCAGGTATACATCGACGCGCACCGAGTCCGTGGCCTTCAACTCCGGCCCCACGGCGCGCGCGACGAGCGCGGCCGTCTGCTCGACATCGACGTCGCTCTTGCTCGAGGACGCGCATCCAATGGCCGTGACTAACAGCGCAGCGTACGGGAGGAACTGAGGGAGTCGAAAAGGGGCAGAAGGGAGTGACATGCCGAGATCTAGGTTGAATGAGGTGCCACTATGAACGAATCGAGTCCAATCATAGGACGCACTCATCGCCCCCGCTAGGCGCGGTAACGAAATCCCCGAAGTGCAGTCGTCGACGTCTTGCAGCGCCGACAACGCGCCCCAAACTGAACTCCGAATTGCGCGGCTCGACTCCTTCTGATGACACCGGAACGACGTACTGCAACTAGCCGAGGCGGCCCCCTGTTAATGAAGGCCGCCAGCGATGTCCCGTAGCTAGCTCGGCTGCGTCAAACGGCCGTCAGATCCGCCTGGCGGATGCGCCGCCACCAGACGGAGACCCCCGAGCACCGCGCCTTATGCCACCCGCGCGAAATGTGCCGCCCGACGCGAAGCGCCGGTGTCAGTCCCCGGGACCGGTCGTGGTCGTGCCGAGGCTCGCGTCCACCGAGGCCGCGTGGCGAGCCCGCTCGTCCGGCACTTAGCCCGCGCCAAGCGACGACGACCGGGACCGCGGCGCTGACCAGACGACCCGGAGCGTGGGCCGACGGGCAACAGATCCCACTTGGACCGTATGCGCGCTGGTGCAGCGGCGTGAAGAGCCGCGCCAATCCCCCTCGTCCCCGATTGAGTTTCCCATCCCGCTGTTCGAGTCCAGAAGTTCGTGTCCGGTTGCGCCTCACGGATCACGTCCCTCTGAGAGTTGAGTAGAACCGTCCTCATGCATCGCTTCTGACGGGAGGGCACGATGGACCCGCGCCAACACGGCCCACGAAGCCAGCCAAGAGCTACGACCCGCGACCTCTAGCGCGGACAGGGGAGGAACCCACGACCACACCCAGCACCGCACGTCAGCGGGGACATCTCTACTGAACGTCGAGACAGGCCGCCGACTTCGTTGACACGCGCAACTCGCGCGCGCATCTTCTTGAGCCCAGCCTCCCAGCCGCCGTCTCCCTACACCTGCGATGCACTTCTGGTGCACCGCGCTGAGGCCCGCATGATGAGCCGAATACTCGTAGCTGCACTAGCATTCACCTTGGTTGCACAGCAGGCTCAGTCGCAATCGGATGCTCCTCTTCGGTCGTCGGCTTCCCTGTACGCTGGACAAGGCAGTCACGGATTCAACGCCCGGGTCGACCTGGAAGTCGGAAGTACGCAGGCACGCGGTTCGTCCAATCGCCTGTATGTTGAGTTTGGAGGTCAGGGAATCACGTTTGACAACCCTGAGTTCATCTTTGAGAACAAGTCGTATGCGTCGAAGAGCCGAATTATTTCTCTCGGTGCGGGCGTTGGACGCGAGATGCAGATCGGCTCGAGACTGAGCGTCATGCCATTCGCGGGAATGCGGGCCGAGTACATCCGGTTCACGGACGCCGATCTCGTTGCGGGCATCGGGGACAAAGGGTTGATCCGCTATTCCGGCGGACATCAGGTTGGCCCGGAGATTGAGAACGCCTACGGCGATGCGATTTCTTTCGACGTCGGTGCCAGACTCGGATTGAGACTGACGGACCGATTCGAAGTCAATGGATCGCTCGGATTCTCTCCGATCAAGTTCGATACGAAGACAACGCTCTTCGGACAATACTGGGGCGAATCTCCGAATCCGAATCCATACAGAACCGAGCGGAAGCTGATGCGCCTCGAGGTGGGGCTCCGCTACCTGGGCCGGAAGTCCTGACAGCCTGCGCGGAATGCGGGTCGAAGGACGAACGGCGCCGCGAGGCGCCGTTCGTCTATCGGGCCTCCACCGCCCGCAGCATTCCCGCGTATTCGCGACAGTGCACCATCGGCACGTCGGTCTCCTTCACGAGCGCCGTCACGTTCACCGACGTCACCTTCCCGCCGCATTACTGATAATGCGGTCGCTGGCGCATCAGCACCCGCACCATCTCCACGGGCATGGATCCGTGAGTATTGATAGAACCGTGGAACGCACGGTTGGTCATCTTGCCGCCGGCCAACACCTCCACCTCACCTCGACGGGGACATTTCTACTGAACGAACAGCGTCGGCATTTCTACGAACGATGACACCCGCGGTTCGAGTACTTCCGGAAACGACATCGCTGATGGATACTTGGTGCGGCTCCCCAACCTCCGTACGCGACTGGTTCACTCGTTCGGTAAATTTGACAACCTCTACTGGAGCTCCAATGTCCGCACCGATGTACTGCAACCTCTGCAAGCGCAATGTCGTCCCGGGTAAGAAGTTCAACTGGCTCGTCGCGATCTTTTTGTGCGGAGTGTTCTACATCCCCTTTTACCTCTTCGCAAGCGAGAAATGCCCGATCTGTCAGGGCACGTCGTTCGGGCCGGCGAAGGCTGGCGAAATCGGATAGTCCAGTGCAGAACGCTAAGTGGTCGATGCTGCTGTCACACCACGCTGCGTGTGACTTCGACCGGACTTGGTGCATCGCTGGGGTGCGCGTGTGCACTCGCTGCCTCGGCGTGGTAGTCGGCGCCGGAGCCTGCGAGGCGTTTCTCGGGCGGGTCTTGCCGTTGGGTGTGGCGTGCGCGTTTGCCGTGCCCGGGATGCTCGACTACACCCTCCACGAACTGCACGTCACACAGAGCAGCAATCGCCGCCGCGTGCTCACGGGCGTGGCGTTCGGGGCCTTCGTCGCGACGCTTATTGCCGCGGGATGGCACGGCGACTGGCGAACACTCACTGCCGGCGTTTGTTGGTTCGTAGCGTTGCAGTTCGCGGCCACTTGGTTTCTATTCCGGGCCGGTCGGGTCGAGGAGATCCTGCAACGCTACGAAAACGCGGCGCGGAGTGTGGATCGGCAGCAGATGTAACCGTTCCTCCGATCCCCCGATTGTACCGCAAGGGAGCCGCTGGACGTCAACGCGGCCGTCGAGTACGAGGCGGCGACGGCCGCAACGGGGATTGGACATCGGAGCCAAGTGATGTCACGCTTGCCGGCCATTTGACGACTGGTTGTTACGCGCCCATGGACACGGGCAGTCAAGGACATTTGCACGTCGCGAAGTATCGTCCGCTGCAGCTCGGCGTGACGCCAGTGGTGTGATGCGAAAGTGTTTATTCGCTTTGTGGCCTTTCGCGAGAATCGATCGGACGGATACGGTCCAAACGAATGGGGTCGGAGCCTCGTTGCGGCGATCGAGGTACGCGGTGGTGGCGACAATGAGTTCGGCGACTGAGTTGACGGCCAGACGACATCGCCGCCGGCGACTCGGTTCGTTGAGGAGCAGTTCCATGAGGTTAAGCCACGAGGCGGTCGTGGGCGTGAAGTGGAACTGCAGGCGCGGGTGCCGGCGCAGCCACTTCGCGACGTCGGACGTCTTATGCGTCGCATAGTTGTCCAGAATCACGTGCACGCGCAACCCCACCGCCACGTCGCGCTCGACCCGCGTCATGAAGGCGAGAAAGTCCTGCTGTGCGTGTTGCGGCCGGCACTCGTGCCGCAGATCACGGTGTGCTCCGGAGCAGACACGGCGGCGTCTGGCATTGCCAGTCGACGCCCGCTGCCTCCCTTGCAGCCAAGCACGGCTTGGCCGCGTGGCCTGGCCGCTGCCGCGCGACTGGCTGATCGACTTGTCGGTCAGTGAGGCGACACACTGACCGTCCTCATGGGCGCCCGCCCCGGCGCAGGACTGTCAGCATATCACAATGCCTCCTAACGGGCACTCGTGCGGTTGTATTCGAGTGAGAACCTGTGCGACCGAGGCGGCGGCCCACGAAGTCGTCCGCAACGGTCGCACGAGTCGTTGATCTCACTGCTACGGATAGGACTGCGACGATTGCAAGAGGGACTTGAACGCGGTGCACGTGGTGCACGACGGGCCGCGATGCGTGGCCGGATCGCCG